>ERZ507039.665-NODE-665-length-12795-cov-4.544427_pt1 | contig 12795 bp, 10 predicted proteins | sample MGYA00512872_ERZ507039 | MGnify/ENA metagenome assembly ERZ507039
GAGCGCGACCTTGCCAAGGTCGAGGTGGCGGGTTCGAGCCCCGTAATCCGCTCCAAAAAAATCCAAGCCTATGAGCTTGGATTTTTTATTATATATGAAATATATTGCAGGGCAAGTCATTTTTCGGCTTGCCCTGCGTTTTTTATACAGTAAATTATTCTGTTTTTGCTTCTGTTGTGTTTTCAGGCTCGGTGTCTTCCTTTGACACTTTTTTTCTGCGGTGGAGGAATATGCCGCCTACTCCCATGATGACCGCAAATACTATGAGATATCCGAGGCATGGCATACCATGCTTGTATATACATGTTCCGACCATTATGACGGAGCCGAGTATCGCAAACATGGGAAGAACGAAGCGCTTCCAGATATTTTCGTCCCTTGCCTTTACCATCCACATAATGAATATCGGCAGATACATGGCATAGATAGTGATTATCGGAAGTTCAGAGGAATCAAATGCAAAAATGCCGCCCCATGCGCCCGCGAGATTTGCAAAATAGAAGTATGTACCCCACACCGCGCAAACGGCAAGACCGATGATGGCGGAGTTGTTGGGCATATTTGTTTTGCCGTCTATCTGAGAGAAAATCTCATGCGCGGGTCCCTGCTTTCTTGCCGCTATGGCATAGATGCCGCGCGTGGAAGCGAGCATAAGACCGTTCAGCGTGCCGAGGCAGGAAATGGCAATAAAGAGATTGAGCAGATTTCCGAGAAAACCGCCGAAAATATTTCTGAATGCGACTGTGGCACCCTTTTCCACAAGCTCTGCATTTGAAGCACCGCCTGCAACGCCGAGATTATATCCGACATATATCGTGATTATGATTATGCCTCCGAGGGTGAGCGCTATCGGCAGATTTTTCTTGGAATTTTTCAGTTCTGCATTTATCGATGTTGCGATAATCCAGCCCTCATAAGCGAAAGCTGTCGTACATACAGCGGCAAAAAGCAGACCCATGAAGGATTTACCCTCCGGAACAGTGGACGATGCGAAGTTTTCGATTAGTGTATGAGAAGAATTGCAGAGTCCGTAGATGATGCCGACTACAGTCATGAGAACAAGCGGGACAAACTTGATGACTGTTGTCGTCGTCTGGAATTTGCCCGCGAGCTTGGGCGAAATGCTGTTTACAACATAAGCCATGCAGAGATAGAACATCATTATAACCATGCATTCCGGTCCTATTATACAACCGCCCTCTGCCGCAGGAATGGTCATGGGGAAATTCGGATTTGCCGTGGTGAGAAATACAAGCGTATAACGTGCGGAAACCCATGCGAGAACGCTTGTCATGGCAGGGTAATAGATAAAAGTGGTAAACCAGCCCATATAGTAAGCATATTTGCCGCCCACGAGAGCCTCGGCATAGTCGACTATACCGTTTACCTTTTCGAATTTCTGTGCCATGCCGGAGAACGCGAGCAGGCAGAAGAGCATTATCGCGCCGCCGATGAGCCATGCAAGTACGCCTATTTTAAGGTTGCTTCCCGTGGCATCGAGGATGTCCTGCGCCTTGAAGAAGATGCCGGAACCGACAACTATGCCGACAACCATACATATGGCTGTAAACAGCCCGTACTTTTTAGTCAGTTTGTTTTCCATTGATTTTTTCCTTCCAAAAATAAAAAAATATATAGATAGTATACACTATGGAAAATAATTTGTCAAGTTTTTGCGGTTATAAAATAAAATTTAGTGTACTGACAGGAAAATACGCTAAATTTTATCAGATATCAAGACATATTCAAGAATTTTTGCAATGTGAGATAAGCTCGTTCATTGCGAGGATGTATCCCTCAAAGCCCTTGCCGGCTATCGTTTTCAGAGCTACGGGCGAAACATACGAAATGCGGCGGAAAGCCTCGCGCGAGCTTATATCCGAGATATGCACCTCCACCGTCGGGATGCCGACAGCCTTGAGCGCATCGGGTATGGCAATGCTTGTATGCGTATATGCTGCGGGGTTTATGACTATGCCGTCTGTATTTCCGTAGGCGCTCTGAATCTTGTCCACGATATCGCCCTCGTGATTTGACTGGTAAAATTCGACGGCGACGCCGAGCCTGTCCGCTTCTTCCTTTATATATAAAAGAAGGTCGTCGTAGGTTTTTCTGCCGTAGATATCCGGCTCGCGTATGCCGAGCATATTGAGGTTCGGTCCGTTAATTACGAGTATTTTCATTTTTTTAGCTCCTTAATTATATTTTCGGCGACTTCTGCCGCGCTTCCGTTTCCGTCTGTCTCAATATCGGCAAATTCCCGATATAGCGGAAGTCTCGCCGAGAAAAGCTTTTCGAGTGCGCCGTCGCCTGTTGAGAGCGGTCTGCCGTCCCGTGCGAGGGAAGAGATATCGCGGTTTATAAAAACTATGCGTCCGTTCTGTGCGAGCGGGGCGTAATTTTCGGGAACGGTGACAACGCCGCCGCCTGTGGCTATCACAAAGCCGCATTTCTTTCCCGCCTCGGCTACCTCATTGCTCTCCACTCGGCGGAAAGCCGCTTCGCCGCTTTCGGTGATTATTTCCGCGGGTGTTTTGCCGCTCATGGATATCTCGTCGTCGGTATCGATGAAGCCCTTGCCGAGCCGCTCTGCGATGAGCTTTCCTACAGTCGTCTTGCCGCAGCCGGGCATGCCGATGAAAATGATATTTTCCTCTTTGCCAGAAATCTCGCGGATTATGCGCTCGTTTTCGCTGTCGGCTATCTCACATTCCATGAAAAGCTCGGCGGCGCGCTTCGCCTGCGAAACAAGCATGGGGAGCCCGTTTCTGCATGGTATGCCGCGCTTTTCAGCCTCGAGCATGAGCGCCGTTTTCGCCGGATTGAATATGATATCGAAAACATATTCGCACTCGCCGAAAAGCGATATGTCTACCGGCGCCTCACCGTTTTTCGGAAACATGCCGACTGGTGTGGTATTGACTATTATCCTGCTGTCGAGATATGGTTTTATGCCCTCGGCGGTATTTTCCTTATGCGTGAGGAGGTTCACATCCGCGCCAGCCGCGCGAAGCGCGTGGCAAACTGCCTTTGATGCGCCGCCGTTTCCGATAACGAGCGTCTTTTTGCCGCGAACATCGGCGCCTGAGCTTGCCACTGTGTAGGCAAAGCCGACGCAGTCGGTATTGTCGCCGATGAGCCTGCCATCGCGCCTGCAGACCGTATTGACCGCGCCTATTTCGCTTGCGGCAGGTGTCAGTTTATCAAGATAAGGAATGACCGCCTGCTTATATGGGATAGTGACATTGAAGCCGTCAAGATCGGAGGTTTTTATGAAATCGGGGATAAGCTCCTCGCTCTCCAGCTCGTATAGGCGATATTCGTAATCGCCGAGCATGGCATGAATCTGCGGAGAAAAGCTATGCCCGAGCTTTTTACCTATGAGTCCGAATTTTTTCAAAACATATCACTCCTTTTCCGCCGGCAAAAGCGCGACGTTGTCTTTTTCCGCTTTCCACTTTTTCAGCGTGCGGACATACAGCACTATGCCGATGCTGCCCGCGATGCTCTCCGATATCGGAAAGGAAAGCCATGTATAGTTCAGCCCGATGAAAGAGAAAAACCAGAATATCGGCACAAGGCAGAATATCTGCCGTATCAGAACAAGCAATGTGCTTGTTTTGCCGCCGCCTATCGCCTGGAAGAAAACAGGTATCATCAGCGAAAACACTGCGGGAATAAAGCTTGTTCCTATTATGCGGAAGGCAACGTTTCCTATTTCATACACCTCGGCATTTGATGAAAAGATGCTTATCAGAAACCGCGGGAAGAAGCAGAAGCAAACTATACCTATCACCATGAATACGGCAGATAAGGCAAATGAAACATTCATCGTGTCGCGGCATCGCCGATACTCTTTTCTTGTATAATTGAAGCTCAGCACGGGAACAATACAGGTTTCCAGCCCGATAAGCGGGATGAAGAAAAAGCCCTGCATCTTGTAGTAAAGTCCGAGTACCGTAACGGCAGAGTCGGAAAACTTTGCGAGTATAATATTCAGCCCTACGATATAGACCGTATAAAGCGCCTGCATGATGATGGAAGAATAACCGTAAAAATATATGCGGTTTGCATAATGCGGGAAATCGCACGCCGCCGGCGGACGGCGAAAGCCCTTCACGCCGACGATGACAGCCGAAACGACCTGACCGAGCACTGTAGCATATGCCGCTCCCGCCACTCCCATTTCGGGAAAGGGACCTATTCCGAATATCATAAGCGGGTCAAGGGCGATATTTGTCAGTGCGCCGGCTACCTGCGCTATCATGGGCAGACGCATATTGCCGCGCGATTGGTGCACCTTTGACCAGATTCCCTCGAGGAAAGCGCCGAGACTGCCGATGCAGACTATATTTCCGTATATGACGGCATCCTCTATCGCCTGCGGGGATTTTGCCGAGGTCATGACATAGGGACGCATGATAAGAGCGGAAACGGCGGCAAATATCGCCCACGAGACAAGCGCGAGGATGAGCCCCGCGCCTGCGGTGCCGTTTGCCTCTTTTTCGCGCTCCTGCGCATATTTGCGAGCCATGTATGTATTGACGCCGACGCCCGTGCCGACGGCAAGCGCGACTATTATCAGCTGCAGAGGATATACCACGGTCAGCGCCGTCAGCGCATTGTCCGAATATTTGCCGACGAAAAAGCTGTCCACTATATTGTAGAGCGACTGGATAAGCTGTGCCAGCATCACGGGTGGGGCTATCCGCAAAAGAATTTTTCCTATGCGCTCCGTGCCGAAATAATTATTGCCTATAACACTCGTCGACATGCTTCCTCCGTTTTTATGCTTCATCGGATATACACAACAGTATATACTCCGGTGCGTAAAAAGTCAAGACAAAAATCGCAAAAAAGCGATCTCTCAAAATGGCGGAGAACGCTTTTTATACTTTTGTATTAAATATCGATTTGCCTGAAGGCACCTATACTTTTCATGATTTCGCGTTCGCGACCGTGGCAGGTGAAGAGCAGGCACTGCCCATATTCTCCGTAGAGACGGTAAAGCAGCTCCAGCGTGTTTGCAAGACGAGTATCATCAAGCCGCGCAAAGCTCTCGTCAAAGATAAATGGAGGCACGCTCTTTTTGCAGAGCAAGTCCATGAGCGCTATGCGCAGGCTGAGATAAGCTATATCCATCGTGCCTGCGGAGAAGCTGTCCACGCCGTGCGTTATCCCGTCGAAATAACTCATCGCGAAATCGCCGTCCACGCCGAGCGACCTGTATTTGCCGCCGGAAAGCTTGGACATGACCTTGCCTGCCGTTTTCGCAAGCTTCGGCGATATACCCTCGCGCAGCTTGCCCGAGGCGGATTCCATAGCCTCTATGGCGAGAACATAAGCCTCGAATTTCTCCGTGAGCGCGGCGATGCTTCCTTTGAGTGCCTCCGCTTCGGGAGCCAGCTTCACGGGATTTTCACCCTTGGCATTGAGCTCGGTATATTCCTTTTCTATCTCGTATATCCGTTCTTTTGAGGAAGCGGCGGAACGTGTTAAAAATTCATAGTCGCGCTTTCTCTTTCTGTAGTCGTAGCTTTCAAGCTCGGGAGGGAAGTCCTCCTTTGCCGACTGCGCTATCAGCTCATCGGGATAAGATGCGAGAGCCGCCGCATATTCTTCCGCCGACTTCTTCTTTTCTCTTATCATTATCTCGAGTTTTTCTATCTCACTGCGCTTCTCGTCGCATTTCGCGATAGCTCTGTCGAGCGAAAGCGCGGTATTATCAAAGATTTCAAAGCCTGCAGCCTCAAGTGCGCGGATGATGGCGGCGCTTGCCTTGTTGAGTGCGGATGATGCCTCGTCAAATTTGCTTTCGGCGCCGCGCTTGCCCTCGATTATATACATCAGCGCCGCTTCGTCCTTTTTCGAGGCTTTGACAAGCTCGTCAAATTCGCCGTAGTCGGCACAGCCGAACATGGCGCATACGCGCCGTATGCGCTTGGCATAGCCGCCTGCCATGATAAAGCCAACCGCGCAGAAAAGCGCACAGAGAGCCGCGAGTACGGCAAAAACCGTCTTTATTGCCGCGGAGCCGCTCTCTCCTATTATGAACGACGCCACGAAAAGCGAGGCAAAAACAGCCGTGCCGATAAGTCCGATGAGACTCACCGTCTTTCTTGATGAGAGTGCCTTTTTATCTTCTTCGACCTTGTGCACGAGCGCATCGCGCTTTTCCACGGAGCCGAACCGCTCGAAAACGGCGAGCTTTTCGTTCATATCGCCGAGCTTCTTCCTTGCCGCCTCCATCTCGGTGCGGGCGTCCTCGTAGCGCGCCGTTGCTATTTTCAGCTCGCTCTGATAAGCGCGCAGACGCTCTGTATATTCGCTTTTGTATATGTGCACACCGCCTGTCGCCGAGGCATCGCAGAGCTTCTCTCTCTGCGCCTCCAGCTCCTCAGCCTCGCGCTTTGTCTTTACGCATTTGCGGTAAGCCTGCTTAATCGAGAAGCGCTCGTATGTATCCAGCTCTTCTTTTATCACCGCCGCATCTTTTTCGGCTTTTTCGGCGGACTGTGTCAGCTCGCGCTTTCTTCCGTCGAGATAGATCAGTCTCGCACCGGTCGATTTCGAGGCGTCTATCCTCTCCTCGAGAGAATCGAGATTTTCCTGCATATCGTGTATTTTGCCGCCGCTTTTGTTCTTATGCCAGAGAAATTTTCTCGCCTCATCGAGCTTTTTCAGCGCCTTTTTCGTTCCCGCGCTTTCGTCGCCGGAGAAGAGAATGTTCTCCGATGCTTCGAGGAGACTTCTGCCGCCTATTTTGCTTTCGCCGAGCTGGCGTATATACGCGGTGCTCTCAAATACGCTCTCCGGCACGCCGAAAAACTCTTCGCCCGGATTTTTTCCCCGCAGGCATGGATTGTTTGTTTCGTTATCATATATAGTGCATTTCTCCGAGAAGCTGACCTTGCCCTCCGCCGATGTCGTCATCACGGCGTCGCGTTCCACGCGGTATTGCAGTCCGTCCTCGCTGAAAATGATATAGCCTGCCGCGCGCGAGGTCTCCCAGCTGATGCATTTCTGCTTTTCCTCGGTTTTTGAAGGAAGCCCATAGAAAACAAACCTGATGAAATTGCATATCGTGCTCTTGCCGGATTCGTTTTCACCCGTGATGATGTTGATGCCGCCGTCAAGCTCCAGAGTCAGATTATTTATCTTGCCGAAGCTCTGAATGTGAATGCATGAGATTATCATTTTCCCCTGTCCCTTCTGCGTTTTGCGCGTTTTTCCTTTCTTTTATACGCTTGTATAAAAGGCTTTTCCATCAGCCTCTTGAATTTGAAAAAGAGGTTTTCTTTATATTTCAGCGGCGTAACGAGCACGGCATATGCGCCCGCGCGCCTTGCGCAGAGCACATCCGTGAATATCTGGTCGCCGATAACGGCACAGCGCTCCGGCACCGTGCCGAATTTCTCACAGCAGAGCCGAACGCATTTTCCCGAGGGCTTACCGCTGTCGTATGTAAAAAAAGTGTCTATTTTGCGGCAGAAAAGCTCGACGCGTTCCTTTTTGTTATTTGAAGCGACGGCGATATTCAGCCCAGCCGAGCGCAGCCCCTCTATCCAGCGGCAGACAGGCTCTGTCGGCTCCGGGTCGCCGTATGTGACAAGTGTATTGTCTATATCGAGAATTACGGTGTCGATTCCCCTGCTTTTGAGAAAATCCGCATCTATATCGTATATTCCCGAAAACATGATGTCGGGCAAAAATATATTTTTCATCTGCACCGTAAGCCCTTTCTGTGTAATCAACTAATCTAATTATACCATGAAGCAAAAATGCTTGCTTGCAAAGGCATTTTTGCGAAGCCGACAATGGCGCGGGTGCGCAAAAGCGCACAGCGGCGACAGCCGCAAGACTGCAATAGCAGGCTTCTGCGCACATTATACCATAAATTTATAAAATATACAATATAAATTTTCCCGAATTTCACGAAGTATTGACACATTTGAAAAGCAAAATTCACAATATGTGAAAAAGTGCCAAAAATAACATATGCTATCTATTCAATCATACAAAATTATACAGATTTATCAAAAAGAGATTCCATTTTCGTGTTTTTTATGATATAATATAGACAAGAAACGGGAATGCCATTTTTCGTTTCCGAAATAATATGCGGGATGCCGATTTACGCATGGCATTTCTATAAAGTGGCGTGCATATGCGGCTCATCCTGCCGAAAGGATGGTAAACTATGAAAACCAGTATTTTGCTGAGGCAGGTCACACTCACCGATAATGAAAAAGAAATTATCGAAAAGAAGCTCAGAAAGCTCGACAAGTTTTTTGACGACGAGGTACAGGCATTTGTCACTCTTTCAAGGAAAAGAGAGCATCAGATTCTCGAGCTTACCATTTCATCCCGTGGTATGATCTATCGCAGCGAAGTGGAGGCTGAATCCTTCCTCCATGCCATCGACCCTGCGGTAAATATTATCGACCGCCAGATACGCAAAAACAAGACGCGCCTTGAAAAGCGCCTGCGCGAAGGTGCGTTTGCTCCGAGCCACGATTTTACCGAGACTGTGGATGAGGAAAAGGAATTCAGAATTCATAAAAAGAATTTCGCGCTCAAGCCAATGTCGGCGGAGGAGGCTATTCTCCAGATGAATCTGCTCGGTCATGAATTTTTCGTATATGAGGATCAGGAAAGTGCCGATGTAAATGTGGTATATCGCAGAAAAGACGGCGAATACGGTCTCATCGAGACGAAGAGATAATAAATAAAACAGGAAAAGGGAGGCGCTTGCCTCCCTTTGTCAAAGATATTTTTTAAATTACGGAGTTGTTATTTGGCGCTTCATTAAGCAAAAGCGCGATAGCTGAGCATTTTGCCATGCCGACCATCGCTTTTGCAGTAAAAAGTAAAATATAGAGATAAGCTGAATTTTCAACAGACTGAACAAATCCGCGGTTTTCGCCGCGGATTTGTTTTTCTTATTTCACGTCATTTTTCAAAAGCTCGGAAACCGATGTCGCAAGACCTGCAAGCGATGCAATATCGCTCGGGATGATAATCTTTGTCGCCTTGCCGTCTGCCGCCTTTCCGAAAGCTTCAAGGCTCTTTATCGCGATGACATTTTCGGTGGGTGCGGCTTCGTTTATTTTCTTGATACCCTCGGCTGTTGCTTCCTGAATCTTCAGTATTGCTTCCGCTTCGCCTTCTGCCGCACAGATCTTGGCTGCTCTGTCTGCTTCCGCGAGAAGAATTTCACGCTGCTTCTGCGCCTCGGCATCGAGAATCATTGCCTGTTTTTTACCTTCGGCTACGAGGATGGTAGAATTTTTTTCGCCCTCTGCGCGAAGAATCAGCTCTCTGCGTTCACGCTCTGCCTTCATCTGCTTTTCCATCGCATCCTGAATTTCTTTCGGAGGCATGATGTTTTTCAGCTCAACGCGGTTGACCTTGATGCCCCAAGGGTCTGTGGCTTCATCAAGAATAGCACGCATTTTCGTATTTATCAGATCGCGGCTCGTGAGTGTATTATCCAGCTCCAGCTCACCTATAATATTACGGAGAGTGGTGGCTGTCAGATTTTCTATAGCCGACATGGGGTTTTCCACGCCGTATGCAAAGAGCTTACAGTCTGTTATCTGGAAGAAAACGACCGTATCTATCTGCATTTTTACATTATCCTTTGTGATGACCGCCTGCGGAGGGAAGTCTGCGACCTGCTCCATGAGCGAAACCTTTTTCGATATCCTCTCAACGAAAGGAATGCGGAAATGGAAGCCCGTATGCCATGTTGTATGGTATGTTCCGAGGCGCTCGATTACAGCGGCACGAGCCTGCGGTACGATAACGATATTCGATATGAGAACGATGATTACTATAGCCAGAAGAATGCCGAGAATAATAATTGGTAACATAATAAACCTCCGTTAATTCTTGTCAGATTTGTCTTTTTTGCATATGAGCTTTACGCCCTCTATGCCGATGACGAGCACAACCGTACCCGCTTCGATATTTTCGCCGTCAGCCGACCTTGCCGACCATTCCAGCCCGCGAACCTTCGCCGTGCCCCTGCCTTCGATATTGTTGATATCCTCGGTTACTACGGCGCGCTCACCTATCAGCGAATCGGCATTTGTGGCGACGGGCTTTATGCGGAGCGTCTTGCCGAATATCTTTCTCGAAAAGATGAGCAGAATAAACGACAGCACCGCGAAAACGGCTATCTGTATGCCGATATTCACACGGCAGAACGAAAGAATGAGCGATACCGCGGCAGACGGGATGAACCATATCGAAACAAGCGCCAGCGTCTGCGCTTCGATAACGGTTGCCACGATGATGACAGTGAGCCAGACAAGCGTATCGATATGTTCGCTTGCCCATGTAAGTATTGTATCCATAAAAACCTCTTTTCTCCGCATTGGGAAATTTATATTATAATTATAACATAATACTGCAGTTATGTCAATGACCGTATACTATTAAATTTTATCTGCAAACTATTGAAAAAGAGAGGAAAATATGGTAATATATATAAAATATAATCCCGAAAGGAAAAAGAAATGTCATTTACACGAAAAGAAATAGCAAAAAATGTCTTTGTTAATACCGTGGCAACCGACAAGTTCAAATCCGACTTTATCAGAATAGCCTTTGTTATGCCGCTTTCAAAAGAAAAAGCGGCGGCAAATGCTCTTGTTCCTTATGTTCTCAAAAGGGGAACGGAGAAATATCCCGATATCGGCGCCATCCGCAGGCAGCTCGAATCGCTCTATGACTCCGGCATATGGGCAAATATCGGCAAGCGCGGTGATACACAGATAATAAATATAAACGCAGGCATGCTCGCAAATAAATATTCCATGGACGGAACGGACATTACCGGCGGCATGCTTGAGATGATATCGCAGATGCTCTTCCACCCCGTGCTTGAAAGCGGCACTTTCAGGAGCGAATATGTTGAGAGCGAAAAGGCAAAGCTTGCCGACGCTGTCCGCGCCGATGCCAACAACAAGATAGCATATGCAAACCGCCGCGTGCGCGAGGAGATGTACCGCGGCGAAGCCTATGCAGAGAGTGAAAAGGGAAGCGCGGAGACCATTTCGGCGCTCACACCCGAGCGCGTCTACGCGGCGTACCTTGACTTGCTTGCAAACGCGAGAATAGAGATTTCCGCTGTCGGAAATATGGATTTCGATAAGGTTACGGCGGCTTTTGAAGCCATGTTCGCAGGTGTTTGCCGCGGTGCCGGTTATGACCTTAAAACAGAGGTTGTCCGTGAGCCGAAGGGCGAGCCGAAGACTGTCTATGAGCATCAGAATATCGGTCAGGGCAAGCTCGCACTTGGCTTTCGTGCCGGCTGCTGCCGCGAGGACGATGATTTTCTCGTGATGCAGATGGTATCCGTCATTTTCGGCGGAAGCACGAGCAGCAAGCTCTTTATGAATGTGCGCGAGCGCCTCAGCCTCTGCTACTATTGCAGCGCGGGCTATGACGCGGTAAAGGGCGCGATATTCGTAAACAGCGGCATCGAATTTGCAAAGAAAAAGCAGGCAATAAGCGAGATTATCGCTCAGCTTGAGAGTGTCAAGCGCGGCGAGATAAGCGATACGGAAATCTCCGACGCGAAGAACACTCTCATAAACAGTCTGCGTTCGATAACGGATAAGACAAGTCAGATAGCGGGCTGGTGCTTTGAATGCGCGATATGCGGCACATCGGAAACTCCGGAGGAGCGCATGGCAAAGATAAATGCCATCACAAAGGAGCAGATAGTGGCGAGAGCGCAGAGCATAAAGCTTGATACGATATATTTCCTTTGCGGAACGGAGGTAGCGGAAGATGAGTGAGCTTAAACTTACCGAAAACAAGGCTCTGGGCGAAAAATATTATTATACGCACCACAAGAGCGGACTTGATATCTATATCATACCGAAAAATTTCACTACAAGCTATGCCTTATTCAGCACGAAATACGGCGCGATAGACAACTGCTTCAGGCTTGCGGGCGATAAGGAATTTACCCGCGTGCCGGACGGCATAGCTCACTTCCTCGAGCACAAGATGTTTGAAAACGAGGACGGAAGCGATACCTTTGCCCGCTTTGCCAAATACGGCGCGGATGCGAACGCCTTTACAGGCTCTGCGATGACGGCGTATCTTTTCTCCTGCTCCGACCATTTTGAGGAAAATCTCGAAATACTGCTCGATTATGTCACAAAGCCGTATTACACGCCCGAGACTGTGGCAAAGGAGCAGGGTATCATCGGTCAGGAGATACGCATGGGCGAGGACAATCCTCACCGTGCGCTCTACTACAACCTGATGGACGCACTCTATAAGGATAATCAGATAAAGCTCAATGTTGCCGGCACGGTGGACTCTATCGCGAAGATAACCGACAAGCTTCTCTATAAATGCTATGAGGTTTTCTATAATCTCTCGAATATGATGCTTGTCGTAAATACGGCGGAAAACCCCGAGACCGTTTTGCGCGTGGCTGATAAGATTCTTCCCATTCAGGAGCCGAAGGAAATTATACGCTCGTATAACAGCGAGAAGCCCGAAGTAAACAAGAAGCGCGTGGTAGCCGAATTTGAGGTTGCAAAGCCGCTCTTCTATATCGGCGTAAAGGATATAAAGATTTCCGCAGATCCGCTCGAGAGAGCAAAGAAGCAGGCGACAGGTGATATACTCACGGAGCTTCTCTTCGGTGCTTCCTCCGCTTTCGGTATCGAAATGTATGAGAGCGGGCTGGCAAACGGCTTTGCCGCATCGTTCGATCATGACAGAAATTCATCCGTCGTATATATTCAGGGCGAGAGCGATGATCCC
>ERZ507039.689-NODE-689-length-12490-cov-3.374990_pt1 | contig 12490 bp, 12 predicted proteins | sample MGYA00512872_ERZ507039 | MGnify/ENA metagenome assembly ERZ507039
TCAGCAAAAGTTGCTGCTATTTCTGCTGCCCAAAAATTATCGATGTTCTTTACGCAACCAATGGATATGATGGGTTCTACAATGGCTACCTACTGCGGTCAGAACGTAGGCGCTGGCAGGGTCGACCGTATCGAAAGCGGCGTTAAGAAATGCTCGATGCTCGGCATAGCCTATGCGATAATCGCCCTTATCGTGATAATACCGTTCGGCGGCGAATTTTCAAAGCTGTTTATAGACGGCGCACAGACCGAGATACTCGACCTTGCAAAACAGTTTCTGTGGCTTAACGTGTTGTTCTACATTCCGCTTGCATTCGTAAACATTATCCGCTTTTCGATACAGGGACTTGGCAACAGCCAGCTTGCCGTTTTTGCGGGAGTATTCGAGATGATAGCGAGAGGCGGTGTGGCACTGGGACTTGTACCCGCTTTCGGATATGTCGCCGTATGTCTTGCCAGCCCTGCGGCATGGGTGCTTGCCGATTTGTTCCTATTTCCTGCATTCTTCCACTCTGTGAAGATACTTAAAAACAGATTCCCGTCATCATCTGCGACAGCGGAAAAAACCGATACTGAAAGCTGAATAAATAATGCGGTCACGATTCGCTTTGGAACGTGACCGCATTTTCTGTTATCTTTATCTTCTTGCGTTACCTCTTATGATAACGCCTATGATATAAGGACCTGTGTTGCTGGCAACAGCCGCACCTGCTATGCTCTGCATTTCGGGAGGTCTGCCGACCTTTGCGCTGTACTGCTTTATAAATTCGTCCTCAAGTGCTGTGACACTGGTACGCAGTATTTCCCACGGTGTTTCGGGAACGGCTCTGCCTGAAATATACTGGACTGCGTCTGCTATTGCATTCTTTTCTCCACGGCTCTTTTTTACTACCTCGCTTTCGCCGTCTATAAGCGAAATGAGCGGTTTAAGCCCCATAAGCTCGCCTAAGAAAGCCGCTGCGGCGTTTATTCTTCCCGACTTCTTCATATGGCGCAGATTGAAGCCGATTATGTAGATTTCGCAGTTATTGAACATATCGGTAAGATATGCCACAACGTTGTCAACGCTCTGTCCTGCAATCAGCTTTTTTGCCGCTTCGATTACAGGATAACCGTAGCCGAGAGAATAACAGTGGCTGTCGATTATCTCAATACGCATCTTTGCCATTTCGGGATGCTCCTCAAGCAGATTCTTCCTTGCAAGCAGTGCATTTTCATAAGTCTTTGAGCCTGTTGAATTTATAAGCACCATAATGACAGCGTCATAGCCCTCGTTATAGTAATGCTCAAACTTTTCCGCAAAGCGTATTTCAGTTATCTGTGAGGTTTTCGGAAGATATTCCGACTTGTCTATCATCTCAAGAAATTCGGGAGCGGTAAAATCAACACGTTCCCTCAGGCTCTCGTCGCCAAGTGTAATGTCGAACGGCATAATGTCAATGCCGTATTTCTTTTCGTCCTCGGGGGTAATGTCGCTTGCGCTGTCGGTGATAAGTTTTACTTTCATCGTTTTGTTTTCCTTTCGGTTTGTCTGCTTTATTCGGCTTTGCTCCAGTCGTATTTTGTAAGCGAACCGTAGTTCTGAAGTTCGGGGAAGCCCCATTGCCTCAGCACCTCGTATGCGCCTATCGCCACACTGTTGGAAAGATTAAGACTTCTCATATTACTGCCCATAGGTATCCTTACGCAGTGCTGTTTATTGTGAAATAACAGTTCCTCGGGAAGCCCCTTGTCCTCTCTGCCGAACACTATATAAGTTTTATCTTTATACTCTGCATCGCAGTAAGTATTTCTGCCTTTTGTGGTGAAGTAGAAGAATTCACCGTCCTTATTTCTCTCAAAGAAATCGTCAAGCCCGTCATAATAGGTTATATCAAGATAATGCCAGTAGTCAAGCCCTGCGTGCTTCAGCTTTTTATCGTCTATCTGAAAGCCCATAGGCTTCACTATATGCAGTCTTGCCCCCGTAACCGCACAGGTACGGGCTATATTACCCGTGTTCTGCGGTATCTGCGGTTCGACAAGTACAATATTCAGTTCCATCGAAAAATCATTCCTTATAGATTTTTAAGCCGTACAGCCTGTTTGCCGCAGATAAAGAAGCAAGCGGTTCTCCGACTTTTTCCGCTGTATCGTTTGTTATGCTTTTACGCTCTTCGTCGGTTATGCTTTCGTCAAGCCTTACGATTATGCCCATTTCTCCGCCCGATCTTATAAGCTCTGCCGCCTTTTTGACCGTTTCTTCGGAATTGTCGCTTATAACTATGTCTGTGCTGTCAGACAGCAGGCTTTTTTCTGCTTTCGGACATCTGTTTGCAAATTCATCGGCAAATGTAAAGCTGTCGGAAGCTTCCTTCCACGACATACCGAAATAGAAGGCAGGCTTGAAGCCCTTTTCGTTTATTATGCTGTCTGCGCTTGCGTCAAAGTAGTAGTATTCGCCGTCCAGCTTCGCAAAATTTACTGTGTGTCCCTCGTTTTTGCTGTTATTTATGCCGTTTGCCGAAGCTGTTTCTATACCTGCCATATTGAAAAGCATAGTGACAGTATCCGCATATCCGTCACATATCGCCTTACCGTCAATAAGCAGGTCGGCTATCGGAACGTTTCTTGTGCTGTAGCCGTCAGTAACATATACCGAGTTCTCCGCAACGTAATTATACAGATACTGTGCTTTCTTTCTGTCTGTATTACACTCCTGCGGAATTGACGCTACTACCGATTTTGCCTTTTCATAGGCGGCTTCACGGCGGGATGTATATTCCGCTCCGAGCGTTTCAAGCTGTATATGATGATAGCTTTTCCCTGCGAATTGTTCAACGTTTCCGGTCAGCTTGTTGTTTGTCGTGTAGTTATGTGCAACAAACGGACTGTCACAGCTTAAAAAGGTTATAACATATTCAATCTCCTGTAACCTGTCATAACTGCCGTCGAATACATCTTCTGGCAGGAATATATCGCTGTAGCCGTTTTCGCTTGCGTACATAAACGCATTGTAGATATATGTTTCGTTCTCGTCAAGCTGTGCCTTGAAATATCCCGTCATAGTGTCGGAGTATTTCGAACTGTAGCCAAGCACTTCCTCCTTGCCGAGCGATATTGTGCCGTCTGCGGCAACAGAAGCATCATTGCCGAAGTAATACAGCGTGTTGCTTGACGTTATATTGAGCAGCGGCAGTATGTATATCGCACCGACAACCGCTGCGGCAGGTATCACGACCGCCGCAGCTACAGTGCCTATGACCTTACCCTTGCCCATTACAGCTCAGCCTCTGCGTGACGTGTAACGTGACAGCCTATATTGACCGCAACAGGAAGCCCTGCAATATGCGTCGGGTACTGTTCGATGTTTACATACAGCGCCGTCACGGTACCGCCGAAGCCCTGCGGACCTATTCCGAGCTTGTTTATCTTTTCGAGCATTTCGCTCTCCATATCCGCATAAAGCGGCTTGGGGTTTCTTATTTTAAGATCCCTGCAAAGCGCCTTTTTCGCAAGTATGGCAGACAGCTCAAAGTCGCCGCCGATGCCGACGCCCACCGTTATAGGAGGACACGGATTGCTTCCTGCCTTTGATACCGTTTCAACGACAAAGTTCACTATATCCTCTCTTGTTGCAGAGGGAGTGAACATTTTAAGCGCACTCATATTCTCACTTCCGAAGCCTTTCGGCGCTACCATTATATGCACCTTGTCGCCCGGCACAATGCTCGTATGTACTATGGCAGGGGTATTGTTGTTTGTGTTCTTACGCTCAAGCGGATCTTCGACCACCGATAAACGCAGCTTGCCGTTCACATATCCGCTTGCAACGCCCTCGTTTATTGCCTCTGTGAGATTTCCTCCCGTGAAATGCACGTCCTGTCCGACTTCAAGGAATATCACAGCCATTCCAGTATCCTGACATATCGGCACTTCAAGTTCCTTCGCACAGTCGATATTCCTTACAATATCGCCAAGCACCTGCTTTGACAGCGGACTTTTTTCACAGCCGATACATGAATTTATCTTCTCTTTCATTCCGTCGGGCAGATAAAGATTTGCCTTTACGCAAAGTTCTTCAACTGTCTTTTTAACAAGCTCAACGCTTATCTCACGCATGAATATTCCCTCCGTTTATATTGCTTTTGATATTACTGCCTGTATTAAGATTATATTACCGTGCCGTTTACGATGACCATATCCGGAGTATCGCATACGGATAACGGATCGCCCGAAAAGATAACTATATCTGCGTCCTTGCCGACTTCTATACTGCCTACCCTGTCTGCAATTCCCGTTATCTGTGCAGGATATATCGTAATCGCCTTCAGCGCCTCATCTCTGTCAAGACCGCCTCTTACCGCAAGCCCTGCCGAGAGCGGCAGATACTGTTCGGGTACAACGGGGTGGTCGGTGCATATACACATAGGCACGCCTGCCTTATTCAGTATGCCTGCGGTTTCTATCGTATGATTACGAAGCTCAGGCTTACAGCGCTCGCTGATGACAGGTCCTACTATCGTCCGTGCGTTATCCTCAAGAAGCTCGTCGGCTATAAGGTGACCCTCTGTTGCGTGGATGATGACATAATCTATGTCAAACTCCTTGGCAAGCCTTATCGCCGTGAATATATCGTCTGCCCTGTGGGCGTGGAAATGTGCGGGTATCTCGTGCTTTAAAAGCGGCATAAGCGCCTCGCACTTTGCGTCATATTCGGGGCGGTCGCCCTCGTCATCGGTACCGGCCGAGCTTTCATAGTCTATCATATCGTCAAGATAACGTCTTGCCTTGAAAAGCTGTTCACGGATTATGGCGGCGGTAGCCATACGGGTGACCGGAGCGGTATCCTTATCCTTATATACGTTCTTTGGATTTTCTCCGAGTGCAAATTTTACTGCAACGGGATTTTTTATTATCCTCTTGTCTATCCTCTTTGAGCCTGCCGTTTTCATAGCAAGAAAAGTTCCGCCGATGGGGTTTGCACTTCCCATTCCGCATACCACCGAGGTAACGCCTGCCTGCGCCGCTTCTTCGAAGCAGTGGTCGAGCGGATTTATCATATCTATCGCACGAAGGTTCGGGGTAGAGGGGTCTGTATCCTCGTTTCCGTCGTCGCCCTCGAACGCAAGCCCGTCCTCCCACGCACCGATATGCGTGTGAGCGTCTACAAAGCCGGGATATGCGGTTCTGCCCTTTGCGTCTATATCACTGTCGGACGGCGAAAAGTCCTTCAACTGCGACATATCGCCGACAGCCTTGATTTTATCGTTTTCTATAAGGATAAATCCGTTTTCGTAGTTTTTCTCCGCCATAGTTATGACGTTCGCATTGTAAATGTACATATTTATCCTTTCGTTTTCCTGTGCCTTTTTGCGTCAAGCTCGACCAGCTTTATGATCTCGCCTGCGATTATTCTGTCCGATGCGTTTGCATTCACTTCAAAGGTGCTGTTTTTTCTGTAAACGGGCAGTCTTGAATCATAGATTGCCTTAAGCTGTTCTTTCGTGTTGTTCACTACAAGAGGACGGTTCGAATCGTTCTTTATACGTTCATAGCAGGTGTCAAAGCCTGCGTTTAGAAAAATCACAACGCCCTGCTTCCTTGCAAACTCTGCCGTTTCGTCACGGAGTATTGCTCCGCCGCCTGTGGCGACTATCGTTCTTCCTCTGAAGTTTCTTATATACTGCGCCTCAAGATCCCTGAAATACGGTTCGCCCTTCTGAGCGAATATTTCGGGGATGGTCATTTTCTGATTATCGACTATGTATCTGTCAAGGTCGATGAACACAGCCGTACATTCTCTTGCGAGCATTCTTCCTATATGGCTTTTACCGCAGCCCATAAAGCCGCATAGATACACGGGGCGCATTACACAAGCCTCATCATTTCGTCCGAGATAGCCTGCACCTGCTCTGCTGTGTATTCTGCGCCGCTCCATATAGTATGAGCCACAGCCGCCTGCCATACAAGCATCTGCATACCGCCGCTGACCTTCTTAACGCCCTTGTCGGAAACCATCTTCATCAGCTTTGTTTCACGGGGATTGTATATAGCGTCAAAGAAGCCGTTCAGCGTTATTCTGCCCAGTGCTTCCTCGGTAAGCGGGCTTGCGTCTGTATTCGGATACATACCTACTGGAGTAGCGTTTACCATAAGGTCAAAGTCGCCCTTTACTTCGCTCAGCAGGCAAAATCCGACCTTTGCGCTGTTATAATTCTGCTTTATTTCTTCGCATAAAGCCTTTGCAACGGGAATGTCGGCATCTCTTACCGCTATAGTCAGCTCGCCGCCCTCACGGACAGCTTCGATAGCCATCATTCTGCCTACGCCGCCGCAGCCGAGCAGTAATACCTTGTTTGTAAGGGTCATACCCATTGCGCCGACAGCCTTTGTAAAGCCTGTGCAGTCGGTGTTGTATCCCGTAGAAATGCCGTTTACGTTTGCTATACAGTTTACGCTGTTGTAACGCTTGGCCGTATCGTCAAGCGTATCGCACATCTTTATTATATCTATCTTATAGGGAATTGTAATGTTGAAGCCTGTCAGACTTTTGAAATATTCAAAACTGTCTGTCAGCTTTTCGGGGGGAGTGTCGAGAATTTTATACTCCGCCTGCTCGCCCGATATTTCAAAAAGCCTTGTGTGTATCTGAGGCGAAAGGGTGTGACCGAGAGGGTGTCCCAGAATGCCGAATACGTTTTTGTTTTCCGTCATATTTATTGCTCCTTTTGTTCTGCTTCGGATTCTCTTTGATTTTCTGTCTTTTTGCATATCAGCTTTACAAGCGCTGTCGCCCCTATGCCACAGCATATACCGAGTATTACTCCGCCGAAAATGTCCGACGGATAGTGTACATAAAGGTACATTCTCGAAAATGCGACCAGCGATGCATAGATATATGCGATAATACCGAGCCTTTTGTGAAACAGATATATTGCCGTCGCCATAGCAAAGCAGGTCGCCGTGTGGCTTGACGGGAACGAAAATCCCGACGGTGCTTTTATGATAATGTCAATGGCACTGTTTACGACAAACGGGCGTGGGCGGCAGACTATATGCTTCAGGATAAGTTCGCCGAACAGCAGTACGGAGAGCGTCGCTCCCATTACCGCAAAGCCCGTCTTACGCATTTTCTTAACAAACATCATAACGATGAACACAAGGATAGCCATTGCACCGTACTCTATGCTGTATGTGAGGCACTTCATTATAATATCCGCAACCGGACTTGAAAGCGTGTTACGGATAAAGTCGAGTATCGACAAGTCAAGCGCCGTTATACTCTCAATCATCAGAGAGCCGCCGCCTTTTCGAGCGTATCAATGTTTTCAACGTTTACAGCCGTAACGCCGTCAAGAGTTTTCTTTACAAGACCGGTCAGCACCTTGCCCGGACCAAGTTCGATATAGGTATCGTAACCGTCCTTCGAGATGACATCAAGCTCTGATGTAAATCTTACGGGCGAGCAGATATGCTTTGCAAGATAAGCGGGCATATCCGAGAAGTCTGTAAGTTCGTTTCCGTATACGTTGCAGTAGAACTTCATCGAGGGCGCATTGAACGGGATATCCTTTACCTTTACCGCAAATTCCTCCGATGCGCCTGCCATGAGCCTTGAGTGGAAGGCGGCGGAAACGGCAAGAGGAACTATACGCTTTGCGCCCTTTGCCGAAAGCGCTTCCTTAGCCTTTTCAATACCTGCCGCAGTGCCGGCGATAACGGTCTGTACGGGCGAATTGTAGTTTACGGGAGTAACATATTCTCCGCCGTCCTCAATCTCCTTGCAAGTCTGCTCTATAACGTCAGCTTTAAGACCGAGAACAGCCGCCATTCCTCCGGGGTTAGCCTGAGCCGCCTTGTCCATAGCTTCGCTACGGTACTTGATTGCTTTGAATGCGTTCTCGTATGTCAGCATACCGCTTGCCGCCATTGCCGCATATTCGCCGAGCGAATGACCCGCAACAGCCGATGCCTCAATGCCTTTTGATTTAGCCGCTTCAAGCGCCATAAGCGACATTGCGAGTATAGCAGGCTGTGAGATTATCGTGCGTGAAAGCTCCTTTTCATCTCCGCCGAATATCTTAGCGGCAAGGTCAAAGCCGAGAATATCACTGCCAAGCTCGATTACCTTTTTGCATTCGGGTATGGTATCGTAAAATTCCTTACCCATATCTTTGTACTGCGAGCCTTGTCCTGAAAAAAGGAATATGGTTTTTGTCTTATCTGCCATTTTTCTGTTTCTCCTTATGGTTTAATTATTTTAACGGTATAATTTGTCATATATTGCAGAAATTCTGAAATATAATGTCACTGTTTACTCTGTTGCGATACAATTATGCAAATAATTGTTGACAAACAGTACCGAAATAGAGTAAAATGAAATATAAGCACGTTTGCCTTATGGGGTAACTATGCCCTGCGGACGATAAAATCCGCAGTTACTGATTTATTATACAACAAAAAGAGAATAAAATCAACAATTAATATATAATATACGGCTGTCAGGAATGCCGCACGGAAGGAAAAGGATATGAACGGTATAACGATACTGGGTACGGGAGAATACACTCCCGAAACCGTAGTCACCAATGAAATGTTCACAAAGTTCATTGATACTACAGACGAATGGATAACCACAAGGACTGGTATCCGTGAAAGACGTATGAGCCCCGACAAGCCCAATTTCATGATGGCTGCCGAGGCGGCAAAGGCCGCACTTGCAAGCGCAGGAAAGACGGCGAAGGATATAGACTGCATCATCGTTTCGACCTGCTCGCCCGATTTCTATTATCCGAACACAGCCTGCCTTGTACAGAACCTCATCGGCGCACAGCCCTGTGCCTGTATGGATGTAAATACTGCCTGCACAGGCTTTATAACAGCGGTTGACATTGCAAGAAACTTCCTTGCAAACGATACCTACAAGACGGTGCTGATTGTAGCCAGCGAACGTCTGACAAGTCAGATAGACTATACGGACAGAGCAAGCTGCATACTTTTCGGTGACGGCGCAGGTGCGGTAGTTATCGAAAAGGGAGAGGGCAAGGAATACTACAGCCACTCCGGCGCAGAGGGCGATATGCTCCAGAGCCTTTACTGCAAGAACTTCTATGACAGGAACAACCCCTATTTCAAGGGTGACGACTGCCTTAAGGATATAATAGACACTCCGAACAAGGAGCGTTATTTACAGATGGACGGAAAGGCGGTATACAAGTTCGCCGTTGACGCTATGGCAAATGCGGTAGAATATGTATGCGAACATTCCGGTGTATCTCTTGATGATATAGATCTTGTTATTCCCCATCAGGCGAATATAAGAATAATCCAGTCCGCACTCAAGAAGATGAACGTTGATCTTGACAAGGTGTTCACAAACCTCGAAACACACGGAAACACATCAAGCTCGTGTATCCCTATGTGCCTTGCGGAGCTTGACCGCCAGGGCAGGCTTAAGCGTGGCATGAAGATATGCCTTGTCGGCTTCGGTGCAGGACTTACCTACGGCGCAACTATTTTCGAATATTAATCCACAGCTGAAAGGATAAAAACAATGGAAACAAGGATTACAAAATTACTCGGTATAAAATACCCCATATTTCAGGGCGGTATGGCATGGATAGCCGAAAGCACACTTGCATCGGCTGTTTCAAACGCAGGCGGAGTAGGTATAATCGCAGGCGGTTCTGCTCCTATTGACTATCTGAGAGATCAGATAAGAAGAGCAAAGTCGCTGACAGATAAGCCCTTTGGCGTTAATATAATGCTTATGAGCCCCAACGCAGAGGATCTTGCACAGCTCGTTATAGATGAAAAGGTTCCGATGATAACGACCGGTGCGGGCAACCCCGGCAAGTTTATGGAGGCGTGGAACAACGCAGGTATCAAGGTTATCCCCGTAGTACCCAGTGTTGCGCTTGCAAAGAGAATGGAAAGAAGCGGTGCGTCCGCAGTAATCGCGGAGGGAACAGAATCGGGCGGTCACATAGGCGAAAATACTACTATGTGCCTTGTTCCGCAGGTAGTTGACGCTGTATCCATCCCCGTTATCGCCGCAGGCGGTATCGCAGACGGCAGAGGAATTGCCGCCAGCTTTATGCTCGGCGCAGAGGGCGTACAGGTAGGAACAAGATTCCTTGCCGCTGAGGAGTGCCAGATCCATCCTACATATAAACAGCTTGTTGTTGACGCAAAGGATACAGACAGTATAGTAACAGGCAGAACGACAGGTCCCCCCTGCCGTAACGTAAAGACAAAGTTCTCGAAGAAGCTCGCAAGCGGCGAGATGAACGGAACGATAACACCCGATGAATTCGAGCAGATAACGCTCGGCTCACTGCGTAAGGCAGTACAGGACGGCAACCTTGAGGAAGGCTCGTTCTTATGCGGCGCTATCGCAGGTATGGTAAAGAAGGTACAGCCTGCAAAGGAAATTGTGGAAGAAATGTTCGCAGAGGCTGAAAAACTGCTGAACAGGTAAGATAAAACTATAAAACGATAAAACAAAGGAGAAAATCAATGGCAACTGCAATCATCACAGGCTCTGCAAGAGGAATAGGTGCGGCAATAGCTCTCCGTCTTGCAAAGGACGGATATGACATCGCATTAAACGACATCGCTGAGAGCTGCTTTGAAAACAACGATATAATCGACAAGATAAAAGCAGAAGGCGTAAAGTGCGAAAAGTACATCGCTGACGTATCAAAGTACGATCAGTGTGAAGCATTCGTAAAGAGCGTAAAAGCCGATTTCGGCAGTATTGACGTACTCGTTAACAACGCAGGTATAACCCGTGACGGTCTGCTTGTAAGAATGAGCGAAGAAAACTACGACCTCGTTGTTGCGGTAAACCAGAAAAGCGTATTCAATATGACAAAGTTCGCAGGCTCTGTTATGATGAAACAGCGCAGCGGCAGGATTATCAACCTTGCAAGCGTAGCAGGTCTTTACGGCAACCCCGGTCAGATGAACTACTCCGCTACAAAGGCGGCTATAATCGGTATGACAAAGACCACCGCAAAGGAGCTTGGTCCGAGAAACATCACCTGTAATGCAGTAGCGCCCGGATTTATCCACACAGCAATGACAGATGCTCTTTCGGAAGAGCTGAGAGCGGCAATGGCAAAGCAGATAGCTATGGGCAGATGCGGCGAAGTTGAAGAGATAGCAGGCGTTGTATCGTTCCTCGCTTCAAAGGACGCAAGCTATGTAACAGGTCAGGTAATAGAGATAAGCGGCGGCTTATCAATGTAAAGACAAGCCACGAAAGGAAATACAAAAAATGAGCAGAGTTGTAATTACCGGTGTGGGCGTAGTAAGCCCCATAGGAAACACCAAGGAAGAATTCTGGAACAGTCTTATGGAGGGCAAGCACGGCTTTACATTAGAGCAGTGGTTCCCCGGCCAGAGCGAAGAGCTTAACGTAAAGGCTTCCGTAAAGGATTTCAGCGCAGACGGCCTTTTTGACAAGAAAGAGCTTCGCCGTACAGATATAATCACACAGTATGCCGTATATGCGGCTGACAAGGCTATAAAGGACGCAGGAAGCGACTTCAAGGATCTCGATCCTTACAGATGCGGCGTAATAATCGGCTCAGGTATAGGCGGTATGGAAACAACGCAGGAAGAGCTTCTCGCATATCACAACAAGGGCAACAAGAGAGTTTCAGTATTCACTATCCCCAAGATGATAGGCAATATGGCGGCAGGTACGGTTGCTATCCGTACAGGCTTCAAGGGCATAAACTACTGCACAGTATCTGCCTGCGCCAGCGGTACACACGCTATAGGCGAGGCATTCCACGCTATAAAGAACGGCTATATGGACGTTGCCATAGCAGGCGGCACTGAGAAATGCTCGATAGGCTTTGCCTATGCTGGCTTCAACAATATGCACGCTATAACAAAGTCGACCGATGTTGACAGAGCAAGCATCCCCTTTGACGCAGAGAGAAGCGGCTTCGTTCTCGGCGACGGAAGCGGTATCGTAATTCTTGAAGAATACGAGCATGCGAAGGCAAGAGGCGCAAACATCTATGCTGAGGTCATCGGCTACGGTGCTACCTGCGATGCTTACCACGAAACAAGCCCCGACCCCGAGGGCAAGGGCGGCGCAAAGGCTATGGAGTTTGCTGTAAAGGAATCAGGCAGAGCGCCCGAAACCTTTAACTATGTAAACGCACACGGCACATCAACTCCCATGAACGATAAGACCGAAACAGCCGCTGTAAAGCTGGTATTCGGCGAACACGCAAAGAATATGGTCATCAACTCCACAAAGTCAATGACAGGTCACCTCTTAGGTGCGGCAGGCGGTGTAGAAGCGGTAGCCTGCGCCCTTCAGATAAAGAACAGCAAGGTGCACCGCACATTAGGTCTTAAGGTGGCAGATCCCGAATGTGATCTTGACTATGCGGCTGACGGCACGAGAGATATGAAGATAACAGGCGCACTCAGCAATTCGCTCGGCTTCGGCGGTCATAACGCTTGTATCGCATTTGCTCCCGTAG
>ERZ507039.694-NODE-694-length-12420-cov-3.945491_pt1 | contig 12420 bp, 13 predicted proteins | sample MGYA00512872_ERZ507039 | MGnify/ENA metagenome assembly ERZ507039
CGTCTGCTGCCGCCTCCTCTGAGGTGGCTTCATCGGTGGCCGAGAGCACCGTTTCTTCCGCTGAGGAGACTGCCTACCCTCTGACCCTGCAGATCTATGATGCCGATGGGAATGCTGTAGATATGACCTACGACCATGCACCGGAGAAGGTGCTGTCCACACAGCTGTCCATGACTGAGTTGCTCATCAAGCTGGGGCTCAAGGATAAAATTGTCGGCGTGTTCGATAATGACAATGCTCTGAAAGGCGACATCGCCGATGAAGTTGCTTCGCTGAACAGCCTTGGCGATAAGAAGTCTGTTTCCAAGGAGACCATCCTTGCCACGGAGCCGGATCTGATCCTTGGCAAGGGTCCCCTGATGTTCACTGAGAGTAGCATCGGCACTGTCCAGTCCTATCAGGAGCTTGGCATTCCCGTCTATACTGAACTGGCTAGTGCTTCCATTGATCAGTCGCTGGATAACATTGTAGAGGATGTTGGCACAGGCCATAGAAGGATACAGCAGCTTGCTGCGGCTCACGCCGATGTCGTTCGCAATGCCTACCAGCAGAGGGATCATGATAGCGGCAGTTGCGGTGGCACTGGTGATGGCGCCCAGAAACGCACCTGCCACACAGGAAAGAAAAATCAGCATCCGCATATTGTCCTTGTAGCGGATGACCAGACTCTGGGCTTTGTCAATCAGGGGCGTTTTGGTCAGCCCTGCACCGATGACGAACATGGCTACGAACATGACCACGTTCGTGTTGATGAAGCCGCCAAAGGCCTCGGCAGGGGTCTTGATGCCGGTGAGGATCAGCGCCAGAATGATGCCGGTAGAAATGACCGAGAACGGGACTTTACCGGATACAAAGGCGATGATCGTTACAAGCAGGATGACCAGTGTGATCTCCAATGGGCTCATTTGGGTTGTCCTCCTGTGGATTACTTCCACCTTGCAGATGCAAAGCAGTGGCAAAGGTGTGTAGAACAAAAAGAACGGTCAAGATCTTCTTTGTCTACATTTTTTTCGTGCACATATTTGACCGCAAATAGCAACACCCAGGATGCTGATATGGCAGACAGCATCCGGGGTGTTTTGCGGAGAAGCAGGATAAACAGGGTAATGAAGATAGGAGTAAATGATAAGAAGTCTGTTGGATCTGTGAAAGCAAATATGGTTGTTAGAATTAACGTGATAGTGAGTTCATTTTAGGAGAAGAATCTTTTGATGGATGGTTGCTCTCCGCAGGGTATAGGCAACGCTGGCTTCGCAGTTGGATCTTATTTGATGAAGCCAACGTGCTTGCAAATTTCCTCGACGGCCTTATCCTTGCGCTGATTGAAGATGACCTTGTTCTCTTCGAACAGGTTGCGGCCCTCAGCGTCGATGGAAACGATCAGGGGGCCAAACTCGTTAACGTGGCAGTGCCACAGAGTTTCCGGCATACCGAGGTCACGCCACTGGGCCTCGACGATCTCCTCCACCTCGGTGGCAGCCACAACGGCGTTACCGGCAGGGAAAACACAGTGGATGGCACCAAACTCCTTGCAGGCGCGCTCGGTATTGGGGCCCATGCCGCCCTTGCCCACGATGACGCGGACACCGGACTTCTGCACGAACTCATACTCGAACTTCTCCATACGCATGGAGGTGGTGGGGCCCACAGACACCATCTCGAACTTGTCGTCCTCCAGAGGGCGAATGATGGGGCCAGCGTGGAAGATGGCAGCGTCCTTGACATCCACAGGCAGCGGGCGGCCCTCTTCCACGAGGCGGCGGTGCGCCACGTCACGGCAGGTGGTCAGGTCGCCGTTCAGGTAAACGACATCACCGATATGGATGTCCTTCAGGTCTTCTGCGGAGACCGGAGTCGTGAGAATTTTCTTTCCGTCTTTGATGGTCAGCATTACAAAGTCACCCCCGAATGAGTATCAATGGTGTAGTTCAGATCTTTATCAAAAATGATGTGGCCGCGGCGATGGCTCCAGCAGCCCACGTTGACGGCAACGCCGATGGCAGAAGGATGGCGGGCAGTGTTCTCAATGTGCACGCCCATGACGGAGTACTTGCCGCCCATGCCCTGAGGACCAAGGCCGATGGAGTTGATGCCGTCCTCCAGCAGCTTCTCCATATAGGCTGCGCGCTCGTTCTCGTTGTGGCTGCCCAGAGGACGCATCAGAGCCTTCTTGGACAGCAGAGCGGCGGTCTCAACAGAGGTGGCAACGCCCACGCCCACCAGCAGCGGAGGGCAGGCATTGATGCCGTAGCTGGTCATGACATCCATGACGAACTTGGTCACACCTTCGTAACCTGCACCGGGCATCAGAACCATGGCCTTGCCCGGCAGGGTGCAGCCGCCGCCTGCCATATAAGCGTAGATCTCACACTTGTCGCTGTTCGGGATGATATCCCACCACACGGTGGGAGTTCCCTTGCCCACGTTCAAACCGGTGTTGAACTCATCGAAGGTCTCAACACTGTTGTGGCGCAGAGGTGCTTCAAAGGTAGCCTTGACCACAGCCTCCTTCAGCAGACCCTCCACCTCACCGATGAGGGGAAAGTCCACGCCGCACTTTACCCAGAACTGGAGCACACCAGTATCCTGACAGCTGGGGCGGTTCAGCTCCTTGGCCAGCTTCTGGTTCCGCTTCATGGTCTCGTAGATGACCTTGGACAGAGGAGCATCCTCCTGTGCGCCCAGCTCATCCAGCTTTTTGATGATGTCGTCCGGCAGCACCTTGGCGATATGGCTCACAAAGTTGGCCATATAGGTCGTCATCTGCTGCACCTGTTCCTGTTTGTTCATTCCATTTCCTCCTTGAATGATTTGGCTTTGGTACATTTGTGTGTTTGCTTCACTTATTCAACGCTCTGCCCGTATTACTGCGGGAAGAACGGAAATGCGATGGGAAGGATCACCATGCTGACAACCGTTGCGATGAGGATGAGGGGCAGGCCAGCCTTGGCATAATCCTTGAAGGTGTACCCGCCGGCGGAAACCACCATGGTGTTGGCGGGCATACCGATGGGCGTTGCGTAAGCGCAGGAGCCGCCGATGACACAAGCCATCAGGACTGCGCGGGGGTCGGCACCCATGCCCTGTGCGATGCTCAGGCAGATGGGAACCATCAGAGCGGTGGTTGCGGTGTTGGACATGAAGTTGGTCATGACGCAGCAGAGCAGGAAGACCACCAGAGTCAGGACGTAGGGAGAGGGATTCTCGCCCAGAGCACCAATGACGATGTTTGCAACCTCTGCGCCTGCCCCGGTCTTATCCAGTGCAGAGGCCAGAGACAGCGTACCACCGAAAAGGAAGATGGTCTTGAGGTCGATGGACTTCAGGGCATCTTTCTCGGAGATGACACCGGTGAGGATCAGAGCCAGCGCACCGATACAGCCGATGATGTTGAGCTTGATGCCGATCTGCTTTTCAAAGATCATGCCCAACAGGGTGAGCACGAGGATAACGAGGGAGAGCACCTGTTTCCACTTGGGAACATTGCTGAAGTCCTGCTCGCCGCCGAAGGAGTCATCATCGGAGACGGGGTGGTTGGGCAGTAGCTTCATGCCAAGGGTGGCATAGAAGAGGATGCCGGCGGCGAGGATGGGCAGGCCCACGATAGCGTACTCGAAGAAGCCGAAGGACATCCCGATCTCACCCAGAGCACTCTGGGCGATGAGGTTGCCCGGTGCGCCGATGAGGGAAAGGTTGCCGCCCATGGCCGCTGCAAATACCAGCGGCATCAGCAGCTTGGAGCGGGCATAGCCAGACTTTGCCGCAATGCCGATGACCACGGGGATCAGGACGGCGGCGGTACCGGTGTTGGAAAGGAAGCCGCTCATCAGGCCAACGATGACCATGATGGCCACGATGAGGCTGCGCTCGGATCTGGCAAAGTGGGTAACGATGCCGCCGATCTTGTTGGCCATGCCTGTTTCAAACAGTGCACCGCCGACAATGAACATGGCGACGAACAGGATGACGTTGCTGTCGATGAAGCCCGCAAAAGCGGTCTTGACATCCAGCACGCCGGTGACGACCAGACCGATACAGACGATCATGGACGTTACGCCGAGGGGGATCTTCTCAAACACGAACATGACGACCGCGAAGAGAAGAAAAAGTAGGGTGATAGTTGCTGTTGACATACCGGGGGGTCCTCCTTTAATGAAATATAATGTATCCATTTCATCAGAGCAAAACAGCCCTGACTTTCGGAACGCCCCAGCCGCACCTCATTGTGCAGAGTCTTTGCCGCCGTGCTGTGCCCTCACAGCCCTTTTTCGTTCTGGAAGGATCTGCCCGGAACCTTAGAATTCCGGGAATCTCGGCAGCGTCTTTTTAAATTTTTATATCTAATCTTTGATAATGTATCCACTTGACGACACGAGAATACACCCGAAACAGAGATTTGTCAATCCCTTTTTTCGAGTTTTGTCGCATTGCACGGATTATGTACCAATTTTTGTGCACGCCAGACAAACAGTAGGATACAAGAAAATCTCCCTCCGCCGCCTTCTGCAAAAAACGTGCGATCTCCAAAGCAGATGGAGATCGCACGTTTTATCCTTCTTTTATTCCAGCCGCTTTTTGAAATACCCCTCGGCACAGTAAATGGCACCGCAGGGATTATGCGCCAGAACGCGATCCTTGGCCACCAGCGTTGTGACCATGGCGTCCGAATACTTATAAAACATCGAGTCGTGGCCCACACAAAGTCCGACCTCAATGTTGAAATCGGTGTGCTGTTCGTTCAGAAGCTTTGCCTGTGCGATGGGGTTGCACATGGCCTCAAATTCGCCGGGGTGGATCTTGACCTCTTCCGGGATGCCCACTTCTTCTTTGGAGATGCCGCCGGTCTTGCAGATGACCGACACCACCTCAAACCCCTGCGCACGGAGCAGGTCGGCCACGATGCGGGCTTCCTTCCGCAGACCTTTGCAGAATGCAAGACCCAGCTTGTGGTAGCCCATCCGCTTGCAGAACTCCACCGTCTCCTTCAGGCGGGGCCATTGACAGTAGCCAAGCCCCTCAATGGCCGAACAGTTGACGTAGAAATCGTGATTCTCAGGCAAATCATAGCCGGCGCGGGCGGCCTCCATCACCGAAGCATTCCGCATGGGGCAGTTTTGGGGCATCTTTTCCGGCTCGTTGTTGGCGCAGGCCAGAACCGTACAGTTCGCACAGGTATACACTGTCTTGTCCTCCTTGATCTTATAAATAATAGGTCAGCGCATCGTCCATGCTGCGCAGGATGTGCTTTTCCATTTCAGCCCGTGCGGCCATCGCATCCCGTGCTTCCAGCGCTGCATAGATCTTTTTATGCTCGCTCTGGGAGTTGAGGGCATAGTCCAACTCGCTCATTTCCACACCAATGGACAGGCCGTTCCACAGCTCCGAGAGAAGATTGCGCATTTTTTCATTGCCGGAAGCTTCCCAGATCTCAAAATGGAAGGACTGGTTGTAGTCGGTATAATTTCCGGCCTGCTGAAGAGAAAGAGCCTCCTCAGCAGTATCCACGCAGTTTTTGATCTTGGACAGGTCAGCGTTGTTCTGGCAGCAGAGCATACAGGCGGTGCCTTCCAGCGCAGCGCGCAGCTGGTAGTGCTCTCGAATCGTTTTTTCCGTTACGCCCAACACAATGGCGCACTTGTTTTGCTTGACTTCCAGCAGACCGTCACGGGCAAGGATCTGAAAGGCCTCCCGCACCGGCGTGACCGACACGCCCAGTTCCTGTGCGGTGTTTTCCAGCGTGAGTTCTGCGCCCTCCGGGATGCTTTTTGAGATAATGGCTTTCCGCAAAGCGGAAGCTACCCGCTCGCGGGCGGGCAGCAGCTTAATGGGTTTCAGTCCCAGCATATTGACTCCTTATCGTTAAAATCAGATGCAGCAGTTCTTCTTCATAGGCGTTCCATGCATCCGGCACATCAGGGGAGCCCTGACGGTCCAGCATCAGCAGGCGGGCAAGCCGGTCGTTCACCGGCGTAGGACGTGCGCTCACGGCAAAGGCAATGTAGGTCTCCTGGATGCTCTCCAGCAGCTTGCGATGCAGCGGATATGGCAGGACGGTCCGCAGGGTACGGTGCTGCAGCATCTCGCCGCCTGCCAACATAGCATCCTGCGGCAGCGCACGCATAGCCTGCCGTTCCAACTGAGCCCCCAATGCCAGAATTTGGCGCAGTGTCTCTTCGGTCAAATCTGCCGCTTTTATCCGATTGTTGGGCAGGCGGATGATAAGACCCTGATATTCAAGGATCATCAAGGCCTCCCGCACCGGCATCCGGGAGACACCGAGACTCTCTGCCAGTTCGTTCTGGGTCATTTCAGTGCCCGCCGGGATCTGCCCAGATAAAATGGCCTGCTGCAGGGCTTCCACCACACCGCCGTTTTTCTTCTGGATGCCGATATATTCCATAGAGTCCTCCGTGTAAATGTCTTTTTTATATTGTATCCAATTTTACAATAAAAAGCAAGACTTCCTTTATGACAAACAAAAATACCCGGCAGATTCTTTCTGAAAAATCTGCCGGATATAGACCGGATGCCCTTGGGGCGTTCCATTCTGAAAAATTACAGGGCAAATGCAAGCTGTGTTAACTGTTATGTAACCTTGTCAATCAATCTTCCATTCTTCCATGGTCGCAACCAAGCGAGAGATAATGCTCAATCTCCCCTCTCAGCACAAGCTGAGCATACTCCAGCGGCTTATTGTACAGCAACCAGTCCAGCTCTGCCCGCTATGCCGGGGTGTTGCCGTATTCGTCCTCCACGGCGATGCAGTCGATGGCAAGGGTAGTGCCACCCTCGAACCGAGATTCCACCCGGTTGGTATCCATGTTGAAGCGGCAGGAAAGCAGTTTGTTCATAAGAAAGCCTCCATGTTTTTCACATTTACTTCTTCTGCGGTGGAAAGTTCCGGCTGTCCGTTTGCAAATATATAAAGCCACTTCCTGATGCAGCCCTTTACAGTTCTACACTCATCCACCACACAGCCGATTCTTACGCCAAACGCGAACTTGTCGGGGCGGGTCCTTCCATCTTGCTGCGCAAGACCGTTCTGTCGCTTAAAAGCCCCACTGGGGCTTTCATTGCTCCGCTTCGCTGCGCAAACGCGAACAACGCTCTTTTTGCTCTGCACAAAATCCTGCATCGTTTGGCGTAAAATTGGCGTATGGCGTAGTTTTCGCTGGAAATCCATCAAAAGAAAAAGCCTGAAACTTCTCGGTACATCAAGAAGTTTCAGGCTTTGTTTTGCTTAAATTGGAAATTTACTGCTCAATCGGCTTCATCGTGGGGACAGGTCAAGGAAGGCTCACAAATGGCTTTATTTCCCTTTATAAGCCTATCCATGCGGCTTCCTTTTTCCCTCTCCCGTACGTCACCCTACGCAACTCTCCACAACTTACCGGCAATTTGGTGTAAAAGTGGTGTAGTAGTTGGTGTAGTGGATTTCAGACCGAAATGCCCAGTTTACCGTTCAGATTTGCAAAGGAATGGGCTTTGGCTTCCTTGGTGGCTTCCGCGTAAATCTCCATCGTGGTGCTGATGTCCTTGTGTCCCATGATGTCCTGAATGATCTTCAGGTTGGTTTCATTTTCGCACAGCCGGGTGCAGAACGTGTGCCGGAGATTATGGCAGGAGAAGGGCGGCAGCAGCTGCGGCTCCCGTTTTTCCTTTTCGGCCTTTTCCAGCTCGGCTTCGTTGTGTGCCACGCTGATGCGCTTGATGGCGCGGTTGACCGTCTGCGGGTTCTGCGGCTGGCCAAAGCGGTTCAGGAATACGAAGTCCGAGATTCCGTCGATTTCGTATTCGCATACCAGTTCCAGCTCCTGCTGGTTGGTGCGTTCCTGCTCCAGTGCCTTCCGCACTTCGGGCAAGATTGGAATTGCCCGCTTGCCTGCAGCAGTCTTGGGGGTGGACATGGTGAAATAGCAGCCGCCCACCTCGTGGTCATGGTACACCAGATTGTGCTGGATGGTGATAAACCCACTCTCGAAGTCGATGTCGCTCCAGCACAGGCCAACCGTTTCCGAGATACGGCATCCGGTACCCAGCATGAAGGTGAACATCGGGAGCCAGTGCTGGAACTTCGGCGTTTTCTTGATGAAATTCAGAAACGCCTGCTGCTGGGGCAGGGTCAGAGCGTGGCGTTTGGGCGTTTCGTACTGGTGGGCGGCTTTAATGGCCGTCAGGACACCATCCGTGGGATTCACACGGATGTACTCATCGTCCACCGCCACCGCAAAGACCTGATGGAGAACATTCTGGATGGTTTCCAGCGTGTTCAACGCCATCTTGCCATTGCGGACGATGCCATTGTAGTAGCTGCGGATATCCGACTTGCGAATGTCCTTGAGCTTCATCATGCCGATCTCATCCCGGACGAACCGATTGTACATATAGACGTAATTGGCGAAGGTATGCTCTTTCAAGCCCACCTTGTTCTTACGCCACAGTTCAAACAGGTCATTCAGGGTCAAGCTGCACTCCGGGATGCGGATGCCATCTGCCAAGTCGTGCTGGATCTTCTCTTCCTTTTCGCGCAGCCCCTCCAAGGTTGCATCATAGATGGTATGGCGTTTTCCGTTTTTTGCAGTCCAACGGTACATATACAGCCCGTCGCTCTTGCGGTAGACCTCGCCATCTTTCAAAACACGGCCTTTATTATCTTTACGTCTTTGCATATAAACTCTCCTTTTCATTCACAGAATGTTGAAAAGGAGCCTTACGCCATGAGTATACCATGACGCAAGACTCCCTGCAACATCAAACGGTCAATTTTCTACACCGCATCAGATCGAGAATGCCTTGTCCAGATATTCGTCCAGCTTACGGCGTTTGATCAGCCGTTTGGTTCCGTTCCAAAGGACGAACTTGCATTCATCGCTATCGGTCATTGACCGCAGTTTATTGATACCGATCCCAGAGTAAGCCGCCGCTTCCTCCAAGGTCAGATTACTCTTTTGCCAAATCGGAACTTCTTTCACTTGCACCTCCATATCCTTGTAACCGGGTGCCGGGGCAGAAGGTGCCAGCTTTCTGCCCCAAACGCTCCCGATGAGGTTCAGATTTCCGAGTGCCCCTCCTGTGTGCGGGGTTGTGCCGCTGGTTTATTTTGTGCCTGTTCTGCCTGCAAGCGGTTCAGCAGTTGCAGAACGGAATCCCGTGCTTTCTCCTTGACCTGCTCCTTGCCTTTCTGCCGGGCCTCCGGTTTCAGGAGCTTCTCTTGCAGACGTGTAGCAGTGGTCTGCATAGTCTTGAGGAACTTGTCCAGCACGGTGTCCAATCGATGGGCGGCATACTCTCTCGTGGACTGCGGAGCCTTGCGTTCCGGGGACAGCACCCACTTCTTCGTGTCCTCGATCATCCGCATATCTTCCTTGCGGGTCTCGGTGCGCACTACATCGGTCACAACCTCCACCGCCTTGTCGTAGGCCGCAGCCGAAACTTCATCGATCAGCGTTTCCATGTCGTTGACCTTGAGGGTCAATTCGTCCAGCCTGTCCTGCTGGACGGCAAGCTGCTCCTTCTGCTTGGCAAGGATGAAGTCCTGCTTTTCCAGATACTTGCGGTTGCCGTACTCCGCTTCTTCCTCCAGTTCCAGCCCGTGCCGCTTGGCGATCTCAAACAGCATTTTCCGGCAGGCGGCATCAAAGGTGATTTTGCGGTTGTTGCGGCGGCTGAGGGGCTTGTCCGGGTCGGGCAGCTCGAAGCCCAACGCTTCCAACGCCTTTTCCTGCTGGGGTGCCACCTCGCCGTACTTATTCTCACAGTCGAACACATGGCGCTCATGGATGTGGGGTGTGCTTTCGTCCAGATGCAGTGCCCAGTCCAGCACATGAACATGGTCGCCATACTTGGCTTTGAACGCCTCGATGAACTCGGTGACGATGTTCAGCAAATCCTCCGCCGAAGCGTGTTCATCCAACGTTCCAAGTTGGTAGATGCTCTCCTCCGGGCAGGTCTTGCGGCTGGACAGCAGGTCGGGAATGGAGCGGTTGCGCTCTGTGTGCCGGATCTTGGCGTTGCGCTCGTTCTGGCTTTCGATGAAGGCCGTGTAGTGGGTCTCGTAGAATTGCCGTTCTACGTCCGAGAAGGTTGCCGCCAAATCATCCGGGTCTTGCGGGTCGAGAGCCGAACGGAAACCGTGGAAGCAGTCCCAGTAGATGTTGCCCTTGGCTCGTTCCGGGTCGATGTGCTCACTGTTGGCAAGGTTGAAACTGCGGTCATTGTGCTTGGGGTTGTAAGTGCCGTGTGCTCCGGCTCGTCCGTTGTGTCGTGTCAGTTTCAGATAGACATCCCTCCGTTTCAACAGCTTGGCGGGGAGAACGCAGCAGCGGAGCTGCTGGATCTGCCGCCGTTTTGCGCCAGATAATACCCAGTAGGATATGACGCACAGCATCATATCACTGGGGCAAAGAGCTGCGCTCTCTGCACTCTTGCTCCGGGCAAGCTGACAGGCAAAGATTTGCGAATCCCTGCCCGCAGCTCGTCCGGCTTTTTCAGTTGGCCAAATTGACCAACTGATTTTGCCTGTTCCCAAAATGGTAACAGGCAGATAGACGGTCTGATAACGGCCATCCCACCCTGATTCCCATTTTGGGGAATTGGGTAGGAGCTGGTAAGTACCGTTTCCCGTCACTTACCACTCTTGGCAAACTGTCAACCTGACACTTTGCCACCCCCCTATAAAGGAGAACTTTGGCGTTTTGCTGCGTACGTGCGTACGCAACAGGCGGCTTTCTTTGTACGCACGTACGCAGCGAAAGACCGAAAACGCACCATATAGGGGGATCAAAAGCGGGTCATGCCCGCCAGCTATTGGGGGTGAGGTCGGGCTGCACAAGGGCTTCGATGCCCACAAAGCCCCGGACACGCCGCCCGGACGAGTTGACGATGTTGTTGGTGGATTCCAGATTATACCTGCGCTGGTTGGCGATCAGCGCATCGCTGAACCCTCGTGCCTTGATCGCATTCAGGCTGTTCTCCTCGCACCACATCTTGTAGACCTCATACAGCTCTTTCGAGCTGGTACAGGCATCCGCCTTCAGGCGGATGTAGCCCTCGGATTCGAGGAAATCGAACACATTGTTGTTGTCCCGCTTCACCAGTTCCCGGTTGCGCTTGGCACGGTCACTCTCGGTGAACTGGAAGCCATTCTTCACCAGACGCTGTAAGCCCTCAAATGCCCACAGCAGGATGCCCTCGACCTCTGCCGCCATCTTCTCGGCAATGTCCGGGTCGTCCACACGAGACAGGGGCTTGTCCTTGGTGGTCAGGATGAGCTGACGGCGATAGAAACCGTCCGAGCGGTCATACAATGCCTGCAAATCGCCATTGCTAAACGCCAGCAGGCGGGCGTACATCCAACCCTGATAACTCTGCTTGCCCTTGCGCTCCAAGTCCATCTGCCCCTGTGCGGTCACGATGGACTTGACATAGTTGGTCTGGCGCAGGGCTTCCATCCGCATATCATCGTCCACGCAGAGCAGGGTGTGTTCGAGGTCGGCACGGGCAAAGCGGTTCTCCGAGATCTTGCCGATGCTGCCATCCTTCATGTTGCAGCCGAACAGCCGGGACAGCACCACGCCGATCTGCGACTTGCCCTCACCGCCGCTGCCCTTGATGACCATCATGCGCTGTCCCTTGTTGCTGGGGATCAGGCAGTAGCCGATGAACTCCTGCACCGTGGGAACGTCCTCCGGGTAGAGCAGGTCGGACAGGAACCGCAGCCAATGGGTGGGCTGTGCAGCTTTCGGGTCATATTTGACCGGGAGCCGGTTGCGGACGATCTCCGGCTTGCCCTCCTGAAAGGTGCCGTCCAGATACAGGGTTCCGTTTGCCAGCGCAATGCGGTCGGTGACAGGTGGAAAGTCCTCCACCTGTGCCGCCAGTTTCAGCACATCCACCACATTGGTGACCTTCTTGGCAAGGTTTGCCCCGACATATTCACGCATCATCTCGAAAATTTCACAGCGCAGGGGCATGGGGTCCACCATTCTGCCATCCGGGGTGAAAAATGCGCCATTCGAGTAAAGCAGCTGGTGGGTACTCAGAAAATCGTCACAGAACAGGGATTCGTTGAAAAAACCTTTCTTGAACCATGCAGGGGTAAAATTACTCATAGGCATTCCGTCCTTTCTTGGCGTTACGGAAAAACGATGTGATCATTTTGATCACATCGTTTTACTCCGCAACTGGGAAATCAACGTCCTGCCGTTCTCCCTGCATGGCTTTCCTGCCCCCCTTCCGGCGGCGTTTTCCGGCTCTCCTTCTCAGGGTCATCGCCGGGTATCCCATGCAGACGGTCATGTGGTTTTCAAGGTGCAACGGGCAAAACGGCAACAAAAAAGCCGTCACAAAACAGACCAGCCCTGCCTTCGCTTTTTCTGGAAGGTCATGCTAGTCGGTTATGTTAACGGCTGAAAGCCAAGA
>ERZ507039.708-NODE-708-length-12306-cov-4.605175_pt1 | contig 12306 bp, 9 predicted proteins | sample MGYA00512872_ERZ507039 | MGnify/ENA metagenome assembly ERZ507039
CGTTACAGCTATTTCCACTTCATGATTGCAAAGCATTGCCATACGTTCGAGGAACGGCTCTACATAGAAGAGGGCAGGTTGAGGCTGTGGCACATGAGTGAAGCGGCGGTAGTTGTTGACGAAAGCCAAAAGTTCGGTTCCGGTCTTGTGGATGGTCTCCAATCCTTGCTTCAGCTTGGCTTGCTCTGTTGGTTGCGGTTCTGCTGCGTTCTGCTCTTCGTTATCGAGCTCTTTCAGCAAAGTCTCGCTGAGCGAAGTTACCGGCGTGATGGTATTCATTATTTCATGTGTCAGCACACGAATCAGCTTAATCCATGAGTCCACCTCTTGGTTGCTAAGTTCATGGCTTACGTCGCTCAGGGCGATTATGCGTACATGCTTGCCCTTCAGCATGGCTTGCGTCTCGTGCTTAGCCAGATGCTCGTCCTTTAGTTTCTCCCTTACCTGATTGATGTGGGTGAGCACGTCGGTGTCGAGCAATCGGAGAGCAGCCTGGTTGTGCTGCAGGATGTTGTCCTGGCCATCCACCACCAGGATGCCCGTATCCACCGCATTCAGAATCTGCTCGTAATATTTCTCCCGATCCATCTGCTCCTCTCTCGTATGCTGCAGGAAAAGCTTGATGCGGTTGAGGGATTTGTGCAGGATCTTATCCTCCTTAAACCCCTTCTCCGTAGGAAAATTGAAGGAGAAATCCCCATTATCTATCGCATCAAAAAGGAAGGTTACCTTCTTGATGTTCCGGCGATAGTGGCGGTAGAGGCGAATGTAACCCACTACAGCCACGAGCAAAAGCACGATAATTATAATTAGTTTATAATCCATATCGCTTAATCTTATTATAAAGCGTCTGGCGGGAAATACCTAACCTTGCGGCTACCACCGACAGGTTTCCCTCACATTCCCTGATGGTTTTCTCTATCATTCGGCTCTCCATCTCGTCGAGCGTCTGAACCTCTTCCAGAGGCTTCTCTTTTCTCTGCTGGTTTCCGCCGTCAATATCTTCGGCAGAAATCATTCCGCCATCAGATAGAATCACGGCTTTCTCGATGGCGTGCTGGAGTTCACGGATGTTTCCGTACCAAGGCAAACTGGTAAGTTTTTTCTCTGCTTCTTCCGAAAGACGGAGATTCACCTTATTATATAAATCGCCATATTGACGGAGGAATCTTTCTGCCAATGGAACGATGTCTGATTTTCTCTGTCTCAGGGCAGGCAATTCCAGATGGATGGTGTTGATGCGATAGAGCAGATCCTCTCTGAATTCGCCATCGTTTACCATCTGCTGCAGGTTGCGGTTGGTGGCGCAAACCAGTCGTACGTTGATGGGAATCTGCTTACTTCCGCCCACTCTTACGATGCTTCTGCGTTGCAGGGCGGTAAGGAGTTTTGCCTGAAGACCATAGGATAAGTTTCCTATCTCATCCAGGAAGATGGTACTGCCGTCGGCAAGCTCAAACTTGCCCGGTTTATCCACCTTGGCATCGGTAAAAGCACCCTTCACATGACCGAAGAGTTCGCTCTCGAAAAGGGTTTCCGTAATGGCTCCCATATCCACAGGCAGCATCTTTTTCCCACATCTTGTGGATAAACGGTGTATCTCGTTGGCTAATACCTCTTTACCCGTTCCGTTTTCGCCCGTAATGAGGATATTCGCATCGGTTGCGGAAACTTTTTCCACAATACTCCTTAAATTGTTCATAACTTCGCTATCGCCCCAATACATAGCGCTTTGCGTATCTTTTCCACCAAGTTTTCCACCTTTCCTGTTGATAGCGTTATCCACAGCCTTGTTCTTATCCCTAGCCTCTATCAGCGTGCGGATCATCTTCTCGTTTTCAAAAGGCTTCACGATGAAGTCGGCGGCACCTTCCTTGATGCCTGTTACGGCAAGTTGGATGTCGGCATAGGCGGTAAAGAGCACCACCTCGGTTTTCGGGCTGAGGCTCTTGATTTCCCTGAGCCAGTACAGTCCCTCGTTTCCCGAATTGATTCCGCTGGAGAAGTTCATGTCGAGCAGCACCACGTCGGGATGCTCCTCTCTCAGCTTGGCTGGGATGGAGTTAGGGTTGGCGATGGTGATGATGCCATCGAATATGGGTTCCAGCAGCATCCTTACCGTAGTAAGAATGTTGCGGTTGTCATCAACAATCAATATCGTTCCTTGTTTCTTAATCATGGTTGCAAAGTTACGAAATATCATCGAAAAGCGGTCATTATTGTCTAATTATTAGACGAAAAAATGCCGATAATGGCGCCAAAAGTTGCTTTTCCGGCAGCTTTTGGCATCCTTATCGGCACTTGTTTATTCAAAATTCTGATTCCTGATGCAGAATTGCTTATCCTAAAAGGGGAGTTACAGCTCTATCGGAACCACTATCTTTATGCTGAAGTTGCGGCCCATATTGTAAACGCCTCTTCTGCCTGTAACCTGGTTTACGTCAAGATACTTCAGACGGCTCAGGTGGTTCTGGTAAGCACGGTTGGTAATATTCTCGCCCGAAAGATAGAGCGAGAGAAGGCGCTTGCCGTGAAGCTTCACGTCGGTACCGGCATACATATTTAATAAGGTGTAGGATGGCGTGGCGGTCTCCGTATCGTTGGCTGCAAAATAATGGTTCTGGCGAAGATTGCAATCCATCTGCAGCTTGACGAAGAGATGGTCGAAAGTCCTGCCGTTGCAGACAAACTCATATCTTACATCCGAAACCCAGCGAGGGGCTGGGGTGAATGGCAGATACTTTGATTCGGATGGCTGATGCAACTGCACGGAGTTGACATACGAGAAAGTGTTGCCGAAGTGCAGATGCTCTACAGGATGGATGTCGATGCTCGCCTCACCACCCAGAATGCGGGCGTCGCCCGAAGTAAACTGATAGGCAGGCGTGTCGTCGATGAGGATAGGCTGATTGTTCTCATCAGCCAACTTCTCGCTGTAGATGTAATGGTTGATGCGATTGGCAAACAGCGAGAGTTCTGCCGAAATGATAGGCGAAGAATAATCCAGACCAAGGTCGAATTGCCAGCTGTTCTCAGGCTTCAAACCGGTATTTCCCAATTCGTATCGCTGGGTTCCCTCGTGCACACCATTCGATGATAATTCGCTGATGTTTGGAGCACGGAATCCTCTTGCCAGGTTCAGCTTCAGATTGAAATCGGGCAGGATTTCATAAGCCAATCCGATGCTTCCGGTTACTCCTTCAAAGCTGCGCTTAAAGGCCTGGAAGCGGAAAGAATCATTCGATTCAGCATCATCCTCTTCTCTCAAAGCCTCGCTGTGCAGGTGGCGATGATCGTATCTGATGCCGCCGCTCAGGTTCAGTTTGCCTATCTCCTTGCTCACCGTGGCAAATACACCATAATCGAAGAGATGATAGGCTGGAATCAGAAATTCAGAACCTTTATTAATCGACTGCTGCCACATGCCGTTGACACCTGTTGAGAATTTCCAGCCATTCATTTCCGGCGAGAGATAATGCAGGTCGTAATTCACGGTATGGAGCATGAAGTCGAGTCCGCATTCCTTCGGATTCTCTTCCTCCTCAAACTCCTGACGGCGGTTCTGCTGATAACCCAAGAGGAGTTTCAGATTGCCGTCGCCCAGGAACCAGGAATTGTCGAGCACCGCCTTGTAATGGTGAATCTGCTGATAAGGCATCGGCTTGCCGTAACTCTTGGCATCGTAGCCTTCCGGAATTTCCAGTTCGCCCGTTTTCTCATCTCTTTCTCCCTCTACGATGCCCGGAGTGAGATGATAATAATCGAGTGTGAGATGCGAATGTCCCTGGCGATAATTCCAGCCTAGAAGCTGCGAAAGGGCCTGTTCTCGGAGTGAAGAACCGAAGACGTAACCATCGTATTTGTTCTTGTAGGCATGTGCCATCTTTCCACTATATCGGGTATTCCAGACAAAGCCGCCCTGGTTGCCGGCAAAGTTGAGCGAATAATCAAAAAGTCCGTTATTGGTTTGATAACCCGTTGAGAAATTTGCTCTCATGTCGCCCTTGGCAAGGGTAGGAGCGGAGTGGAAGATGAGGACGCCAGCCATCGCATCCGAGCCATACATAAGACTTGCCGGACCTTTCAGGATCTCTACGGAATGAACCGAAGCCGGGTCGATTTCTATTCCGTGCTCATCGCCCCATTGCTGTCCTTCCTGTCTGACTCCATCGTTTACCACTACCACGCGGTTATAGCCCAGGCCACGGATCACGGGCTTTGAAATTCCGCTTCCCGTGGTAATCTGCGAAACGCCTGGCTGGTGGGCGATGGCGTCGATGATGTTGGTAGAAGGTTGCATTTCGAGCTGGCGGGCAGAAACGAAAGAGATGGGTGCAGGCAACTGCTTGAGTTTCTGGCTGCCAGTCAATCCCGTAACCACCACTTCATTCAGTTTCACGCTCGATTCCGTCAGAGGCTGGTGCTTGACAGAATCGCTGGTTTCCATACCATAAATGCTTGACTTTTCCTTGTTATTATCTGCTCCGTTTATAGCCATAGCAGGGGCTGTTGCCGACGAGCATAGGCTCATCAGCAATATTGATTTCAATATTGTTCTCATTATGTTATTAATTACCTTATTATGTTAATTTTCAATTATTTATAAAAACTGACAATAAGGTGGAGCACGGGTAGATTTTACCCCCTTCGCCCTGCACAGGCAAGGAGAGCAGAAGGCACGGCGAGGGGAGAGATGGAGCACGGTGATGGCAACCCATACCACGAGGGATGGAGCCAGATAAGGTGTGCTTTGCAATTGGCAAAGCACACAGTCGTGCATGGTATTCTGCAGGGCTATCAGATGACCGTCGTGATGAACATGATGGGCGCAATCTGCACAATAGAAATCAGCATGAGTTCCCTGCGCTTCACCATGATGGTGAAACGTAACGACCAGCAACATCGGCAGGTAAACCAATAGCAGCAGCCAGGAAATTCTGATTCTCTTATGCGTTATCCTCTGCATTTATCTACAGTATTCTGTTTTTGTTTGCAAAATTAATCATTTCTGTCGGGATTATTCTTAGGATTTCGGTATTTTAACGAAGATTATTTGTTTTTCAGCAGAAAAGCCATGTAGAGGGGAAGAATGAGTGTTTGTGGGGCTGTTCCCACATTTACATCTCCCAGTTTGATGGCTTGAACTACGTGATACTTTTCTGGGTTCGAAAGGATGGTCTTGGCACTTTTGATGTTTCCGTTGCTCGCCTTTACTTCTACCAGCGTGCATTTGCCTTCGTATCTTGTAACAAAGTCGATTTCCAAACCCGAGTCCTTGCGGAAATAATAGAGCTTGCGATTTATCTTGCCAAAAATGTCGGCCACCAGATTTTCAAAGATGGCTCCCTTGTATCCATAGAGATTGCCTTGCAGAATGTCAGCTGCCGTTCCTGGTTCGAGCATACTGATGAAAAGTCCTGTATCTGCCATGTAAACTTTAAACTGGTCGGGAATGGAGTTGCCATCAAGTGGGAGTTCGGGCGCTGACAGGTTGTAGCAACGGCGGATAATGCCAGCATCTTCTATCCATTGCAAACTGCCCTGATAGTCACGTCCTCTTCCGTTGGATCGTACTGTGGCGTATGCGAATTTCTTGTTTTCCTTACTCAGTTGACGTGGAATTGACTCGAAGCATTCTCTGATTCTCGACTTGTCTGCTTGTGGAGCATATTTCAGCATATCTACTTTGTATTCTTCGATGATGGCTTGCTGCATCCGTAGCACGTTTTGCATATTATGAGTTTCCATAAATACGCTCACGGCTCTTGGCATTCCGCCTACAATGCAATATTGCAGCAGCAGTTGGCGCATTCTTTCGTGGATGGCTTCTTGTACTGGAGTCTTTTCTTCCAGACAGCGATGCAGGTAGTCGATGGTCATTTTCTTAATGCCATTTGCCCAGAGCCATTCCTCAAAATCCATTGGATACATGTCTATGATAGTCTCGTAACCAACAGGAATTGGAGCCTCTGACGAAGCATTGGTATGGTAACCGCTGACTCCCAGCAGGGAACCTGTACCGATGACATCGTATCTGCCATCAGTCTTGAAGAATTTCAAGGCTGTGCGAGCACGTGGGCATTCCTGTATCTCGTCAAAGATGATGCAGGTTTTGCCCGATACGAAATTGGCATCAGGTATTAAGGTAGAAAGTGTCATGCAGAGAAGATCGATGTCCAGGCCACCATCAAATACCGACTTGTATTCTGGGTGCTGGAAAAAGTCAATATACACAACATGCTCATAATTCTTATGGGCAAAATCGAGTACAGAGAATGTCTTTCCGCATTGGCGACATCCTTTGATGATGAGAGGCATTTTGTGCTCATCACTCTTCCATTCTTTGAGATATTTTTCAATTTTTCGTTTAAACATCTGTTTTCTAATGATTTATGATGTGTTACTCTTAATGCTGTGCACGTTTTCCAAGGGACTTTTCTTGAATTCATGCACGTTTTTCAAGGGACTTTTTGCTTTGTTCTGCCACTTTTTCAAGGGACTTTCGGTTGCAAAGATACAAAATTTCCTTTTAAAAGGGAAAGAAAACGGCAATTATTTCTTTTTTAAAAGGAAAGTTTTTCATTTCTCTCCGATTATTTTTGTACTTTTGCAACAAAATTTTTAAAATAGGCGTACCCGATTCCAGGGGGATGTTGTATTATGAACAAAGTAGAATCATAAAAACAAGAAAAATGATGAAAAGAACGACTTCCCTTATACTGTGTCTTGTCTTGAGCATTTCCCTATTTGCTCAAAGCAGAGGTGTGACCTTTCAGGTGCATAACGAAACGCTTACTTCCGTGTTGAAGAAGATTGAAAAGGCGGGCGAGAAGAATATCCTCTTTGCCTATCAGGCTACCGACCAATATCACGTAACCGCCAACATCCAGGCTAAACGACAGAAGGAAGCCCTGGAGATGGTGCTGCAGGGGAAACCTTTCTCCTTCGTAGAGCACAATACCTATTTTGCCGTTCAATACACGGGCAAGACAACCCGGGTGGAACAGATCAAGGGCAGGGTGGTGGATGAGCACCAGAAGCCTCTGCCTTTTGCCAACGTGGTGTTGATTTCCTCCGTCAGCAAGGCTTATGTGGCAGGTTGCGTAACGGCGGAGGATGGAAGCTTCGTGCTTCCTTATGCCGATAAGGATGTGATGCTGAAGGTTTCGTTTGTGGGCTATAAGTCGCAGATTCTGGCCTGCAAGCCTACCATGCACATCGGTCTGCATCCCGACACCCAGCAGCTGAAGGCGGTAACCATCAAGAGTACCCGCCCCAATGTGGTGTATAAGGACGGCGCCTTCACTACCCTGGTATCAGGTACCATCCTGGGCGAACTGGGCTCTGCCGAAGATATGATCAGCCAGTTGCCCTTCGTTTCGGGTGAAGCAGGCAGTTGGGAAATCATCGGTCGTGGAGCGCCCGAGATTTATCTCAACGGCAGGAAACTGGAGAATCTGAACGAACTCAAGCGATTGAGCGCCAAGGATATTCTGAAGGCAGAAATCGTTACCGTTCCCGGAGCGCAGTATGGTTCCAAGACCAATGCCGTAATCCGTCTGCGTGCCGTTCGCAAGCGCGGACAGGGCTTGAGCGGAAGCCTTTATTCTGAATATATGCAGGGCCGTTATTCGCCTCATACTTTTGATGATGTACAGTTGAACTATCGTACGGGCGGACTCGATATCTTCGGCGAAGTGGGAGTGGGATTGAATCGCTCGCACACCACCGCCCATTCCGAAACCCAGCTCCATACTACCAGCGAGTGGGAATTCAACAGCCGCAGAACCACGAATGCCAATAGTGGAGACATTCTCCTGAACACGGGATTCAACTATGAGATTTCCGAGCAGCAATCGCTGGGTATGCGCTATGAGACAACCAATATGATAGGCAACAACTACACCCACAGCTGGGGAGCTACCGATGTGTGGGAGGATGGCAAACTGTCGGAAAGCATGGGCGTAGATCTGTTTTCGAAAAGCAAGCCCCATTGGTCGCATAGCGTGAACGCCTATTATAATGGCGATTTCGGCAAATGGAACATCAACTTCAATGGCGACTTCTATAATAAGGTGAGCCAGAGGTCCCAGACGGCGATAAACGACGGACAGCTGGATGCGGAATCAGAGAGCAAGGTGAGGAGTAATCTCTATGCTGCCAAGCTGGTGGTGTCGGGACCATTGTGGAAGGGTAGGCTTTCCTTCGGAACGGAAGAGATGTTTACCAACCGTCGCAACGACTTCACCCAGAGCGGCTTTTCTGCCGATGCCTTCAATCACATCCGCCAGTCTATCTATGCCGGATTCCTGGAGTATTATCTGAACATAGGGCGCATGAATTATGGAGCCGGTTTGCGATACGAATATCAGAAGACCGATTATTACGAGAAGGATGTGCTGCAGGCAGAACAGAGTCCCAGCTATAGGGATTGGATTCCCTTCCTGTCCATCGGCTACAGCAAGGATAATCTGAATCTTGCCTTCTCCTATCGTCTGAACAAGTACAGTCCTATCTACGTCATGCTTCAGAGCAGCATCGACTACGAAAGTAAGTACGAGTACAAGTCGGGCGACCCTCATCTCAAACCTCAGAAGCAGCACAGCTTCAATCTCTCGGGCAATTACAAGTGGCTGTCGTTCATGGCCTACTACAATTATGTACTCGACATGTACATGACCTGGTACAAGCCTTACGACGAGGTGAACCATCCGAGTGTGCTTTTGCAGACGATGGCTTCGGTGCCTCATTCCTACTATTGTGGAGCCAATATCCGTGTGGCGCCTTCGTTTGGAATCTGGTATCCTAACCTCACGGCGAGTGTCTTCTACAGTCATGATAATGTAGATCATCTCAATATTCCCGAGTTTGGCAAAAACCAGCCTCAGTTTACATTCAGCATGAACAATAATCTGAGGCTTCCCCACCGGTGGTTCATGAATCTTTCGGGCAATGTCAGCACGAGGGCGGAGATGGGAATCGGAAGGAGGAAATGTACGGGCAACATGCAGTTCCGGGTTTCCAAGAATTTCATGAAGAATGATGCCCTCAAGGTGATGTTTGTATTGCGAGACCTCTTGCATACAGGATATTATTATTTCGAGGCAAACGGCACGCAGTCGCATCGCACGTTTACCCGATACGCAGATAATCAGAAAGTTGGCATCAGTGTGAGATACACATTCAATGCAACGAGAAATAAATATAAAGGTAGTGGCGCAGGACAGAGCGAAAAACAACGACTTTAAGCAGCTATTCCTGGAAATGTATCCTCGATTGGTGCGTTATGCCGTGTCCCTTTTGGGAGACGGCAACGAGGCCCGTGACGTTGTGGGAGATGTTTTCGAGAAGGCGTGGAACCAATTCTCCTCCTTGCAGATGGAAACAAGGAGGAGCTGGCTCTACGCATCGGTGAGAAATGCCTGCCTCAACTGGCTCAAGCACCAGCAGGTGGAGCAGACCAATGTGGAGGCGCTGATAGAGGCCACCCGGTATGATATGAGTACTCGGTATGAGGAGCACGAGCGCCTGCTGCAACAGGCAGAGCAGATTGCAAGGGAGCTGAAGGAACCCACCTGCACGATTCTCCGCCTCTGTTATTTCGAGCATCTCACCTATCAGCAGGCAGCCGACAGGCTGGGCATCAGTCCCAACACCGTGAAGAAGCATATTTCCAAGGCACTCGCCATCTTGCGCGAGCGAATGAAGTATACAAACATAGAGAATTAGGAGGAAAAATCATGAATAAGAATCAAGATCAAAAACTGGATTATAGAATGGATTCTGTATCTGAAAATGTTTCTGAGAATGCTTCTGAGAAAGTTTCAGAAAATGCTTCTGAGAAAGTTTCTGAAAAAGTTTCTGATGCCCGGCTTTCCCAGATATTCGGGGAAGCCCTGGGCGATGAGCCTTCGATGGAAGAAACGCTGGCGGCTTGGGAAGCTTTCGAGAAGAAGCATATTTCTTCAGAGGAGGAACCACTACAGAAGGCAGAAAATGAATTGTCTGAGAAAAAGATAGAGGATGAAATCGAAGGTGAATCTTCTTCCAGAAAGGTTTCTAAAGCCCGAATCCTGACTTGGATTACGGCATCTGTTGCAGTAGCGGCAAGCCTCTTCCTTTTTATTTTCCGTTCATCCCAGGAGATTTCTCAGCCTACGGAGCTCTCCATGGAGCTTTTCTCGGAGGTCACTTCTCCCAAGCAGGTGGAGCAGACCCTGAGCAATGGCTATTGCGTGGTTTCTACCCCGGCAGCAACCACCACATTGGTAACGCTGAGCGATGGCACCAGGGTGATGCTCAACGCCAATTCTACGCTCGAATATCCTGCATCTTTCGATGATGCAGAAGTCCGGGAAGTCCGTCTGAAGGGCGAGGCTCATTTCGAAGTAACCAAGAATCCTCATCGGCCTTTCGTGGTAAAGGCAGGAAAGATGCAGACGCAGGTATTAGGTACCATATTCGACGTGAAAGCCTATCGCAAGGATGCCCCAAAGGTAACCCTGATGCAGGGCAAGGTGAAGGTGAGCAATGCCGATACAGAGGTGGAAATGCACCCAGGTCAGACCGCCACGCTCCAGGCGGATAAGATTGTAGTGTCTAAGGCTTCCTCTTCAGTCTCCGACTGGCTGGAAGGCGATTTCGATATGGATCAGGTTACGCTGGCTGAGGCGATGAGCGACATCGGAGCCTGGTACAACAAGACCGTGGTCTTCCAGTCCCAGGCGAATATGGATAAGCTCATCCACTTCCGCTTCTCCCGCAGGGCAAGTCTGCAGGAAATCATCACGGCGCTGAACGAGATGGGTGTGGCAAAAGTCAGAATAGAAAAGGGCAAGATCATGGTGCTTTGAGCCATGGTCTTGCCCCTTTTCCTTTTCCTATTCCATCTCCCATATTGGCATAACCTCAATCCTTATTCCGTCTCGTTCGAAGGTCTCCCGTTGGGAGAAAGTGATGATTTTTCCCTGTTTGCAGCCTGTAACGGAGGAGGCAGCTATCAAGCCTCCTATCTCTCGTTCTACGTTATCATCATTCAATGTCCAGCAGACTTGTATCAGCTCAGCTACACGCTCGCCCTTTTTCACAACGAAGTCGCATTCCTTCGATTCATAGAAGTAGAATATCCCGTCCTCTTCTCCAAGTGTTCTCTCCAAGTTGAGATAAACGATATTCTCCAAAGCCTTGCCTGCATCTTCGCTCTCAGGCAATAATACGGCATTGCGCAGGGCAATGTCAGCCACATAATACTTGGCAGGAGCAGAACGCTGTTTTACCATCGACTTATCGTATTTTTCCACTTTGCGAAACATGAAAATGTTGCAAGCATAGTCGAGCCACAGATAGAGGGAATCCTTGGAGACCTTTAAGCCTTGCGATTTCAAGTCGTTATAAATATTGTTCACGCTGGTCGGCTTCGTGAGATTGTTCATCACACGCTTTAAGAAATATCGCACCACCGAAGGAGAAGCTCCGATATGATAATGCTCCACCATATCCCTGAAGAGCATGGTGTTGAAGTAAGACTGCAGTATTTTGACTTTTTCCATCTTGCTTTTTTCGAGAACAACCTCTGGAAAACCGCCCTCCTCGCAATATCCTCGGAAGGAAACTGCCAACTTTGCCTTGCCAGCTTCGCTGAATGGATTTGCCTTGGTGCCTTTGAACGCCATATATTCCTTGAAACTCAAAGGATACTCACGATATTCGTCAGGCCATCCTCGCAAAGCGGAAGCCATTTCTTCTGAAAGCATCTTGGCTGTGCTACCTGTTACATAGATATGCTTGCAATAATTCTTATACACCCGGAGAACAAAGAGTTCCCATCCCTCTATGAGTTGTATCTCATCAAAAAACATATAAACATCCTTAAGTGATGTATCAGGATACATTTCACGATAAGCTTGCAGCAATTCATCGAAGTTTTCGGGCGACATGGAAAGAAAACGTTCATCGTCGAAGCCTACATAGAGGATGTGCTCTTTTGGAGTTCCTTGTTGTAGCAGGCGATTAATCGTAAGTCCCAATAATGATGACTTTCCGCAACGGCGAATGCCAGTAACAGTCACGATGCGGTTTCCATCCAACGGAAGTTGGGTGCTTCTCTCTTGCACGGCAAAAGGTAATTCCTCTTGGTGCAAGGAAATGATTGACTGAAATGTGCTGCGTAGTTCCATTTGTGTACCTTCTTTATTACTGATTATTTTATTGTTAATATGTAGATACCTACACTCGGTCGCAAAGACACAAACTTTCCTTCTAAAAAGGAAAGAAATCGGTAATTATTTCCTTTTCAAAAGGAAAGTT
>ERZ507039.718-NODE-718-length-12218-cov-3.947628_pt1 | contig 12218 bp, 10 predicted proteins | sample MGYA00512872_ERZ507039 | MGnify/ENA metagenome assembly ERZ507039
GGGCATGGAAAACCGCAGCAATATTATAATAGACAAAGATTGTACGCGTATTGGTCAGGGGGATGAGGCCGATGCAGTAATAGGCAAGGATACAATAAGTCATTTTCATGCAGTTATAAACAGGGAAAACCAGGAATTTTATCTGGAGGATTTAAACTCCACAAATGGAACCTTTGTCAATAATGAGGTGCTTGCGTACAAGCAGAAGAAGCAGCTCAAGTCAAATGATATCATCAGATTTGCCGATGTTAAGTACCGGTTTGTATAATTGTTGCAAATAAGCTCCTTAAAATTTATAATAAGAAAAAAGTATTTAACAGGAAAATTAAGGAGACCCCACAGATTTGCAGAATATAAAAAGATTTTATGATAAACCATATATGACAATTGGCATAATAGTGTTAAATATAATAGTTTTTGTGCTGACGAGTATATCAGGCAGCACACTTGATGCACAGTATATGGCTGCCCACGGAGCCATGTACCCTGAGTATATAAAGGATGGCCAGTACTGGAGGCTGTTCACTTCGATGTTTATGCATTTTGGATTGATGCATATACTTAACAATATGGTGGTTTTAGGTGCTGTCGGTCAGATAGTCGAGAAAGCCATGGGGCATGTGAAGCTTCTGATCACATTTCTTGTGTCAGGCATGTGTGGAAGTGTATTGTCATACATCGTTATGCTTTATAATAATGATTATGCGGTATCGGCAGGTGCTTCCGGGGCGATATTTGGTCTGGTAGGAGCACTTGTGTGGATAGTTATAGCAAACAGAGGCTTTTATGAGGGCGTCAGCAGGAAGCAGGCTGTATTTATGGTTATACTGATGATATACTACGGAGTTTCAACGCAGGGAGTGGACAATTGGGCTCATGGAGGCGGGCTCGTAGGCGGATTTGTTATTTCAATTGTTTTATATCGCAAAAAGAGATATAATAAATATAATATCAACTAAAAATTAATGGTAGGAGAAGCTACATGAAGATAAATATTTATTATGGTGGAAGAGGTTTACTGGACGACCCGACACTGTATGTGATAAGCAGGATAGAAAATGTGCTAAAGGAGCTCCGCGTAAAGGTGGAGAGATACAATATCTATGAGCACAAGAATGAAATAGCTACATTGCCACAGACCTTTAAGGATGTAGATGGAATCATTCTCGCAACGACGGTTGAGTGGCTTGGTATAGGTGGATATATGCAGCAGTTCCTTGATGCATGCTGGCTATACGGTGATAAGGAAAAGATAAGCAATACATATATGCAGCCTATTGTTATGTCTACCACATATGGAGAGCGCGAGGCAGAGACCACACTATGCAATGCATGGGAGATACTTGGCGGTCTGCCGTGCTCAGGGTTATGCGGATATGTAGAGGATATTACTACGTTTCAGCTCAATAAGGAGTATAATCTCATAATAGAAAAACGCGCGGAGAATCTGTATCGCACGATATCCCAGAAGATTAAGAGCCTGCCTACAAGCAATCAGGCAGTGAAGCAAAGTGTACTCAGGACACAGCAGCTCAATCTCACCCCACAGGAGAGCGAGCAGCTGTCGAAGTATGTGTCTGATGATACATATGTAAAGCAGCAGAAGGAGGATATCGAGGAGCTTGCAACCATGTTCAAGGACATGCTCGGGCAGCAGGCATCTACAGATGACATGCCATATATAAAGGAGCTTGAAGCACATTTTATTCCGCTTCGTGAATTCAAAGCCTGCTATTCATTTAATATAGAGGGTATTAAAAATCCATTATATATAAAGGTGGATGAGGATAAGCTGGATATACACTATGGCGAAGAGGATATAGTGGATGTATACGCCAAATTTTCGAAGAGTATCATGGAGTCTATAATAGATGGTCACATGACCTTCCAGAGAGCATTTATGACCGGAGAAATGACAGCAAAGGGTAATTTCAAGACACTGCGCATGCTTGATCAGATATTTCCGTTTTAATGGGCTTTTTGATTCTTAACAGTTACAAAATAATTATATATATGAGGTGACAAAGATGAAAGATGACAACTGTATTTTCTGTAAACTGGCAAATGGGGATATCCCGACCAATTCAATCTACGAGGATGATGATTTCAAGGTAATACTCGATGCAAGTCCTGCTACAAAGGGACATGCACTTATCCTTCCAAAGCAGCATTATGCAAATATTTTTGAGATTGAGGATGAGACACTTGCCAAGGCAGCAAAGCTTGCAAAGAAGATTATGACACACGAGAAAGATGTGCTTGGCTGTGAAGGCTACAACCTGGTACAGAACAATGGCGAGGTGGCAGGCCAGACAGTATTCCATTTCCATATGCACCTGATTCCAAGATATGAGTCAGATGACAACAAGAATGTCATAGAGTGGAACCATAAGGAGTTCACTGATGACGAGATGAAGAAAATCTGTGACGAGATGAGCATGTAATAGCTGCTAATAGTTACACATTATAAAAAACCAAAAGCCCGGATATGCAAATGTAGTTCATATCCGGGCTTTTCTTTTTTATGATATGCAATGACGCTTTAAACAGACTCTGATCCTATGACGATTTCTTCACCTGAGAGTTAATCAAATCAATGATAGTGGCGATGGAATCCATCTGACCGCTTTTTGCCATGGCATCCTTATATTTATCCCTGTTGCCGTACACCTCTTTTACTGCGCTAAGCAGAGAATCCTTTGTGAGCTCCTCCTCCTCGATGACATATGAAAAGCCCTGTTTTTTGAAGGATTTTGCATTTAATACCTGGTCTCCGCGGCTGGCAGCAGCAGAAAGAGGAATCAGGATGTTTGGCTTGTGCAGAGCAAGCAGTTCGCAGATGGAGTTGGCTCCGGCTCTTGAAATAGCCATGTCAGCCAGAGCAAACATGTCGGTGAGCTCAGCATTGGCGTACTCAAACTGTGCATAGCCTGTGATTCCGGCAAGCTTGTTGTCCAGATTGCCCTTTCCGCAGAGGTGAATCACATAGAAATCCTTTAGTAGTTCAGGAAGAATCTCACGGACAGCTTCATTAACCTTTTTAGAGCCGAGGCTTCCTCCGATGATGAGGATGACAGGCTTATTGTGGTCAGGAAAATTACAAAGCTTTATGGCATTTTCGGCAACGCCGCTAAAAAGCTCGCGTCTGATAGGTGATCCGGTGAGCACAGCCTTGTCTGCAGGCAGATATTTCATGGTCTCAGGGAAATTGCAGCAGACCTTTTTGGCACCCTTTATGGCGATTTTATTGGCAAGTCCCGGGGTGATATCCGACTCGTGGATGATGGCAGGTACATGGCAGTGCTTTGCGGCAAGCACGACAGGTACGGAAACGAAGCCACCCTTAGAAAATACTACATCAGGCTTGAGTTTTTTCATGAGGCTTACAGCCTGACCGTAGCCCTTTAACACGCGGAACGGATCTGTAAAGTTCTTCCAGTCAAAGTATCGGCGCAGCTTTCCTGATGAAATGCCGTGGTAAGGAATCTTTTGGGCTTCGATCAGTCCCTTCTCCATTCCGTTTACTGAGCCAATGTATTCGATATCATATCCGGCCTCCTTAAGTGCCGGCATAAGAGCGATATTTGGAGTGACATGGCCTGCAGTACCGCCGCCTGTCATAACTATTTTCTTCATATATATGTATCCTTTCTTGCATTCCTGTTTGTCTCATATTTATATTATACTCAACACAATAAAAGTCAATACCAAGTTACCGGTGAAAGTTTGCCCTGCAATACCAAACAAATGTCGAAACTTGCGACCGATAGGAACTGTTAAGTTCAAGTGAATTGGTTATAATAATCAATAGTACATCATCCTGCGTTATAGGTTAAGTTAAATTTTGAATGATGTATCGGAAAAAGAATAGTAGGGAGGACACATTAATATGGAATTATCAATGGACAATATGGACATCATGGCAGGAGGCATACTTGCGATAATGCTTGCACTTTTCATGCTGACAGTCATTGTGACCTTGTTCGCACTCTCACACAGGATAAGACTTTTGAGCAACGAGATTTATAAAATAGAAAAACAGGTGAGCGACTACATAGACGAGCTGTCGAGAAGCGAAAGCGACAAGCTGGAGATAGAGCATAAGGCACATCAGAATGGGGTGATTTCATCGGTGCTTCAGGAGATTTTCCCATGAAATTTGACAAAATGCTATTACTGTGATATTATACCGACTGTAACAAAGTTGTAACAAATGCAACATAGGTGTAATAAACGTAACAAAAACAACATATACTACACCATATGGAGGATTATATGAAGCTAAACAAAAAAGTAATCGATAGCATTACGGTCTGTGGACTGTGCGCCATGCTGACGGTTACCGCGGTTACTAACAGCGGACGCTCTGAGGTCAAAGCAGAGGATAAGGTGCTAGCAAACACTGGTTTAGAGCATACTGGTTATAATAGTTATGCTGGCGTGGCAGCGACTCTTTTTGATTATGAGAAGGGTCTCACAGCAGAGAATGCTGTTACAGTAGAAAAAGAAAATGTTGAGATGGTGGCAGCAGCACAGGATGCACAGCCGGAGGCGCAGCCACAGCTCACACAGGAGCAGCAGGAATGGCAGACAAAGCTTATGCCAAACGTTGAAGAATCACTCAACGTAAGAGCACAGGCCGATGAACAGTCAGATATTGTTGGAAAACTATATAAAGGAAGTGTGGCAGACATCGTAGAAAACGATGGCACATGGGCTCACATCAAGTCAGGAAATGTAGACGGATATGTCAATGTATCTTACTGTGTGACCGGAACTGACGCACTAAGCTATGCTTACGACACATGCGGAGAAATCGCCACAGTAAATACAGACGGACTTCGTGTGAGAGAGACAGCAGATACAAACAGCAAGGCCTTAGAGGTAGCTGACCAGGGCAAGACCTATCAGGTGGACCGCGCAGCGCAGGCACCGGACGGCTGGATTGCAGTAGTCAGCGATTCACAGACAGGATATATCGCAGCAGATTATGCGACACGTTCCCTCAACACAAGAGTGGGTATCACAATTGAAGAGGAACAGGCTCAGATAGCTGCACAGAAAGAGGCTGAGAGAAAGGCCGCAGAAGAAAAGGCAGCAAAAGAAGCTGCAAAAGCAGCAAAGGAATCAAAGAAAACAGAGACCACACAGGGCGAGGCAGTAAGTGCAGGAGCAGATGACCTGACACTGCTTGCAGCAATCATCGAGTGTGAGGCAGGCGGAGAGAGCTATGAATGTCAGCTTGCAGTAGGAGCGGCAGTCATCAACAGAGTAAAGAGCGGCTCATATCCAAACAGCATCTCAGGTGTTATTTACCAGAAAGGCCAGTTTGGACCGGCATCATCAGGAAAGCTCGCAAGAAAGCTTAGCGGACGCATTTCTTCTTCATGCTACAGTGCAGCACAGGAGGCAATGTCCGGAGTGGACAATACAGGAGGATGTACATCCTTCAATGACCATGGCTCAGGAATATCAATCGGAAATATGAAGTTCAGATAATATACAGCCAATACAAAGAAATAACAAAGAGGCTGCAAATCAACAAAGCTTGTTGGTTTGCAGCCTCTTTAATTATTTGTACGGCGTGGTTTTACAGTCAGAGCGTCAATGCTTCAAACCTCTTGCAACATACCACAAAATAGAGTAAAATGACATCATTATAGCAACCTACAGATATAAATTATAGCAACCTGCATCTATAAACGATGCAAATAAAACCCAGGAGGCAAGAGCAATGCAGTTAAAGGGACGAAACTTTTTAAAACTTATGGATTACACTCCGGAAGAGATTACTTATCTGATTGACCTCTCACAGGAGCTGAAGGAAAAGAAGAAAAAAGGCATCAGACATGATGAACTCACAGGCAAGAATATAGCGCTGATTTTTGAAAAGACCAGTACCAGAACTCGCTGCTCTTTTGAGGTAGCGGCACATGACCTTGGAATGCATGTCACATACCTTGACCCGAGCGGTTCACAGATAGGCAAAAAGGAGAGCATCGCCGATACAGCGCGCGTGCTCGGCAGAATGTTTGACGGAATTGAGTACCGTGGATACGGACAGGAAATCGTGGAGGAGCTGGCTAAATACGCAGGCGTACCGGTATGGAACGGCCTGACAAATGAGTTCCACCCGACACAGATGATAGCAGATATGCTTACAATCCGTGAGCACCTCGGCAAACTCAAGGGCGTGAAATTTGTATACATGGGAGATGCAAGATACAACATGGGCAATTCACTCATGGTCACATGCGCAAAGCTTGGCATGGACTTCGTGGCATGCACAAACAAGAAATATTTCCCAAATGATGAGCTTGTAAAATACTGTAAGGACGTTGCAGAAACAACCGGCGCATCAATCACACTCACAGAGGATGTGGCAGAGGGCACAAAGGACGCAGATGTTATTTACACAGATGTGTGGGTATCAATGGGAGAACCGGAAGAGGTATGGGCAGAGCGAATTAACGACTTAAAGCCATATCAGGTAAATGCAAAAGCATTTGAAAATGCAAAGGATAGCGCAATCTTTATGCACTGTCTGCCTGCATTCCATGATTTAAAGACCACAATCGGCAAGCAGGTCTATGAGAAGTTTGGACTGAGCGAGCTTGAGGTGACAGACGAGGTATTTGAGTCAGAGCGTTCAGTGGTATTTGATGAGGCAGAGAACCGTATGCACTCAATCAAGGCTATCATGCGTGCAACACTTGCGGACTAGTACGGCAAGCAATGACCGCAACAAAAGATTGACGGAAAGCTAAGGAATAAAGTATGAAGGAAGAAATACTTAGGCTTCTACGCAGCGCTGACGGCTATATTTCAGGGCAGGAGCTATGCAACCGGTTCGGAGTATCGCGCACAGCCGTGTGGAAGGCCATAAACCAGCTAAAGGAAGCCGGATATGAGATAGAGGCACAACAGAATAAGGGCTACAAGCTCATGGCAGCGCCGGATCTGATGACAGAGGCGGAGATAAAAAGCCTCATGTACACAGACTGGGTGGCAAAGGAAGTGCTGTATTTTGATACAATAGACTCCACCAACATCAAGGCTCAGGAGCTTGCCGAAAAAGGCTATCCGAGCGGCACATTAGTCGTAGCGGACAAGCAGGAGTCAGGCAAGGGGCGCCGTGGCCGCAGCTGGGTATCGCCGTCCGGCACAGGTATTTTCATGACACTTATGATAAAGCCTGATATCAATCCAAACAATGCATCCATGCTCACGCTTGTGGCAGCGCTTGCTGTCGCAAAGGCAATAACAAGCGTTACAGGCGAGGAAGCCCTGATAAAGTGGCCAAACGACATTGTGGTAAACGGCAAAAAGGTGTGCGGCATACTCACAGAGATGAATGCGCAGTTTGACTACATCAACCATATTGTTGTAGGTATCGGTATCAACGTGCATAATGAGAGCTTTCCGGAGGAAATCAGTCAGATGGCGAGCTCACTCATGATAGAAGCAGGCGGCAAAAGATTTCACCGTGCGCAGATAATCGCAGAGACCATGTCATACTTTGAGCAGTATTATGACACATTTTTAAAGACGCAGGACCTTTCAGCCCTCGTCAGGGAGTATGATGAGCTGTTGGTCAACAGGAACAAGTCAGTAAGGGTACTGGATCCGAAGGAGCCGTTTGACGGAAAAGCGATGGGCATCACGCCGAAAGGCGAGCTGATCGTGGACACATGGGAATCGCGCAAGCTGGTTTCAAGCGGAGAAGTATCAGTGAGAGGAATATACGGATATGTCTAAAGAGGTAGTACTTTGCGTGTCAAACGCATATCAGAAAAAATATTATCTGAACGAGAATTTTAACGGACTTCCACAGACTATAAGGGACGAGCTCAAAATCATGTGCGTCCTGTATACAGAGGATGTGGGAGGCATACTGGAGCTGGTGTTTGATGAGGACGGAAACCTCGATTTCAGAACATCCTGCAAGGAAAACGACTTTTTCTATGACGAGATAGGAAGCGTGCTAAAGATAAAGCAGTACCGCAACGAGCGAAGAGAGCTGCTCGAGTCGATAGAGACGTATTATCGCATAGTATTTTTGGGAGAAGGACTCGAGGAGGAATAACAGATGATTTTAGCACTGGACGTAGGAAATACAAACATAACATGCGGCGTGTTTGATGGTGACAGGATAAAAGCGAGCTTTAGAATTACAACTAAAATGCCACGTACATCAGATGAATATGGCATGCTTCTGAGCACTCTGCTTGAAAGAAATCAGGTAGGCATGGACGACATACATGATGCAATCATCTGCTCCGTTGTACCGAATATCATGCATTCACTGCAGAATGGCCTTATAAAATACTTCAATATCAGGCCGATAATCGTGGAGGCGGGCATCAAAACAGGCATCCGTATCGCCACACCAAATCCGCAGCAAATTGGCGCAGACCGTATAGTAGACGCCGTAGCTGCATATGAATTATATGGAGGACCTGTTTTGGTCATAGATTTTGGCACAGCAACCACCTACGATATGGTCGATGAAAACGGTACCTTCATGGGAGGAATCACAGCACCGGGCATACGTATCTCAGCCAAGGCACTCTGGGAGGATGCGGCAAAGCTTCCTGAGATAGAGATTAAAAAGCCTGATAATATCCTCGGAAAGGATACCATCACCAGCATGCAGGCGGGACTTGTGTATGGACAGATAGGACAGACAGAGTACATCATCAACAAGGTAAAGGAAGAAACAGGCATGTACGATGCAAAGGTTGTAGTGACCGGCGGACTCGGCAGAATAATATCCAATGAGACAGAAAACGTGGATGTATACGATCCGGATCTGACATTAAAGGGCATAAACCTCGTGTATCGCAAGCAGAACCGCAAGGGAGTGAAGTAATAGTATGGATATTCATCAGATACGAAAGCTTCAGATAGGAAGTGTGACACTCCCAAACAACCTGATACTGGGACCTATGGCAGGCGTGACAGACCTGCCATTTCGCTTATTGTGCAAGGAGCAGGGAGCCGGCCTTTTATGTATGGAAATGGTCAGCGCCAAGGCGATTTTGTACAAAAACAAAAATACAGAGTCGCTTCTTTCGATAGATGAAAGAGAAAAGCCTGTTTCACTCCAGATGTTTGGCTCAGACCCGCAGATAATGGCTCAGATAGCAAAGCAGATAGAGGAAAGACCGTTTGACATACTGGATATCAACATGGGCTGTCCGGTGCCCAAAATCGTAAACAACGGTGAGGGCTCAGCACTCATGAAAAATCCGATTCTTGCAGGTCAGATTATAGAGAGCATAGTAAAAGCGATAGATAAGCCGGTCACCGTAAAAATACGAAAGGGCTTCGATGATGAGCATGTCAACGCAGTAGAGCTGGCACATGTGGCTGAAGAAAGCGGCGCAAGCGCAGTCGCAGTGCACGGCAGGACCAGAGAGCAGTACTACTCCGGTAAAGCCGACTGGGACATCATAAGGCAGGTAAAAGAGGCTGTCTCAATACCGGTCATAGGAAACGGAGACCTGCTTTGCGCAGAGGATGTCATAAAAATGCAGGAGCAGACAGGCTGCGACGGCTTTATGATAGCCAGGGGAGCGCAGGGCAATCCGTGGATTTTCTCACAGATACTGCATTACTTTGAGACCGGCGAGCAGCAGGAAAAGCCATCCTTTGAGGAAGTACGCCGGATGATACTGCGCCATGCACGCATGATGATAGAGTTCAAGGGCGAGTACACGGGAATACACGAGATGAGAAAGCACACAGCGTGGTATACGGCAGGATATCCGCATTCATCAAGGCTGCGCGCGGCGGTGAATACGGTGGAGAGCTTAGAACAGCTTGAGGAGCTTTTGTATAAGGAAAAGCTTAAAAATTGAAATCGGTCAAATCCTTGACAGCGTGGGGATTTTCAATTATAATACACGCGTTAAAATAGGCTTTACGATTTAATAAAACAAACTTCCCACATTTAGGGTATCGTGGTTACCGGCGTAGCATACAGTTTATTCCTCAGAAAAATATGAAGTTAGCCACGGGAACGAATCGCGGATAGAGGGTTTTTCTTTGCTGCGGGGTTTCCGTTGCCGAGGGTTATGGAAACCCGTGGCAGTTCATATTTTTCTTCGGAATATACTGTATACTTTCCGGTAAATTAAGTCTTTGAAGTGGGAAGTTTCATTTTAGCAAATCAACATAATAAAATAAAAGAAAAGGAAGATAGAAGGGTAAGAATCATGGATAACAAGAAAAATATTCTGACATATGCAGGTCTTAAGAAGCTCGAGGATGAGCTTGAGCATTTAAAGGTTGTTAAGCGTAAAGAGGTTTCCCAGAAGATCAAGGAGGCTCGTGAGCAGGGTGATTTATCTGAGAATGCTGAGTATGATGCAGCTAAGGATGAGCAGCGCGATATCGAGGCTCGTATTGAGGAAATCGAGAAAATCCTTAAGAATGCAGAGGTTGTTGTTGAGGAGGAGGTTGACCTTGACAAGATTTCTATCGGATGTAAGATCCGCATCTTAGATTGTGAGTTTGATGAGGAGCTTGAGTACAAAATCGTTGGTTCAACAGAGGCAAACAGCTTAAAGGGCAAGATTTCAAACGAGTCACCTGTAGGTAAAGCTCTTCTTGGAAAGAAAGTCGGAGATACTGTAACTGTTGAGACTCAGGTAGGAGAGCTCACATACAAGGTACTCGAGATCCAGAGAGCAGAAGAGAACTAAAAGAGGTAAAAAATGGCAAATCAGAATAATAACAAGGGTGGACAGCAGCAGGACGTAAACCAGCTCCTTAAGGTCCGCCGTGAAAAATTACAGAATTTACAGGAAGCAGGAAAGGATCCCTTCCAGATTACAAAGTACAATGTCACTCATCACAGCAGCGATGTAAAGGAGCTTTACAATGCTCATGAGGCTGAGATTCTCGGTGACAGAAAGGCTCCGGATGTTGAGGGCTTGGATGATGCTGCAAAGAGAGAGGTAATCAACAACGATTACAACGAGAGAAGAGAAATCATGGATGCAAAGCCAATCGAGGTAAGCATCGCAGGACGTATGATGTTCAAGCGTGTCATGGGTAAGGCTTCTTTCTGCAATATCCAGGACTTAAAGGGCAATATCCAGGTATATGTGGCAAGGGACAATATCGGAGAAGACTCATACGCAGACTTCAAGAAATCAGACATCGGTGATATCTACGGTGTAAAGGGCTTCGCCTTCAGAACAAAGACAGGCGAAATCTCAATCCATGCAGAGGAGATAACACTGCTTTCAAAATCACTCCAGATACTCCCGGAGAAGTTCCATGGACTGACAGACACAGACACCAGATATCGTCAGAGATATGTAGACCTTATCATGAATCAGGAGAGCAAAGAGGTATTTATCAAGCGCTCACAGATACTCAAGGAAATCCGTAACTTCCTTGCAGGCCGTGATTTCATGGAGGTTGAGACACCTATGCTTGTCTCAAACGCAGGTGGTGCCGCAGCAAGACCATTCGAGACACACTACAACGCATTGAACGAGGATGTAAAGCTTCGTATTTCCCTTGAGCTTTACTTAAAGAGACTCATCGTCGGAGGACTTGAGCGAGTATACGAGATCGGACGAGTTTTCCGTAACGAGGGTGTAGATACACGTCACAACCCTGAGTTCACACTTATGGAGCTTTATCAGGCATACACAGACTACGAGGGCATGATGGAGCTGACAGAGTCAATGTTCCGTTACCTCGCTGAGAAAGTATGCGGTTCGACAAAAATCTCATACAACGGCGTGGAGATTGACCTTGGAAAGCCATTCGCAAGAATGACAATGATAGACGCAATCAAGAAATACGCAGGTGTTGACTTCGACCAGGTACCTGATGATGCAGCCGCAAAGAAGCTTGCAGACGAGCATCATATCGAGTACGAGGAGCGCCACAAGAAGGGTGACATCGTAAACCTCTTCTTCGAGGAGTACTGCGAGAAAGAGCTTATCCAGCCAACATTCATCATGGATCACCCAATCGAGATATCACCTCTCACCAAGAAGAAACCAAGCGACCCTACAAAGGTAGAGCGTTTTGAGCTGTTCTGTAATACATGGGAGATGTGTAACGCATACTCAGAGCTCAACGACCCAATCGACCAGCGTGAGCGTTTCGCAGCACAGGATGCCAACGCAGCAGCCGGAGATGACGAGGCTGAGCACACAGATGAGGACTTCCTCAATGCGCTTGAAATCGGT
>ERZ507039.721-NODE-721-length-12185-cov-4.616900_pt1 | contig 12185 bp, 8 predicted proteins | sample MGYA00512872_ERZ507039 | MGnify/ENA metagenome assembly ERZ507039
ATGGTCGGCAGGCTGTCTTTCGAGATCGACTTGTAGAACCGCTCGACCTCGCCCGGGATCACCGAGACCTTGCCCACCACCTCGCTCTGCATCGAATTGGCGTAGGACTGCTCCTCGTAACGCTGGCGCATGATCTCGCGGATGTTGAAGATCGGCATGTGGTGCTTGGCTTCGAGCTGGGGGATCGAGCCTTCGGCCTCGACCATCTGCTGCACCTGCTCCTCGACGCGCGCCATGATGTCGGCGTCGTTGACCTTCACCGAGTCGATCTGGGCCTGGTTGTAGAGCAGCTTCTGGGTCATCAGCGCTTCGAGCGCCTCGTTCATCGGGTCGCGGTCGGAAGTGTAACCCTCCTGACGGCGCTGTTCCGTCAGCTGGCGCGCATAGTCGTCCACCTCGGAGTAGAGGATCGACGATCCGCCCACCACGGCCACCACCTTGTCGAGCATCACCTGTCGTTTCTGCGCAAGGGCGCCTGCGAACAACAGGGCGAGCGCCGCGGCCATCATAATGTTCATTGTCGCACCGACGGAGACCACGTCGAGGTAGACGTTCGCGCCCTTCATGCGGTCGCCGCTTGCCTTGGCGCAGATGAAGTCGCCCTCGCGCTCCTCGGCGCCCATGGCGGCACAACTGGCGGCTTCGGCGGCTTTCTGCTCCGGGGCAATGGCGCCCAGAGGGAACCCCACTACGCAGCAAACCTTTACACCGGTCCCTTTCAGCAGGCGGGCGGCCAGCGGAATATAAACCGGATTGACACACACACTGGCAAAGTGATACTCCGCCGCTTCGGCGCACAGCTTCTCGATCTGGGCCGGGGTGGCCTCGGGCTTTAACAGGGTATGGTCTATCATCGCAGCAATGGCCTTCTTATCCATCATTTTTACCTCCGTTTATTGTGGTTTTCTCCGCCCCCAGTATAGCACAGTCCCCGCCCCCGGTGCAAGATGCCTCTCCCCTGTTTCCTGCCGCTTTTGAGGGCTTTGTGCAGGGGGCTCGCTCGGGGCGCAGCTCGCTCCGGCTCCGCCGGAGCAAAGCAGGCTCCGCCTGCTTTCACCGCCCTGCGGGCGGTGGGGCTGCGCCCCGCCCCCGGCCCTGCACAGGCTCAAAAATACCCGCAGACCACAAAGCAGCAGCCTGCAGGTATCTTTTGGGGTTATGCTTCGCCCTGGTAGGTCAAATTCCTCCACTCATAAAGCATCGCCGTGATCTTATTATCCTTGGGCTTACCGGTATCCAGCGCCAGTGCGTCGGTGGTGCCATCCGCCCGCCGGGTCGTGATGTAATATCCCGTTTTCCCGGTCTTATAGGCCTTCACCAGCTGCTGCGGCTCCATATCTGCCCACCGGCAGTAAAGAGCATCGCCCTCCCGGTAGATGGTCAGCGTATAGCCCTCGTCGTATGATAGATCCCTCCATTGTCCGCCAAAGACCTCCTCGATCTCGGTCAGGGGCATCTCCTCGGCGGAGTCCAGCACACTGGGCAGCCGCTGCCACTCCATGTTATCCAGCAGCGCATGGGGCACCAGGATGATCCAATCCGTCCCGTAGTTATCGTTCTCCATGTACTGGGTACCCCTCAGCACCATCCCCTGCTCGGTCATCTTATAGGCGTTACATGTCCAGCTTCTGCTCTGCTCTACGCCATCCAGCCATTCCGCCACCGGGATATCTAACTCAGCGCTCTCACCGCTTTCCGGGTCAAAGGCCCGCACGGTAAGATGCCCTGTTGCGGTATAGTTGGTTTCCGCTGTCCACAGGCGGCCGTTATGTTCCATGCCGTAATACAGCTTCGTCGCCATACGGGTGGGGGTGCCATAGGGCAGCTCCTCCACCGGGAGGCTGTAAAACGCCATCTCCGATACGCTGCCGCTTTCATCATCGGTAAAGAAATTCTCGTTCATCACCGTCCAGAACAGCTTGCCATCCAGCAGCCGGATGCCCGAAAGCCCATTCCCGTTCATTTTGCCCAGGTTCATCCAGGTCACTTCCCCGGTGGAAAGGGTAAAAATCCCGTAATCATTGCTGTACCGGTAGTAGTTGCTGCTGATGACCAGTCTATCGTTATCCAGCCACAGCTCCGGCCTGTAATACCTGTCATACTCCCAAATTTCCCGGTCCAGTCCGGTCTCTATCACCGTCACCCCGTCAATGGTCAGGCTGCCATTGATGGCGCTGTCTGCCACATGCTGTCCATCCGGGCTCCGTTCCATCCTGTAAATGTCGCCCTCCGGCACATAGTCGCGGCTTTCCAACCGGCCGTCGCTCCACACCTCGGTTTCCACCACACGGGTCGGCTGATAGTAGCCAAATACCGTCCCAACATTTTGGGAATACTCGGTGCGGATAATAATGGATTCCCTCGTTGCCTCGGTCCCGGTGTCTCTCCCTATTGTATTATCAAAGACATTTCTCATCCAGCCCCCGCAGGTCAGGGGCGTTTCCACCGCCGTGTAGCTGCCATCCAGCCGCAGCAGCACCACCGCGATGGTCTTTCCATCCTCATAGTCCCCCCGAATGACCGGGATCGCCATGGTGCCATCCGCCAGCAGCCGGGGACTCATAGTAGTACTAAAAACCTCATTGTAGCCATCACCATCCTGCACCATGCAGGTATACAGCGGCTGCCACCCGCTCCCGGAAAGCATTCCGTCGATACTCATCGCCGTCACACCATTCTCCAGCTCAGTAGGTACGGTGCGGTTGCTTACATACCTCCAGCTGCCGTCCTCCGCTATCCTTACGGTCAGTTCCATATTGTAGGTAGGTTCTCTCCCGCTATAGGGTGCTCCATAGCGGATCCGCAGCAGATCGCCCTCCCGCACCGCGTCCTTCGCAAAGCACGGGCTGTAACTGCCGCCTCTCAGCACCCACGGTATCGTTCCATTTCCATCGGGGTCCAGCAGACTCCGCAGCGTTTCCTCACTGATATCAAACCACTTCAGCAGCACACTCTCGAGTTCTTCGATGGGAACCTCCTGGCTGTCCGGGTAGTCCATTTCACCATCGGTCAAAATCCAACACAGATTGGCCCACAGCCTCGGGTCCGTGATTTCCTCCGGCGAGGAGAATTTCAGTGTTCTCCCCTCCTCCAGCGGTTCCAGATAGGTCTTGGTCAGTTCATAGCGCTTGTTGTAGTCCTCATAGGGATCCAGCGGCGAAAAGACTATGTATGTATGATCCATGCTCTCAATAAGAGAAAGCTCGCCGCAGCTGTTCAGCTTGATCTCCCCCGCCTGCTGGTACAGTACATTTTCCCAGTCCACGGTGTCGCCATAGCCGGTCAGTGACGCCTCTTGAAAAGCCGCCACCCCGTCCTTTACGGTCAGCCGCATACTATCTATCCCCTGGCTGTCATTGCGGTCATAAAAGTTATAATACCGCAGCTCGGCGTCCTCCCCGGCCTGCATCTTTTTTACCGCGGCCCGCACTGGAGCGCTGTCGGTCAGCGGCACATAGTTGTAGGCAATGACAGTCGCGGTTTCCTCGGCCAGCGCCGCCTTGTACTGGGCGCTTTGCAGCACCTCCTGCGGCACCCCCTCGGTGGAAAGGATCTTCTCACTTCCTCCGCACCCCACCGCCAGCAGCAGCACCGCCGCCAGCAGCAAAAACCATCCTCGTTTCTTCATACTGTTTCCTCCCGTTTAGTCCTCGGTCTGCGTCACTTCGCCGGTGGTCAGGTCCAGTTGATAAAGCATCTCATTCCACCCCTGCGGTTCCGTAATGGCAAATACCGCATAGCCTTCCTTCTGGCGGGAACTCAGCGCGATCACCCAGGAGAATCCGTCCGGATACATCTCCAGGTGCAGCCCGGTATCCCAGTCCTTCTGCAAGGTACCGGTACCGTCCAGTATCGCCACATGCAGGGTCATTTCCTCCGGCAGCTGTGTCATTCTGTCCCAGTTCTCCGGCAGGGGGGTCCAGTAAACATGTGTCACTCCATCGTTCCTTCTGCCTCTTACCCGCATCAACCTGGCATTTCCGCCGGTCATCTCTGTGGGGTCCCAGCTGTAAATGGGGCTGCGGTCCTCGGCCACCGCCATGATTGCCTCCGGGTCGTAGTAGAAGATCCCCCGGTCATCACTGATCCACAGCAGCCCCTCCGCAGTAAAGCCCAGGTCGACCATAGCAGAGTAAGAGTAAGGGTAATTGCCCATATCATTCCACACCTGGGGCACCACCCGCATACTGCCGCTGCTGTCCAGCAGCACCACCATTGACTTGTCGTACTCTTTGTTGAGGGTGCGGCTGTATGCCCGGTATTTGGCGCCCGGGGAATAGAAGTCCTCGCTGCCGCTTCCGGTTCCTGTTCCGCTTAGGATATCGGAAACCGACACACGGGAAGCCTTCATGATCTCCAGCATTTCATCGGTATAGCCCATCGCCTTGGCCTTGGCAATAAACTTTTCATCGGCGTAGGAAACAACGGTCGGGTCATTGGTGCTGGCCAGCTGGCTCTCCCCGGTCGTGAGGTTCAGGCACCAGCGCTCCCACAGCTGGGTGCCGTCCGGCAGGTAGCAGCTGCCGTTTTCATCATAGTAGTTGCTGTAATACATCAGCCCATCCCGCACGATGACCTGGCCCATATCCCGGTGGCCCCAGTAGTTGCGGTACACATACTGCGGCAGGGTCAGCACCCGCACCGGCTCCGTGATGTCATTCCGGTCCAGCACCGCCACCTTCCAGTGGCTGCTGCTCTTCTTGTATTCCCCGTTCCAGGCATCGGGCACCTCGCCGCTGTTATAGGGGAAATAGGTCAGCGCCAGGGTATCCCCGCCCCGATCGTCAGCGTAGAGATACTCAATATTGATCGCGTCACAGCCATCCATCGGCAGGTTGGTCTTATCATACACCACGATCGGCGCCTCCGGCTTTGCCGCGTCGTAAATATAGAGGCCATCCTGCCGTATGATACCGAACAGCGTGCCATCGTCCTCATCCGAGATCTGCCGGAAGCTCTCATAGGGGGTATTCTCCAGCAGCGTGGTCAGATGATGGGTCTCACTGTCGTACAGGTAAAAATTATACTTGTTATAGCCGTCGGCATCATCCATGCCAAGGTAACTCACAAAAAGCCGGTAGCGGCTGCCCTCCGCAAAGACCCAGCTTGCCTCCTCATTCAGGGCAATCAGTCCGCTGCCGCTCTGCTCCACCAGGACCCCAGTCGAATCGACCGGCATAATGGCAATACTGCTGTTCCGGCTGGGGCTGTAGATCGAATATCCGTCATTGCCCTTCGGGTCCAGGTAGATGACCATATCCTCAAAGTTAAAGTTGGCGGCATCCTCCGGTGTGATAAGGCTCTCGGAAGTATATCCGTTCCACTGGGTCACCTCGGGGTTTTCCAGGCCGGAAATACTCAGCGGTTCCGTCCGCCAGTACGAAAGATGATAACCGTCCTCAGCGCGGTAAACACTCACCTGCTGCTGTCCCCAGCCCAGCAGGCGGCAGCCTTCGGTGCTGCCATCAATAAAAACATAGGTATCCGACGCGTAGTATTCGGCCTTGGTGGCAATCAGTTCCCAGCCGGCGGTTTCCGGGTCATCACTCGGCTCCACCTGCAGCTCGCCCTCCGGCTTTGGCATCACCACTGTCTCGCTGTCATAGTCCCGGCTGATGTATTTCCAGCCGCCATCCTCCTCCAGCCGTATGGTGATGGCATACCGGCCGCAGCTCTCGTGGGTCTGGGTATAGTCCGCCATGTGCTGCGCCAGGAAGCCCTCATCACCGGGCTGGGCCTCATACAGGCTGTACCGGATGGTCAGGGTATCCCCCTCGATCGTGGCCTCCCGGGCATAGGCAAACAGGTTATCCCCCAGTTTCCACGGGCTCACCCAAAAGTAGCCGTCATAGTTGTGGAGATCCTTCAGAGAGGCGTCCGCCATTTCGGGGCTCATATCAAAGTGCTTCTGGATCGCGGCCGCGACCTCCTCCTGCGGCAGGTAGAAGTTCTGCGCGTTGGGCAGCTTGCCGCTGGCATCGTAGTTGGTGTCCATCAACTTGGCCAGCTCTGCCCGCTTTTCGGCATCGGCTGTGCCATAGGCGGCGGCCAGGTCCAGCTTCTCCTCGCCGGTATAGCCGTACAGCTCATAGATGGCGTATTTCAGCAGCGGTCCGGATTTCAGCTCTTGGTAGCCGGACCAGTAGATATCACCCATGGCCGCCAGCGGCGCCAGGTATTCCCGGCTCAGGGCGTCCATATCGTTCAGGTCGATGTTGTAACGGTTTTTCCCGCCATCGGGGGTGCAGGCCACCAGCGAACCGGCCACAGCCGCCGCCAGCAGCAGGGCCGCCAGCGCCAGTGTGCCCCGGTGCTTTTTCGTGGTATCAAAAATGGTGGCAAGGCGGTTTTTCAGCGTCTTTTTGCCGCTGTAAAAATTGGTGGTGAACAGGGTGCGGCGGCTCATGCCGGCCCGCACAACAGCCAGCAGGCACCGGCCGTATTCCTCCCGGTAGGCTTCATCCCGCCCGGCCACCACGGCCTCATCGCAGGAAAGCTCCAGGTCCCGGTCGGCGGCATACACCATCAGCCACACCATCGGGTTAAACCAGTGGATGGCATTGGCCAGCATCAGCAGCAGCTTGTACCAGATATCTCGGCGGCGGTAATGGATCAGCTCATGCCGGAATACCAGCGAAAGCTGCTCCGCGGTCAGCTCCAGCTCCGGCAGCAGCAGGGTCGGCTTAATGGCCCCAACGATCATGGGGCTGCCTACGGCCGCTGTATAAACCGGCAGCGGCTTCTGCCGTCCCGCCGCGGCGGATTCCCTTTCCAGCACAGCCAGAATGGCTTCATCGGTCAGGGGGCGGCGGCTGCGGGAGAGCTTTGCTCTCAGCGCCAGGTAGCTGCCCAGCTGCCACAGCAGGAACAGTGCGGTCCCCGCTGCCCAGCACCAGCCCACCGCTTCCATCACCGGGATGGAACGGGTACCAGCCGGGGTGGGGGTGATAGCCGGCTCCGCCGGTTTAGGCGTTTCGGCGCTCGGCCCGGTCGGGGCGGTCATCCCGGTCTCGATCTGCTGGTAGGGGTCGTTTTCCGCCGCTCCCGGCACCACCTGGATCGGGTCTCCGACTGGGGCGGGTTCAGTGTGGGCGGGCTCCTCCCGGCTCACCGGGTAGGTGAACTCTCCCTGGGGCTGCGGCAGGGTAACTACCGGCTGCGGCAGCGTGATGCCAACGGGCAGCAGCAGCCGCACCGCGATGAGCAGCCAGGCCCAGTACCGCCACTTGGCAGTAAAGCGGCGGCCAAGCAGCGGGCCTGCCGCCAGCAGCACCGCTATCACCAGTGCCATCGGCAGGGTCAGCTCCAGCAGAGCGGTCATCAGTCGTTCCATCCTTGTCAGCTCCTCTCTTCTTCGCGGGCACGGCGCTGCCCGGCTATAAATTCCTCCAGCTCCGCCAGATCACGGTCGGTCAGGTCCCGGCTTTCCACCAGGGATGCCACCATGCGGCGAAGGGAGGACTGGTACATCTTCCCCAAAAAGCTGCGGTTGGCCCAGCGGCGGTAATCCGCCTCGCTGACTAGGGGACGGTACAGGTTGTGCCGGCCCTGCCGCTCCACCGAAAGATAGCCCTTTTCCACCAGCTTGGAAAGCAGGGTGAGCAGGGTGGTATCGGCCCAGTTGTGGCTTTGCAGCTGCTCCTCCAGATCCGCGCGCTGCACGGGCGGAGGGCTTTGCCAGATGGCCAGCATGATATCCAGCTCGGCATCGGATAGTTTTTTCTCGGGCAGTTCCATAGGGGCCTCCTTCATCTTCTACGGGTTTAGAATTCATCTTCATTCTATCATCGTAGAATGCGGTTGTCAATGGTCTTTCTGCAAGTGTAGAATTTATTTTCTATATCCGTAGAATGTATGGTGGGCGGGTTTGCATGGCGTGCCTGGGCAGGGTTTTCTGCCGATCCCCCGGGTCCGGCCCCGCAGGCCGGCCAAAGGCCGGTGGGCGGGCGCTGCCCGCCCCGGCCGCGGCGCAGCCGCGGCCCCTGCGGGGCCGGACCCGGGGACGGCGAAAACCAGCCAAGGATACAAATCCCCCCTACCCTGTATAACGCCGCAGACTCCAAAAATGCAACACGATTTGGCCCAATTATTGCAGCTGGCGGCGCAAAATATCGCACAGCTGGCCTATTTCCCCGGCCTCCTCGGTAAAGCGGTACAGCCGCTGCCGGATGACCCCCAGGCTGCGGCTGACCGAGGAGGGCGCCAGGCCCATCTGCTCCGCGATGGCGGTTACCGTCAGGCCATCGGTATAGCGCAGCCGGGTAAGCTGCTGCTGAGCCGGGGTAAGGCAGCGGGTACAGCCGTACTGCAGCAGCCGGCGCAGGGCCAGCCGTTCCTCGCTGGGGCCGCTCTCCTCCCGCGGGATGTAAAATTCCAGCGTGGCGGTACTGATGCAGCGCGCGACGCGTTTTAAGGGGCGGGGGGTGAATTTAGTTGTAGTAGTCATGCAGAATTCTCTCCGTTTCTCTGGTATCCACGAGCTCGAACCGCAGCAGCTCAATGCGCTGTTTCAGGTCGAAGTAATGCGGTCCTCGTGCTGTTTTGATCTCTTCCTTGAGCTGTGACAGCCGGTCCTCCAGCAGTTCCACGCTGCGGTGGTACTCCCCGGCCAGTTCGGCAATTCCCATCATGTTTTCTCGGTTTCCTCTCTTTTTCTCGATGCGGCTTGGTAGCTTTCGGCGAAGGGACCCGTTTTTGTCAAGAACATTTGTTCTCTCGCTTCTTAGCGTACTCCGCTTTTGGCGTTCTGTCAACCGTTATTTTTGCAAAGTCCCATAAAACGGTCGCCAAAAAACTTCACTGATTTTTGGCAGATAAAATTTTGTCGAAACGCTTGACATTCCCGAAAAAATCACTACGATAAGCTATCCCAGGGGTTGGGGAGGTACTTCCCGGCCCCAATCCGGGACCGAGAAGGAGAGAAAACGATGTATGGCATCAAACTGCGCCAGCTGCGGCGGCAGCTGGGCCTGACCCAGCGGCAGCTGGGGACACTGTGCGGGGTGGGCGGCACCACCATCAGCATGATAGAGCATGGCAAGCGGCTGCCCGGCCGGGAAACCCTGCGCCGGCTGCAGGCGGTACTGGGCGATTTGCCGCCCCGCCCGGCCAAGCCCCTGCCCACGGCGGAGCTGCTGACCCTGCTGCGGGGGTAAGTCCCTGCAAGGGGCAGGACGGGCCGCAGGCCAGCCCGTCCCTCGCAGGGGACGGGCTCAGCGGGCGAAGCCCGCTGCGGCGACTGCGCCGCCGGGCCTGCGGCCCGAACCTCTCCCCTGCCGCCGACTCCGCCGGGGCGCAGAAAAGCCCCACCGGGGAAACCCGATGGAGCTTTGCCGAAAGCCAGTATTTATCCCAGCCGGTCACCATTGGCGGCGGGCTGCTGCGGGGTGATGAGAATAACTCCGCCCGCGGAGTAGGTACCCAGCACCAGTACCTCGCTCATAAAATCCGCGATCTGCCGGGGCGGGAAGTTGACCACCCCCAGCACCTGTATGCCCGGCAGGTCCTCCGGGCGGTAGTGGTCGGTGATTTGCGCCGAGGACTTTTTTACCCCGATCTCCGGGCCGAAATCCACCGTGAGCTGGTAGGCCGGGCGGCGGGCCTTGGGAAAAGGCTGCGCCGTCAGGATGGTGCCCACCCGGATATCCAGCCGGGAAAAATCTTCGAATGTCGCCAGTTGTTTTTCCATCAGATGCTGATCTCCCTTGCAACCTTGTAGAACAGCTCATTGATATCCTTCTTCATGGCCAGGGCCTCATCAATGTCGATATCGTAGATACGGTTTTCCTTGACCCCGACGATGCGGCTGCCCACACCTTCTTCCAGCAGCTCGATGGCACGGTAGCCCATGGCGCTGGCATAAACCCGTTCCATGGCCGTGGCGTCGCCGCCGCGCTGCACATGGCCCAGCACCGTCAGGCGGGTCTCCACGCCGGTGCGCTGCTGGATGTAGTAGCACATATCCTTGCTGTTGCCCACGCCCTCGGCCACCACCACGATGAAGTGATGCTTGCCGGTGGTCATGGTGGCCTTCATGCGGTCCACCACATCGCGGTCCAGGTCAAAGGGGCGTTCCGGGATGAGGGTGGCGATGGCGCCGGTGGCCAGACCCGCGTACAGGGCTAGATGGCCGGCATTGCGGCCCATGACCTCCACCACGGAGCAGCGGTCGTGGGATTGGGAGGTATCCCGCAGCTTATCGATGCTTTGCACAGCGGTATTCAGGGCGGTATCAAAGCCGATGGTATACTCGGTGGAGGCGATGTCGTTATCGATGGTGCCGGGGATGCCGATGGTGGGAATGCCCAGGGCCGAGAGCTTTTGGGCGCCGCGGAAGGAGCCATCGCCGCCGATGACCACCAGGCCGTCTATCCCGCGGGAGCGCAGAATGGCCGCCGCCTTTTTCTGGCCCTCTTCGGTCATAAATTCCTTACTGCGGGCGGTATACAGGATGGTGCCTCCCCGGTTGATGATATTGCTGACAGAACGCTCTTGAAGCTCGTCCATGTGGTCTTCCATTAGGCCCTCGTATCCATGGAAAATGCCATAAACGCTGTGGCCCTTGTGCAGGGCGGTGCGTACCACACTGCGGACCGCGGCATTCATGCCGGGGGCATCGCCGCCGCTGGTGAGTACTGCAAAGGTTTTCTTCTGGGTTTCGCTCATGTTATTTCCTCCTTTTGGTTGGCTTACTGCAAAGCCGGTTCCGGCGGGGCCTTGGGAGCCTCCGGCGGCAGCAGGGCTACATTCTCCTGGCCCAGCACCCGTCTCAGCTCGCCCAGCAGCACCGGGTTGGCATCGGTATTATATTCCTCTCCCGCCTTCAGCAGGCGGCCGGTATCGGCGGCCCGCACCAGCAGGGGGGTCTCCCCTTCAAAAATGGAAAACAGCAGCCGCAGCTTTTCCCACTGTTCTCCCTCCATCTGCGGCACCCGGATGAGCAGCCTGCCGCCCTTTTGGGGGCGTTCGGCCGCAGGCTTGGCGGGGCCGCTGCCGCCCTTTTCCCGGCTCTGCGGCGGGCGGGGGGGCGGGGCGCTTTGGCGCTCCTCGATGGTAAAGACCCGCTCCAGCACCATTTTGGTGTCGTCCTCCTCCCGCAGGGAGACCCTGCCCCGGAAGAAAAGCGGTTCGCCCGGCACCAGCTTGGCACTGACCTGGGAGTAGACCCGGCCAAAGCACATGACCTCCATGCTGCCGGTCATATCCTCCACCGTCAGCAGGGCCAGGATATCCCCCCGCTTGGTGGTCCGCATCTTTTTATCGGCCAGGATACCGAAAATATCGACCCAGGCATTATCGTAGGGGGCATTGGTCTCAGCGCTTTGCAGCCGGGCGATGCGCACCGCCTGGTAGCGGTCGTAAAGGGGCAGGTACTGGCTCATGGGGTGGCCGGAAAGGTACATGCCGGTGACTTCCTTTTCGTAGGCCAGCAGCTCGGCATGGGGGTATTCTTCCCGGGGGGAGAGCCGATAATCGGCGGTGGCGCCGCCTTCCCCAAAGAGGGACAGCTGCCCGCCGGAAAGGTAGCGGCTTTCTTCCGCAATGGCATCGGCCAGGGGGCCGTAGTTTTCCATCATCTCCCGGCGGTTGGCGCCCAGGTGGTCCAGGGCCCCGCACTTGATGAGACTTTCCACCCCGCGGCGGTTGAGATCGCCGGCCGAGGTGCGGCGGCAGAACTCCACAAAATTGGTGAAGGGACCATCCAGCTCCCGCTCTTTCAGAATATCTTCGATGACACTGCGGCCCATATTCTTGATGGCCAGAAGGCCGAACCGGATGCCCTGCGGCGTGACGGTAAAGACCATATCGCTCTGGTTGATATCGGGGGGCAGCACCGGGATCTCCAGCCGGGTGCATTCCTCGATGTATTCCATCAGCTTGGCGGTGGAATCCAGCACGCTGGTCATCAGGGCCGCCATGTATTCCCTGGGGTAATGCCGCTTGAGGTAGGCGGTCTGATAAGCCACCACCGCATAGCAGGCAGCGTGGGATTTATTGAAGGCGTAGGCCGCAAAGCTGCTCATTTCATCAAAAATGCTGTTCGCCACCGTCTCCGGGATGCCGTTTTGGGCGCAGCCCGAAATGAAGTGCCCCCGTTCCTTTTCCATGACGTCGGCTTTTTTCTTGCTCATGGCGCGGCGCACCAGGTCGGCCTGCCCGTAGCTGTAACCGGCCAGCTCCCGGCA
>ERZ507039.749-NODE-749-length-11855-cov-3.455763_pt1 | contig 11855 bp, 14 predicted proteins | sample MGYA00512872_ERZ507039 | MGnify/ENA metagenome assembly ERZ507039
CGATACACGATGAAGGCGTAAAAGGCACACGGGAACAGAAGGTTTCCGATATGAAAAACCGTCTTGATATTATAAACAAGTACGGCGACTGCCTGTTCCTGTCTATTCATCAGAACAAGTTCACCGAGCCTGAATATTTTGGCGCACAGATTTTCTACACGGCGAACAACCCCGACAACCGTATGATAGCGCAGATAATGCAGGATAATTTCAAGACGATACAGCCGGGCAATGACAGGCAGATAAAGCAGGAGGGCGACGAGCTGTATCTTTTCAAGAACACAAAGATACCTGCCGTGCTGATAGAATGCGGATTTCTCTCAAATCCCGATGATGCGGCAAATCTGTCGGATACCGACTATCAGCGTAAGGTAGCCTATACTATATACAACGGGATACTTACATATCTCACCTCAAAGCCTGCGGACAATGCAGGTCGGGCGGAAATTTCAACGACCGGTATTCCCGAAAACAGCGGTGATATTACAAGCTCCGGACAGTAATTCATCGGAAAGGACGAAAAAATGGCAAAATCAAAATCAGTATATATATGCAGTGAGTGCGGTCAGGAATATCCGAAATGGAGCGGACGCTGTAATGCCTGCGGCGCATGGAACACGCTTGAAGAAACGCTTATACAGCCAAAATCCCACGGTCTTGCAAGAATCACGGGCGGCGGCAGGCTTCCGCTTTCAAGTATAAACAACCTTTCGTTCAGCGACGAAACAAGATATGAAACGGGAATGTCAGAGCTTGACAGGGTGCTCGGCGGAGGACTTGTCAAAGGCTCGCTTGTTCTGCTCGGCGGCGACCCGGGTATCGGCAAATCGACGCTCCTTTTACAGATATGCGGCTGTCTTGCACAGGATAAGACCGTGCTGTACATATCCGGTGAGGAAAGCGAACGTCAGATAAAGCTCCGTGCCGACAGGCTGGGAGTTGCAAGCGACGGGCTTTATATCAGCGCCTGCACCGACTGCGATACTATAATAGAGGGCGTGCGTGAGAACAAGCCCGATGTTGTGATAATCGACTCGATACAGACAATGCAGTTGACAGAGCTTCAGTCCGTTCCCGGCAGCCTTGTGCAGGTAAGAGAATGTACCTCGGCATTTATGCAGATGGCAAAGAGCCTTGAGGTAGCCGTGTTTCTTGTAGGTCATGTAAACAAGGACGGCGGTATAGCAGGTCCTAAGGTGCTTGAACATATAGTGGACACGGTACTGTACTTTGAGGGCGACAAACAGCTAAGCTACAGGATATTAAGAGCCGCAAAGAACCGTTTCGGCTCGACCAACGAAATAGGCGTGTTTGAGATGCAGGACAAGGGGCTTGAGCAGGTGGAAAACCCGTCTGCAATGCTTCTTCTCGGCAGACCGGCAGGGGTAAGCGGTATAACCGTGCTTTGTACCGTCGAGGGTACACGGCCTATACTGGCAGAGGTGCAGGCGCTTGTCGGCAAGACCTCGTTCTCCGCTCCACGCAGAATGACGACAGGCTTTGACTACAGCAGGCTGTGCGTTCTGCTCGCTGTGCTTGAAAAGAGGACAGGCTACAACTTCGGCGGATATGATGTATATATAAATGTTATAGGCGGACTTAAAATAGACGAGCCTGCAAGCGACCTTGCGATTGCTCTTGCTCTTTATTCGGGACTTCGTGATATTCCGATAGGCGATGATGTTGCGATGTTCGGTGAGGTCGGTCTTGGAGGAGAAATAAGAGCGGTATCACATATAAGAGAGCGTGTGCGTGAGGCGGCACGAATGGGATTTTCAAAGTGCATTGTGCCGAAATCCTCGCTTAAAAATCTTGACAAGAGCGAAAACTACGGAATAAGCATATACGGCGTGGCAAATCTTCAGCAGTCATTCAAGGTGCTTGAGATGTTCACAAAAGAAAGCGAAGGAAACAAAGAATGAAACTTACCGACATTTCAACAATAAGACAGCTTTTTGAAAAGCACGGCTTTTCTTTTACAAAGTCGCTCGGACAGAACTTTCTGATAAATCCGACCGTCTGCCCTAAAATAGCCGAAATGGGCGGTGCAGGGAAAAATGTCGGGGCAATAGAAATAGGCACGGGTATCGGCGTTCTGACAAGGGAGCTTGCCGAGCGTTGCAAAAAGGTTGTAGCTATTGAAATAGACACGGGGCTGAAGCCCATTCTTGACGAAACGCTCGAAGAATACGACAACGTTGAGGTTATTTTTGCCGATGTTATGGAAACAGACCTGAACAGGCTGATAGCCGAGAAGTTTCCCGATATGGACGTGATAGTTTGTGCAAATCTGCCCTACTATATAACCTCGCCCGTAATAATGAAGCTGCTTGAAGAAAAACTGCCGATAAAAGCGATAACCGTAATGGTACAGCTTGAGGCGGCAGACAGGATATGTGCCGCAGTAGGAAGCCGTGAGTGCGGCGCTATCACCGCATCTATAAACTATTACGCAAAGCCTAAGAAGCTGTTTCGGGTAAACAGGGGATCGTTCATGCCTGCCCCCAATGTTGACAGTGCGGTCATAAGTCTTGAACGGTATGAACAACCGCCGTACAAGGTCGATAACGAGCCTCTTTTCTTCGAGGTGATAAAGCAGGCTTTCGCTCAGCGCAGAAAACAGCTTGCAAATCCCGTTTCGGCATATTTCAAGATACCGAAAGCGGTGCTTGCGGAAAAGATGACCGAAGGCGGTATACCGGCTACCGCAAGAGCGGAACAGCTTACAATGGCTGAGCTTGTAAAGCTGTATGAGATTATAGACGAGTTGAAAAAGGAATAAAATTGATTGCCACGATGTAAAAATCGTGGCTTTTCTTTTTATATTTAATAGACATTTTCTCTCATTTGTGCTATACTTTAAATAAATGTAATCTACAACATTCGCAAAGGGGGCGGCACATGAAAAAGCATATACCGGCGGCAACGCTTGCAGTGGGTATAATCGCACTGTGTGCCGTTCTCGGCGGCTGTAACGGAGAAGGGCAGACATCTTCTGTTCAGACGACCACAACCTCCGTCACAACATCGATAGCGGTAAAAAGCACCACAACATCACAGACTTCACCGCAGACCGCATCTTCAACATCGTCAATAACTACTGTAACAACAAAAGAAACAACCACAACAAAACAAACCGCACCGCCGAAAACCGAGCCGCCTGCGACAGTCGCATCCGTAACAAATCCGCCTAAGACCGACCCACCACAGACCAAGCCGCCTCAGACCGACCCGCCTCAGACAGAGCCGTCACCGTCGTATATAATCACTCCGACAGCAGATGGGGTCAAGGTTTACAGCAACGGCGATGCACTTATTGACGCATCAAATTCATCGCAGGGCTATCTGATGATAAAGCTGAAAAAGGCTATGAGCGGCAGTTACAGGATATTGGTAAATGCCGATGATATAAACGTCCGCTACACGTTCCAGCTTAACAATTCGGGAAACTACGAGGTCATACCGATAACAGAGGGAAGCGGAAGCTATACCGTGAGCGTTCTTAAAGTAACAAGTGCAGGAAAAGGAACGGTAATGTTCAAGCAGGCGCTGAGCGTTTCGGTTTCCGACAACTTCCTGCCGTTCCTCACTCCGAACCAGTTCTGTATGTATAACTCCGGTTCATCCTGCGTTGCGCTTTCATCAACGCTGTGCGGAGGAAATAAGGATACTATAGCAAAAACAGCGGCGATTTACGATTATGTAATAAACAACATCAGCTATGTTTCCACTGCCGAAAACGGCGCAAACGGATATATTCCCGTACCCGACACGGTGCTTGCAAACAAGAGCGGAATTTGCTTTGACTATGCCTCACTTATGGCGGCAATGCTCCGCTCGCAAAAAATTCCGACAAAGGTTGTTGTCGGCTACGCAGGCGACATCTATCACGCATGGATAAGCGTGTATGTAGACGGAAGCGGTTGGATAGACGGATATATCTATTTTGACGGAAACAAATGGAACAGAATGGACCCCACCTTTGCGGCAAGCGCAAAGGACGAAAACGATTATAAAAGCATAGTTGATTTCATATCGGACGGAAGCAACTATTCTGTGATATATTATTATTGATAAGCGAAAAATGATACGGAGGGATAAAATGAGCAAAAAGCACTACCTTTCAAACGAAGATATTTCGATACTCTGCTCCGAGCTTGCGTCGGTCGTAAGCTCAGGCCTTACAATAACAGACGGGATACTCGTCATATTGCAGGACGGCGAGGATAAAAACAAGGCGGCACTTCTTGAAAAGATACTCCGCTCTATAGAAACCGGCAGCAGTATAACAAGAGCATTTGACAAAACCCAAGTGTTCCCTAACTATTTCATAAAGATGCTTGAGGTCGGAGAAAGCACCGGCAGGCTTGATACCGTGCTGGCTTCTCTTGCCGACTATTACGCAGGCATAGACGAAATAAGCACCTCGGTCAAAAGTGCGATTGCATACCCTTCGGTACTGCTTATAATTGTTTTTGCGGTGATTATTCTGCTGTCGGTTTATGTGCTTCCGATATTCTCGGACGTATTCGCACAGCTCGGACTTACTCTGCCCGACAGCGCACAGTGGATAATGAGCGTCGGAGGTGTCATAAGCGATATTGCTATATTGATAATCGGAATACTCGCTTTTGTGATAATACTCGGCGTTGTGCTTTACAACTTTGTAAGGCCTTTCAGAAAAGCGGTTCTTCGTGCGGTTTCTCATACGAAAACGGCAAAAACTCTGTATGCCGCAAGATTTTCAGCCGCTCTTTCAATGACGCTTTCCAGCGGAATGGATATAGACGAATCGCTCGATATGTGCGAAAATCTGCTCGAAAACGAATATATGCGTGAAAAGCTGAGCCTCTGCCGTAAGGAAATGGCAGACGGAAAGCCTTTCGTTGACGCACTCGACAACACGGGTATGTTCTCTGCGGTCAATATGAGAATGATAAATATCGCATTCAGCACAGGTACGCTCGACAGGACTATGGCAACGATAGCGGAAAATGCGGAAAAGAAGGTTTCGGCTGTTATACAGACCTCGGTTGCCCGCTTTGAGCCTACTATGGTAATAATCATGGCTGTAGCCGTAGGCTTCATACTTCTGTCCGTAATGATACCGCTGATGAGCGTAATGACGGTCATAGGATAACATCGGTGATAATATGAAAACAAGAAATCATTCAAGTGCATTTTACATAATAAGAGATGCGGTCATTGCGGTCGCTCTTTCTGCGGCGGCTGTTGCGATTGTCACGCTGTCGATAGCCGGCAGCGAGGAAAACCGCAGGAGCGAAAATCTCAGAATAATCGAAAACGGTGTACGCAAGGCGGCGGCGGAGTGCTATGCCGTTGAAGGATTTTACCCCGATAACATCGGATACCTTATTGAAAATTACGACCTGCATATAGATAAAAACAGCTGTATAGTGCATTACAGCCCGGTTTCATCAAATATAATGCCGGATATAAAAGTAATTGCTAAATGAAACCCAACATTCAAGTCAGGAGGAAAAGATGCTCCGAAGTCGTTCAAATACGTTAAAAACGAATAAAAGCGGCGTAGATATGATTTTTGTGCTGACGGTATTTGTACTGTTCGTGTGCTGTCTGCTGGCGGCGGTGCTTGCTTTTGCCAAAGCATATAAGCATTTCGGAAGCGAGATTGAAAAGCGCTTTGATACCGCTACCGCACAGACTCTTGTGCTTCAGAAGCTCCGCAGCTATGACAGCGGTGCAGTATCCGTCGGAAAGCAGGGAGATACGGATTATCTCGTCTTTTCGGATACGATAGACGGTGAAAGCTACATGACGTATATTTACTGTTATGACGGGGAGCTGAGGGAGTTGTTTGTCGAAAGCTCCGCTCCTTTTGTTGCCGAAAACGGAAACACATTGTTCCCGGCGGATAATTTCACAGCGACCGCCGACAAAAATACGATAGACTTCACGATAACCTGTAACGGTGTGCAGACCTCGTCGCACTACTGTCTGAGAAGCGGAAAGGAAGGTGCCGGATGAGCATAAAAAGACGTTCAAGAAACGGAGCATTCCTTATCGAACTGCTGACGGTAATCGCAATATTTGCCGTATGTGCGGCGGCTTGCGTGAGAGTTATCGGAATTGCGGCAAGCGAAATGAAATATGCCGAGCGTCTGTCGGACGCACAGATAAAAACAGCCGACATTGCCGAGTGCTATAAAAGCGGTGAAAGCATATCAGAGCTGTCACAGCGATATGCCGACAGCGACATCAGGATACAGCTTTCCGAAAGGACGACAGGAAATATACAGTACCTTGACATTACCGCCTCGGACGATGAAAACACATATATCACCATAACAAGTGCAAGGAGGGTTGCCTCTTGAAAAACAGCACACGCAGTGAAAACTGCAGAAAAAGCCTGAACAGTATCGGGCTGTCCTCGCTTCTTGTCATATTCGTGGTGCTGGCATCTGTCACGCTGTCGGTCATGTGTCTTATTACGGTAAGGCAGGACCTTGACAGAGCAAAAAAACTCGCCGTAACGCACGAGGAATATTACTCTGCCGACACTAAGGCGACAGAAAAGCTCGACAGCCTTTATCTCCTTCTTGCTAACGACAGTGTAACGGATATTTCTGCGGCGGCAAGGGAGCTTGGCATTGAAGTGACAGGCGGGACCCGTGAAAACCGTGTTCTGACATTCTCGTGGAGCGAAACCGTAAACAGCGGTAGCAGGCTTGTCTGCAAGGCACAATACGAGAACGAAAATCTCGTCATAACAAGCTGGAAAATTATAAGCAATAACTATTACGAAGAAGAAAACTCGCTTCCTGTATGGAATGGCGAGAGTTTACCGGTATAAATACAGCCGACAGTGAAAGGATAACATTATGGAACTGATGGAAATACTTAAGAGTGCAGTTGAAAAGAAAGCCTCGGATATTTTTATTATATCGGGTCTTGCCGTGACATATAAGGAAAACGGCATTATCACCAAGCAAAACGACAATATGATACTGCCCGCAGAGGCAGAAAAGCTGATAAAAGAAATATACCGTCTTGCAGGAAGGGATATATCAAGATACGAGGAAACGGGCGACGATGACTTCTCGGTATCCGTAAAGGGACTCAGCCGTTTTCGTATAAGTGCGTACAAGCAAAGAGGAAGTATGGCGGCGGTCATCCGTGTAGTTGAATTTGATATACCCGATTACAAGGAACTTAACATTCCGCAGGAGGTCATAACCGATACAGTAGCAAGAACAAAAGGTCTTGTGCTTGTCACAGGTCCCGCAGGCGGCGGTAAATCCACAACGCTTGCCTGCATTATTGACGAAATCAACAAACAAAGAAACAGCCATATAATCACACTGGAAGACCCTATAGAGTATCTTCACAAGAATAAAAAGAGCATAATAAGCCAGCGTGAAATAAACAGCGACAGCAAGAGCTATATCGTAGCGTTAAGAGCCTGCCTGCGTCAATCCCCCGATGTTATACTGCTCGGTGAAATGCGTGACTATGAAACGATAAGCACAGCGCTTACAGCCGCTGAAACAGGTCACCTTGTTATCTCCACTCTGCACTCGGTCGGAGCGCAGAATACGATAGACAGAATTATTGATATTTTCCCGCCGAGCCAGCAGCAGCAGGTTCGTATCCAGCTCTCTCAGCTTTTATGCTCGGTAATATCTCAACAGCTTATCCCCTGCGAAGACGGAATACTGCGTCCTGCGTTTGAAATTATGAAGTGCAACAACGCTATAAGAAATATGATAAGAGAGTCAAAGACCCACCAGATAGACACCGTTATCACAGCATCGGGTGAATCGGGTATGTTTACTATGGACTCCTACCTTATGCATATGTACAGAAACGGTCAGATTAGCAAGAGCGAGCTTATCAAGCACGCATCTCACCCCGATATAATGCTCAGAAAAATCGGAGAAGATAAGTAAAATTTACGAAAATATAAAGTTTAGTTTAGAATTTCATAAAAATAAAAAGGCAGGCTCAAAAGTGCCTGCCTGTAAACCGCATTCCACGCAAAAAAGAAAAACAGCATCACTACAACCTCTGCTGCGGTATGCTGTTTCTCATGACGGAAAGAAAAGTAAAAACGTGAGGTAGACATCATCTCAAATCTACATCTCAACCTTACGAGCATATTATGCCACATCGTGGTTACATTTCGGTTACATTACAAACAGCGACCTGAATCACCATTGCATTTCTACTTATACGATAGTTGATTCAACATTTTGCCAAGTGAATTGTGCATTTTTACACGATATTAGTTATTTCTGTAAATGCTATTTACAGAATATAGCATCGTATTTACACAAATCGCCAACAATGCAACGCTTGTTGCATAACATCCGTCAGAAAATTTGAATTTTGCTTAAATTATTTTCACACTTTAGCGTAAAATTTCATTAAAGCACACGTTAAGACGAAAGAAAAAACAGGGAGGTGAAAAAATGCCGAATAAGATACATATTACTATGTTCGGTCAGTTTTCAATATCATACCGTGACAAGCGTCTGTGCGAAAACGAGTACAGGGGATCAAAGATGATCTCACTTCTTGAATATCTGATCTCACAGCGTGGCAGAGAAATAACCCAGAATGAGCTTATCGACCTTTTATGGTCGGACAGCAAAAATCCTGCCAATGCCCTTAAAACGCTGGTACACAGGACAAGAGCGATGCTTGACGAGATGATACCCGGCGGCGGCAGGCTCATAGCCGGAAGCCACAGCTCATACGCATTTACCGAAACCGACGACTGTGTTATAGATTCCTCTCTTTTCAAAGAGTACATAAGTAAAGCGGAGGACGAGTCGCTTTCCAGAACAAGACGCATAAGTATGTATAAAAAGGCTATCGCCCTTTACAACAGCGGCTATCTTGCAGGAGCCGTCGGAGAAACGTGGGTACAGCCGATAAACGTATATTTCCATGCACTTTATAATTCCGCTGTGGACAAATGCGCTCAGCTACTCTACCCTATGGGCAAATTTTCCGAAATAATAACGCTTTGTGAGCGTGCCACAATGCTTGACCAGTCCGATGAAAAAATGCATGCAAACCTTATCCGTGCCTTTGTCGCAATGGGAGATTACGAACGTGCCGCAAAGCAGTATGATTATATCCGTGCATATCTTATGGAGCAGTACGGTGCCGCACCGGGCGCTCACCTCACCGAGCTTTACGAGCTTACAGTAAAGCCAAGAAATGATGTACAGAATAATCTCGATGCGGTAATAGGCGATCTCACGGGCGATGACAGCAAGGAGCAAAAAGGCGTTTTTTACTGCCAGTACGAAATATTCAAATACATATTTCGCCTGTACAAGCGTGAAAGTCAAAGAATCGAGAGCAAGCTGTCTATCTGCCTTGTTTCTGCGGTTGACAGCAGTAAAAATGAACTTAAGGATATAAAACTGCTTGAAAAGGCAATGGATAAAATTTCGTTCAGCATAAGCAATTCGCTGAGAATGAGAGATGTATATACACGCTACAGCAGAAGCCAGTATCTTCTTTTGTTACTTGATGCGGACAAAAGCTCATTTGACGGCATTGAGGAACGTATTATGACGAGGTTCAGACGAAGTAAGACGATGGACAGCGTAAATGTTAAATTTGATTTCAAGGAAATATGAAATTCGCCCCTGATACAGGGGCATCAGACTGTCGAAAAACCTCTTTCGTTGATAAAAAAGGGGTCGCAGGGGCGGAGCCCCCGTACAGGTCGTCAGCCATTTGTGCCACCGCATCGTGCAGTGGCTTTGTGTGGCTGACTGCAAGCATCCTTGCTTGGTCTGGAGCGGTAGCCCCAGTAATATAGCCCCTTTCCCGGGGAAAGGGGTTTTCGGCAAGGATGCCGAAATAAGGACACGCCAAGCTTTGCACGAAGCAAAGCCATCAGTGTGTCCTAAAGGGGATAGGGATTGAGAACAAGCACTTTTTTTGAAAAAACATACTTTTTCTACAAGCTGACAGCCCTGCTATAACGGCAGGGCTGAAATTCTATTCGTTTTCGGTTAATCTGCTCAGAAAATCCGCAGGCGAATAAACAGGAATCCCGACGGCTGTGTAATCCTTGAGATTTCTTGTTACGATGCAGTCTGCGCCTATTCTTTTTGCAGTTTCAATCATTACTGCGTCTTCATAATCCTTTGTTTGAGCGCCGAGCGCAATCTGGCAGTCAACCGCAAATGTATCGGCAATATCAAAAAGTACGAACAGTTTATGTATGCATTCTTTGGTAAGAGCGTCATTGTGCAGACTTCTGCGAAGAATATAGAATATATCTGTAATTGACTTGGCGGTCAGGACACCGTCAAACTGCCTGTTTGAAACGGCTAAGAACAGCTTCTGAGCGTCTGCCGAAAAAGGCTCACGGCTTTGAAGAGCATCAATGATAACACAGGTGTCTATTACGGCGGTCATATATTATCCAGCCTTTCGTCACGGGCTTCTTCAACGGTGACATCAGCGGGAATTACGCCGAACAGCGATTTCGCCATTTCAACTCTGTCGGCATTCGGATTGGTGAGCTTTGCAATTACCTTTCCGTTTTTGGTGATAAACACATCTTCCGTTTCGGCAAGCATAAGATATTTGCCTAAATTCATCTTAAGTTCGGTTGCTGTAATTGACATAAAAATGCACCTCCTGCTTTTAGTAGCCTGTATTTAGTAGTATCCGTTTTTCTATTTACATTATACATCAATCGTTCGATTTTGTCAATGATTTTGTGCGATTTGAGCCGAGTTTACTTTGAAAATGTGGTTGAAAAAAGTGGAAATGTATGGTATAATGAGTTGAAGAGTGAGGGTAATCTGCCCTATAAATCGGAATTTGTGGGAGGTGAGATTGATATGTCAAATTATGGCAGTTGCGGTATCGATTGTGATTCTTGTAGATTTAAAACAGAGCAAAATTGTACGGGATGCCACGTGCATAAGGGACAGCCATTTTGGGGCACTTGTGAGATTTATGCATGTGCTGCAAGCCAAGTTCTACCTCATTGTGGAAAGTGTGGTGATTTTCCTTGTGAAAAACTGATAGAGGCACACAAGGGAGAAAATCCAGATGGAAATGGCATTGAAATTGATAATCTGAGAAAGCTTTAAATTTCTATTTATCGAGCAGTATAACACACAAGGAGCAACAGTCGCTGTTGCTCCTTTTTGTATTTCTGAGCCATAAGGCTTTTTATGCGGCTTTGCTCACGCAACCGTCCGAGAACATTCTAACATTATTTCATCGTGCTTGACTGCACGATTTTGTGATTATTATAACAACCTCAGCCTGAAATCGTCATAAGACGATTTCGCCGCATAAAAATGCGCCTTTGCTACGCAATGGCTGAGAACGTTTTTGCTTACGCAATAACAACCTCAGGCAATAATTGCCTGAGAACGTTCTAACATCACTTCATCGTGCTTGACTGCACGACGAAATAATGTTATAATCTATTATGGTATGCTGTCTTTTATGGTATACTGTCTTTGCAACAGGACTTTGGATAAGAAACGGAGAAACAGCTTGACTAAAGAGATAAACAAGGAAGAACTGCTTGTTCAGCAGGAATATATAGAAAAAGTAAAAGCGATAAACGCAAAGCGTGAGCAGATGCCGCTGGCACACGTCCACAGCTTCGGCTGTCAGCAGAACGTGAGCGACGGAGAAAAAATAAGGGGTATGCTTGCACAGATGGGTTACGGCTTCACACCCGAAACCGCATTTGCGGATCTTATCCTTTTCAATACCTGCGCCGTAAGAGAAAACGCAGAGGACAGAGTTTTCGGCAATATAGGCGCACTCAAAAAGCTGAAAGAGAAAAACAGAAATCTCATAGATCGGAAGAGCAC
>ERZ507039.768-NODE-768-length-11623-cov-3.458333_pt1 | contig 11623 bp, 13 predicted proteins | sample MGYA00512872_ERZ507039 | MGnify/ENA metagenome assembly ERZ507039
CGCCGCTTCCCGCGGACTGGTGAAGTAAAAACGAAAAGGCGGCTCTGCGAGCCGCCTTTTCCGTGCTTTATTTCTCTGCCTGCTCCTTTTTATAGGCCTCCTGCACCGCGATAGCCAGCTGGTCGGCGCAGGACGTGGGGCGCGGGCCGCAGGTGTTGCCCCGCAGCAGCGCCTCGATCTGCGCCACGCTCATGCCGTCCACCAGCTTGCTCACGGCCTTCAGGTTGCCGTCGCAGCCGCCCACAAAGTGCACATTCCGCACCTTGTCTCCGTCCAGCTCGAAGGAGATCTCCCGCGAGCAAGTGCCCTTCGTTCTGTATATATGCTCCATTTTGCCACTCCTTTGCAGAAAGATTACATTATTTTCGAATAGCTTACAGGTTTTTTCTCGTTAAAACTAACCTGATATCCCTCGCCGGGTGCCAGCAGATAGTCGTACCGCGTTCCGCCGAACCAGTGCATCATCAGTCCCGACGTCACCCCGCCGTGGATCACGCACACCGCGTCCTCCCCCGCGTCGATAACGGGCTGTATCGCGGCCAGATTTCGTGCCAGCACCTGCGGCGCGCTCTCCCCGTGGGGGCAGGCGTTGTGCTCCGCGTCCTGACACCATGTCTGAAACGCCGGATCATCCTTCAGCTCGGCGTAGCTCTTCATCTCAAAATCGCCGAAGTCCATCTCCCGCAGACCCGGCAGCTGGGTGTGGGGTACGTCGCCGTACAGTGCGCGGATGGTCTGCTCCGTCCGCAGAAGACCGCTGGTGTAGTACCGTGCCGCCGTGGGGTACACGCCGGTCTTGGCGCGCTCCGCCAGCATCTCCAGAGAATCCGGCAGGACAGGGATATCCGCCGCCCCGTAGTACAGATCGTCCCGGCTTCCGGCGGTGTCGCCGTGCCGCAGTAGCGTCAGTTTCATTTCAATACCTCCGTCAGTCCGCAGAATACGCGGGTCACATGGTCAGCCCTGCGGGCCAGCTCCTGCATGAGGGTGCCGTGGCGCTCCCGCCACGCCCGCTCGCCGCCGTCCATGGGTACGATGCCGCCGCTGACCTCCCGGCACACCACCACCGCGTTTTCAAACAGCGGCAGATACCGGGCCATGTCCGCCTCCCGGCGGCTCAGCGCCTCCAGGTGGCAGTAGCATTTCGCGCCCGCCCGCGGCTCCGACACCGCCAGATCGCACACGTCGTCCATGGTCAGTCCATAGTGTCGGAGCGCCCACGTCAGCTTGCCCTGAAACGCCCCACCGATCACCAATTCCATATCTTTTTACCTCCCTAACGCCAATACCACCGCGCCGCACAGCTCGCCCAGCACCAGACCGAAGCCGGAGATATCGCCGGACATCCCGTCAAACTGCCGGAAGCCGTACCACACCGCCAGCCCATAGCCGATGGCCGCCGCCAGCGGGGCGAAGCTGCCCCACAGGACGATGGGCAGCGCGCACGCCGCCGCCAAAAGCGCCGCCGCCACAAATACCGGTGCGCCGCCCCGCTCCATGGCGCTATACTGGCTGGTGCGCATGGGTTGCAGCGTCAGCACCGCCATAGCCGCCGACGCCCGGCTGGCCACGGGGATCAGCGCCAGCGGCAGCAGGGGAGCGGTCTCCATAGACAAAAAGGTGCTCCACTGGGTCATGGCCAGCAGCACCATGCAGATCACCGCGAAGGCCCCGCAGTGGGAGTCCTTCAGGATGCGCCGCCGCGTCTCCAAGTCCCGGCGGGACAGAACGCCGTCGCACACATCCATAAAGCCGTCCAGATGGAGGAAGCCCGTCACAAGCCACGGCGCCGCCGCGCACAGTGCCGCGCCCAGCGGGTGGGGCAGATACCACGCCAGACACGCGCACAGCGCCCATACCGCGCCCACTACGACGCCTACCAGCGGCAGGCAGGCCAGCATTTTCCGCCGCGCCGTCTCGCTCCATATTTTCTTCGGGCAGGGGATGGCCAAAAACATCCCCCACGCCATGAAAAAGCCGTATACCCAGTCACGCACGGGGCAGCTCCCCCTTCCACACATGGGGCAGCCCCATGGTCATCTCACACACCACATCGAATTCCGCCGCCAGTGTCCGGCAGATGTGCGCCAGCCCGCCGACATACGCCGCCGTCCACGGGTCGTAGTCCTCGCCGCCTGCGAAAATGCCGTCGCACACGCACACAAAGTTGGCCGGATGGCGGCTGATGGCCGCGATCTGCGCGGCTACCCGCCGGGGCGCGTCCATGTCCATATCGCCGCCGTCAAACATCTGGGCTGCCAGACACGCCGTTACGCTGTCAAACAGCACCGTACCCGCCGGATCGATGGCGGCCAGCCCCGCCGTCAGGTCGCGGGCGCGCTCCACCGTGGTGAAGCCCCAGCCGTCCCGGTCAGCGATGTGCCGCCGGATGCGGGCCAGATCCTCGTCGTCGTGGGGCTCCATGGTGGCCCAATAGTACAGCGGCGCGTTTTCACCCAGCCGCTTGGCGATCCGCTGGGCGGTGCTGCTCTTGCCGCTTTTGCAGCCGCCGATAAACAGAAGTCTCATGTCGCCTCCACGGTAAAGGCGTCCATCGCCCGTATCTCGTCCAGATAGCCGTCCTCGATGGAGGCCTCGTCAAAGGTGGCCATGCCCCGCATCACGCCGCAGGCACCCTCCAGCACACGGAACAGCAGGGGACACCCGCTGCCCTCGCCCAGCCGCATCCCCAGATGCAGGCAGGGCGTCAGACCCAGCTCCTCCGCCGCAATGCGGTAGCCCACCTCGTAGGAGTCGTGGGACAGGAACAGGTAGTCCCGTACCGCCGGACACAGCCGCACGGCGCACAGCGCCGCCGCGATGGAGATGAAGCCGTCCACCGCCGCCGGTACCCGCTCATGGGCGCAGCCCAGAAACGCGCCGGTCATGGCGGCGAGATCCAGTCCGCCTACCCCGGCCAGCACGCCGATCACGTCGTTCTTATCGGGGCGGTGCAGCGCCAGCGATTGCCGCAGCACCTCCTTCTTCCGCAGGAAGCCCTCGTCGGTCAGTCCGCCGCCCCGGCCTGTCACGGCCTCCACATCCGCGCCGGTGAGAGCTGCCAGCACCGCCGACGAGGTGGTGGTGTTGCCGATGCCCATCTCGCCGATGCCCAGCGCCGTCACGCCGTCGGCCTTGGCAAGCGCTGCCTGCTCCATGCCGGCGGCCATGGCCTCCAGCACCTGCCGGCGGGTCATGGCGTCCTCCCGGACGATGTTGCCGGTGCCGCGCCGTACCTTCCGGTCGAGGATGCCCACCGGCGGCACGTCGCCGTCGATGCCCACATCCACCACCGCCACGTCGTCGCCGAAGGCCGCCGCCATGGCGGACATACCGGTCTTGCGGAAGGTCATGTTCACCGCCTGCTGCAAGGTCACCGACGGCGGCGTACAGGATACGCCCTCGGCCACCACGCCGTTGTCGGCGGCGAACACCGCCACGCGGCACTTGTCCATGGCGGGGCATACCTGCCCGGTCACGCCTGCCAGCCGGATGGACAGCTCCTCCAGCTGCCCCAGACTGCCCGGCGGCTTGGCCAGCTTTGCCTGCCGCCGCCGCGCCGCGTCCATAGCCGTCTCGTCGGCGGGACGGATGGCCTCGATATATGCCCGCAGTTCCTGCTCTGTCATGCTCATTCCTCCAGATATCCCCGCTGCGCCAGCCAGTCGAGAGACGGCGCGCAGTCCTGATTTTCGATGGTATAGGTGGCCGTCGGACACTGCTCCAGCAGCGTATCCAGCACCTGCTCCATGGGGATCGTCCCCTGCCCCAGCGGGTCGTGGAGATCCCAAGCTCCCAGATTGTTGTGCAGATGTATGTGCCGCAGCCACGGCGCCATGGGCGCGATCCACGTCAGGGGCGGCGTTTTGCTGGTGGAGGCATTGGCGTGTCCTACGTCCAGACACAGCCCCAGCCGGGGATCGTTCACCTGCCCGGCGATCTGCACCAGCATCTCCGGTCCCGGCTCCATCACGTTCTCCACCGCCAGCACCATGCCCTCCGGCACGTCCGCCAGCAGCTCCCGCCAGAACAGCACCGACTGCTCCACGAACCACTCCGGGAAGTACACCAGCGGGATGAAGCCGCCGTGTACCACAAGGCGCGTCACGCCCAGTGCCTGCGCCGTTTCAATGGTCTGGCGGAACCGGTGCAGCGCCGTCGCGCGCACCAGCGGGTCGATGGAGCAGGGGGACAGCTCGGCAAACGGCGCGTGGAGCCATAGATGCCGGACGCCCTCGATCTGCCGGCGCACCAGCGCCATGGCGTCCGGCTGCTCCAGCCGGGGCGCCCAGCAGAATTCGGTGATCTCGAAGCCCAGACCACGCTCCCTTGCCATATCCGCGGCGCGGCTGTCCATACCGGACAGGTGCAGCCTCTGCCGCAGCACCCTTCGCTCCATGCCTTCGCCTCCCTGCAAAAAATGTCACAGAGAGAATTATAGCATATCCCGCCGAAAATACAAACCCCCAAAACTCCGCATCCTTCGGGGATTGACGCATTCCGGCGAACACGGTATAATTTCCTTGTATGCGCTAAAATAACAGGGAGGGAGGTGCGACCGTGCGCGACACGTTTTCCGACTGCCATCCGGCGGTGAATTTCCTCTATTTCGCGCTGGTGCTGGCATTTTCCATGTGCCTGATGCACCCCGCCTGCCTTGTGATCTCTCTGACCGGCGCCTGCTGCTACCTGGCAGGGCTTTACGGCCTGCGGGAGCTGGGACGCAGCGCCCGCTGGCTTATCCCCATGGCGCTGCTGGCGGCGGTGGTGAATCCCGCCTTCGTCCATCAGGGCGTTACCATCCTGACCTATCTGCCCTCCGGCAATCCGCTGACGCTGGAGAGCATCCTCTACGGCCTGGCTGCGGCGCTGCTGCTGGCGGCGGTGGTGCTGTGGTTCCGCTGCTTCAGCGCGGTCATGACCTCCGACAAGTTCATCTATCTCTTTGGCCGCATCATCCCGGCGCTGTCGCTGGTACTGAGTATGACGCTGCGGTTTGTGCCGCGCTTTCGCCGCCAGTTCCGCACGGTGGCGCAGGCCCAGCGCTTTATGGGACGCGACACGGAAAACGGCAGCTTGCTTCAGCGGTGCAAAAACGCCATGAAGGTCTTTTCCATCATGGTCACATGGAGCTTGGAGAGCGCCATCGACACGGCGGACAGTATGCGCAGCCGCGGCTACGGCCAGCCCGGGCGCACCGCCTTTTCCATCTACCGGCTGGATGACCGGGACAGGAGCCTCCTTTTGTGGCTGGGCTTCTGCGGGCTGTATCTGCTGTCCGGCGTGCTGGGCGGCGGCCTGTATTTCCAGTATTACCCCATGCTGCTGGGCGCACCGGCCCGGCCGCTGACCGTCAGCTTTTTCGCGGTGTATCTGCTGCTGTGCCTGACACCCTCCGGGATGTCGTGGGCGGCGCAGCGCCGTTTCCATCGCCTCAAGAAAGGAGGGACCTGATATGAGCGAGCTGTTTCACCTTTCCGGCTTCGGCTTTACCTACCCGCAGCAGCGCACCCCGGCGCTGACCGATGTGGAGCTGACTATCCGCAGCGGTGAATTCTGGGTGCTGTGCGGCCCCTCCGGCTGCGGCAAATCCACGCTGCTGCGGCAGCTCAAGACCGTCCTTGCGCCCCACGGCGTCACCGAGGGGGAGGTGTACTTTCAGGGTACGCCCCTGCGGGAGATCCCCCTGCGGCAGCAGGCGGCAGATATCGGCTTTGTCCTCCAGTCGCCGGAGCAGCAGGTGGTGACGGACAAGGTCTGGCACGAGCTGGCCTTCGGCTTGGAGAGTCTGGGCTGCGACACCCCCTCCATCCGCCGCCGTGTGGCGGAGATGGCATCATTTTTCGGCATTCAGGACTGGTTCCACAAGTCGGTGGAGCAGCTTTCCGGCGGCCAGAAGCAGCTTTTGAGTCTGGCGTCCGTCATGGTCATGCAGCCCAAGGTGCTGATCCTGGACGAGCCCACCAGTCAGCTGGATCCCATCGCCGCCGCCGACTTTCTGCAAACGCTGGGACGCATCAACCGGGAGCTGGGTACCACCATCCTCCTGACGGAGCACCGGCTGGAGGAGGCGCTGCCCCTTGCCACCCATGCCGCCGTTTTGGACGGCGGGCGGCTGCTGTGTACCGGCAGCCCCGTCGAGGTGGGACGCGCTCTGCGCAGCCGGGGGCATGAGATGTTCCTCGCCATGCCCGCCGCCATGCGGATCTGGGCCTCGGTGGCAAGCGACGATCCCGCGCCCGTCACCGTCCGGGAGGGACGGGACTTCCTGCACCGCTGGCGGGCAGATCACCCGCTGCTGCCCCTGCCGCCGGAGGAGACGCACCGGCGCGGCGGCCCGGTGCTGACGGCGGAGGGCCTGTGGTTCCGCTATGAGCCGGAGGCCCCGGACGTGGTAAAGGGGCTTGACCTCACCGTGTATCAGGGGGAGCTGCTGGCGCTGCTGGGCGGAAACGGCGCGGGCAAAACCACCACGCTCCACCTGCTCAGCGGCGCGCTGACGCCCTATCGCGGCGCGGTGCGCCGTGCCGGACGTATGGGCGTGCTGCCCCAGGATCCCCGTGCGCTGTTTGTGAAAAAGACCGTCCGCGAGGATCTGTACGAGGCCTTTGACGGACAGGGGATACCTGCCAACCTGCGGGAGAAACGGATGGAGCAGGCGGTGGCGCTCTGCCGCCTGACGGCGCTGCTGGACCGCCATCCCTACGACCTGTCCGGCGGCGAGCAGCAGCGTGCCGCCTTGTGTAAGGTGCTGCTCCTTGACCCGGAGCTCCTGCTGCTGGACGAGCCCACCAAGGGCTTGGACGCCGAGTTCAAGCAGGAGCTGGCCGCCATCCTCCGCTCCCTGACGGCGGGAGGCGTCACCGTGGTCATGGTCAGCCACGACGTGGAATTCTGCGCCCGCTACGCCCACCGCTGCGCCCTGTTTTTCGACGGCGCTGTGGTGACGGAGGGCGCGCCCCGGCCATTTTTCTCCGGAAACAGCTTCTATACCACCTCCGCCGACCGCATGGCGCGGGATATCTGCCCGCAGGCGGTGACGGCGGAGGATGTGATGGCGGTCATCGGCGGCACCGTGCCGCCGGAGCCGGTGCTGGAGCAGGTCTACGCGCCGCTGCCGCCGGTGGCGGAGGAGTCCGCCGCGTGGCAGCCGCCCAAGCTGCCGTGGTGGCGCAGAGCCATCGCCCTTGCGTCGGGGCTGCTGGCGCTGGTCATCTTCTGGCACGCCGCCAAAAACACCGATCTGACGGCGCTGGTGGGCGGCGGCGCTGTGTCCGCCGCCGGCTGGTCGGCGCTGTGGGAGTATGCCCTGTTCATCGCGGCGCTGTTCGTCACCGCCGCCGCCATCGGACGGCGCTCGCCGCCGCCGGTGCAGGTGCAGACGCCGGTGGAGCGGCGAAAGCTCTCCAAGCGGACGAAGGCTGCGGCCGCCCTGATTTTGGTGGGCGTCCCCGCCATATTGTTCGTGGGCAGCTACTACTTTGATGTCAAGAACTACTACCTGATGGCACTGCTGGTCATGCTGGCCTGTATGCTGCCGTTCTTCATGGTCTTTGAGGGGCGGAAGCCCCAAGCCCGGGAGCTGACCGTCATCGCCGTGCTGTGCGCGCTGGGGGTGGCGGGCCGCGCCGCCTTCTTCATGCTGCCGCAGTTCAAGCCGGTGGTGGCGCTGACCATCATCTCCGGCGTGGCCTTCGGCGGTGAGACGGGCTTTCTGGTGGGTGCCATGACCATGCTGGCCAGCAACGTGCTGTTCTCCCAGGGGCCGTGGACGCCGTTCCAGATGTTCAGCATGGGAATCATCGGCTTTTTGGCGGGGGTGCTGTTCCGCAAGGGCTGGCTGCGCCGCAGCCGCGGCGCGCTGTGCGTGTACGGTGCGATCGCCGCTGTGGTGATCTATGGCGGGCTGATGAACCCCGTCGCCGCCCTGCTGTCCAACCGGGAATTGAACTGGCAGGTGCTGATGAGCTACTATATTACCGGCTTCCCCGTGGACTGCGTCCACGCCGCCGCCACCGTGTTTTTCCTATGGGTGCTGGCAGAGCCGATGCTGGAGAAGCTGGATCGCATCAAAACGAAGTACGGCCTTGTGGAATAGGCAGGCCATGTCCAGTGAGCCGGTGAAAAACGCACCGGAAAGCGAGCTCGGCAGACCGAACAGCGCGGAGGCGTATAAGCCCTCCGGAATGCGAAGGTGCGATATGAACGGAAACAACAAGCAGATATTTATTGTCATCAGCCAGACGGGTACGGTTCTGTCCCGTATCCTGAAGCGCATCACCGGCGCGGAGTACAACCACGCATCCCTCAGCCTGTCTCCGGATCTGAAAAAGATGTACTCCTTCGGGCGCAGACACCCCTACAACCCCTTCTGGGGCGGCTTCGTCATCGAATCCCCCCACGCGGGGACGTTCCGCCGTTTCTCCAATACTACCGCCGTCATTCTCGCGGTGGAGATCACCGAGGAGCGGTACGCCGCGCTGGAAACGACGCTGGAGACCATGTGGGCGCGGCGGGAGCAGTTTTCCTACAACCTGCTGGGGCTGCTGCTGGCGTTTTTCCGCATTCTCTGGAAACGGTCGAACTGCTACTACTGCTCGGAATTTGTGGAGGATATGCTGCTGCACGCGGAGGTGCGCGGAGCCGGTGAGCTGCGCGCCCGTGTCGTCCAGCCCATCCACTTCCTGAAGCTGCCCCACACCCGGCTGTATACCGGACGGCTGCGGGACTATGCCCACGGCGCGCCGCTGCGGTAACGGGACGGCTGCCGTCTTTCCCCTCTGCACCGCCGTTTCCGCAGACGACCGGCACATAAACGATGAAAAGCGCCCGCAGCCAGAGGCTGCGGGCGCTTTACCGTATTACATCTGCAAGGCGGGGTAAGATTGGCGCATCAAGCCAACTGCCCTGTCATCCGAGCCGCCGCTTTCGCCGGGGGAAGACGGCACACGCCAAGCCGAAGGCGCCCAGTTCAACGGAGGAATCCAGCACGACGGCTGCCGCGAAGGCCGCAACGCCCACCAGCACGTAACCGCCTGCGTCCTCCCGCAGCAGCATGGCGCCAAAGGCACCCTGCGCGGCGGTCTCTCCCCGTTCAATGGCCATGCCCTCCGCCTGTATCAGCGCCGCGAACAGGAGCATACACGCGGCGGACAGCCCGTAGACGCTGCGCCGCTGCCTCCGGCGGGTGTTGTCACGCACCCGTTTTTTGACAAGGGCGACCCGTCTTGCGGTATCGTACATATCGTCTGCAACCTCCTCCCTGTTTTTCTCGACAAGGCGGCTCAAAAAGCCTCTTACTTATATAGGTACAAAAAATCGGGAAAACTCTCACCCCGATCGCAAAATTTTCTAAAAAATTTGAGAGCCGCCAAAAAGCGGCTCTCAAGGAGTAATATTTGATCATTCCCGCCGGGCAGACAGGGAGACGGAGGGCTTTCCCACCACGATCAGCAGCACCGGTAGGGCGTAGGCGAGTGCTACGGTGATGGCGGCGGGCTTGATCCGCTCCCCCTCCGGCTCGAACACCAGCAGGTAAAAGGCCAGCGGCAGCAGCTTCATGACCTCCTCCACCACCGGCGCGATCTCCACCGTGGCGGCAAGGGCGTCCGCCTGACACACCGCCGCGAGAAAGGTGTTGATGTAGGCCGAGAGCAGGCACACCCCCATCCCGGCGATGCAGAACAGGAAAAGGCGGAGCTGCCGTCTGCCCATGCACAGGGCGGCCACCAGCAGCGGGGACGCCATGCAGAGAAAAATGTTCTCAACGTAGGTCATGCCGCCACCGCCTTTCCGTGTCCCGCGTGTCCTCCCGGTTCATCTGGCGCAGCCGGAAGCATAGAACGGTCACGCACACGCCGAGTAAAAACGCCAGCAGCCCGATGACGATGTACGCGGCAATATGCGGCAACGCGTTTTTTTCCGGATTCCGCTGCGTGAGACCCTATTACTATAGGTAGCTGATTACTCATTTGAAGTCTCCTTGTTCGCCCGCTTGCGGTACTGCCGGACCCCGTTCTTTATCTTGGCCTTGACCTCGGTTCCATCCCGGAAGACAAATGTGATGATAGAACAGAGCGCCATCCACGTATACGCGAAAAAGGCTCATGGGCAGCCCTCCTTCGTAAAATGAAGAGAGGTCGGATTTCTCCGATCTCTAAAGCAGTATTCAATTAGATAAACTGGAATTATATCTTCAAATCTGATTCAGCCTGCATTCCGGGAGTTCCCCGTTCATCACTTTCTTGATATTGCTGATAAAGAAATCATAGCGCTTTTTATGATACTTCACGCCATCCGGAAGTCCGGCCGTATGGGGAGTCAGGATGACATGATTCAAGTCCCGCAGAGGATTATCCATACTTAAGGGTTCATCCTCATATACATCCAGACAAGCTCCGCCAATACTGCCCTGTCTTATTGCCAGTATCAGTTGATCCTGGTCAATGACCGCTCCCCTTGATGTGTTGATCAAGACTGCGTCAGATTTCATTTTGTCGAACGCATGAGAATCGATCATATGCCGCGTGCTTTCATTCAAAGGAATATGAATACTGACGATATCACTCTCACGGTAAATGCTATCCAGATTTTTTTGCTGTACACCGACAATGTCAAACGGCTTATGGCTATAGCCCAGGACGTTCATATGAAAGGCATTACAATACGCCGCAACCTTTTTTCCTACATTTCCGAGGCCAATGATTCCGATCGTTTTTTCAGAAAGCTCTGCTCCCTTGTATTGCAGTTCTCCTTCATCCCGGTGAGCCTTTAGGAACGAATCGAGGTATGTGATGTTTTTATACCAGCAAAGAATGAAGGCCATCACATGCTCGGCAACCGCATTCGCATTCACGCCGGCAGCATTACAGACTTGAACGCCGTATCTGGTACAGTCTTCAAGATTTACATTGTCATACCCCGCACCTGTTTGGATCAGTTTTAGTCTGGGCGCTTTTTCCAGCAACGCTGCGTTGATTTTGATATGCTCCGGTATGAGCACGTCTGCGTCTCTTAATTCTTCTTCTGCTGCTTCATAAGGATGCAGAATTCTTACTTCCCACGCCTCCGGAAACCTATTGATTATCTGTTCTTTTGCTGCGTGAGGAAAACTTCCGATGATTGCGATTTTCATACAGCCACCTCCACAACTACCGAGTTGTCGAGATGGAGTATACCACATTTCTGAGGCTTTCGGAAGATGGTTTATAATCGCCCCTGCCTGTAAGTGAAGGTCGTTGTCCCTTCTCCCGTGACGGATACTGTGTTGTCTCCGCCGTAGTCGTTATGACCGGAACCGCGGGCATGAAGTTGTTATGCAGAGTAACTGTGCTGCTGCCGCTTATACTCTCGACCGTCTCCGAAACATAGTACGCAAGCTATTGTATCATAGCTTGCGTACTAACGTGGTGCGCCTGAAGGGACTCGAACCCACACGCTGAAAGCACGAGAACCTAAGGGGTATGTCACCTTAGTGAAAGATTTTCAGAGCCCTCCATATCATAAGGGAAGGGCATCTTTTCCAACGTTTCAAAAGATATTTCGGTCGTGACCGGCCGAACACCTGCTAAATCATAGCACACTCTGCCGGAAAAGTATAGCATGATTATAGCTTTACTGGAGG
>ERZ507039.781-NODE-781-length-11538-cov-3.215275_pt1 | contig 11538 bp, 8 predicted proteins | sample MGYA00512872_ERZ507039 | MGnify/ENA metagenome assembly ERZ507039
GGTTTACTGCCAGCAGTCCTGCCATTTGCAGCACCAGCCAGAGCAGCGTTCCTGTCTTTTGCCCACCCGATCGGACGCAAATCGCCGCCAGTACGCCCGGCAGCAATACCATGCCGTACTGCACCAGCACAAGCTTTTGAAATCCCACGATGAACACCAGCATGACGATCAGCTTGATCCATGCGCAGGAGAGGAAGCACGCATCTCGCCCCGTCAGGCCGAAAAACAGTCCGGCGACTCGGAAGCGGGGGTCGTTGACCCACGCTGTTTTGCAGCAGACCAGCAGTGTCGGCAGTACCAGCAGGCTGGCTGCCACCACCGCAGCGGTCCCCGGCAGCATAGGCCGCAGCTCCAACAGGACCCGCAGCAGCAATTCCTTTGCGCTCATACTTACACGGCTCCCTCTTTCAGGTATTCCTCTATCAGCAGTGTAAACTCGTTGTGCTGGTGCTTATAAAAACCGCGTATCTGCTCATAGTGGTGCTCGCCCTCGTTGTTCAGCAGCGTGACGCTGCCGTTCACTCTCCCGATGGTGGGCAGATAGTCATTCATGATAAGCGCCCGAAAGCCCTTACTGTGTATTCGGACAGCATAGATATCATGCAATGTCTGCAGTCCGGATCTCGCGTCAATGATACGCGCATTTATGCGTCCGGCATCCCGAATGTCCTCGTAATCCTTGTTCGTCTGCTTTGCCATCCGCACTGCCCCTCCCATCATACTCTGGTCTTGAGATATGCGCCGATATAGGTGAACTCCTGCTCGTCCACATCATCACAGCGGCCATCCAGAATGGCCTCCACATCGTCCAGCACATCCCCGATGGCCACAAACTGGCCGGGAATACCGGTATACTGCTCCGCCACATACATGGGCTGAGAGAAATAGTTCCGCAGCTTACGGGCGCGGAAGAAGATGCTTCTGTCCTCCTCCGACAGATCGTCGATACCCAAAACGGCCACGATCTGCTCCAACTCCTCATAGCGGGAAAGGGTCTTCAGCGCCTTCTCCACCAAATCGGCGTGGCGCTGCCCGATCACATCCGGGTCAACGATCCTGGAGTTGGTGGCAAACACGTTGATAGCCGGGTACAGGCCCTTCTCCGCCACCTTGCGGTCCAGCACCACCTGACCGTCCATGTGCTGGGAGATGGCATGCACAGCGCCGTCGTTCATATCATCCGCCGGGATAAAGATCGCCTGGAAGGATGTAATGGAGCCGTCCGGCGTAGAGTTGATGCGCTCCTCCACCTCGCTGATCTCGGTCAGCAGTGCAGGGGAATAGCCATTGTCGATGGGCATACGCGCCAGCTCCGTGGAGATCTCCGCACCGGCCTGCACCATACGGTAGATGTTGTCGATAAACAGCAGCACGTCCTGCTTCTTCTCATCCCGCAGGTACTCCGCCAATGTCAGGCCCGTGTACATGGCCCGGCTGCGGCTCATGGCGTTGTCGCCCATCTGGCCGAAGGCCATGGCCACCTTGTCCAGCAGATCCGCCTCCACCATCTCGTCGTACAGGTCGCGGCCCTCGCGGGAGCGCTCACCTACACCGACGAACACGGAGTTGGAGTTCAGACCCTGATACACATTGTGGATCAGCTCCTTGATCAGCACCGTTTTGCCCACGCCGGCGCCGCCCAGCAGGCCCATCTTGAAGCCCTTGCGCATGGGCGCGAAAAAGTCCAGCACCTTGATGCCTGTCCACAGGATATCGCCGTCAATCACGATCTCGCTCATGGCCAGAGACTTATCATAGATGTTGCGGGTATGGGGCGCGTTCAGCGTTGTTCCGTCCAGTGTATCGCCGTAGGAGCTGAACACGTGACCCAGTGCCTGATCGTCATAGGCGATCTGCAATCCGCCCGCCTGCAAATAGACGGGCATCCCGCGCTGAAGGCCGCGTGTCTGTCCGCAGCAGATCGCCGCCGCCACGGACCCATTGATCTCCTGCACCTCGAACATATAGCGCACACCGCCGGCCTCTGTATATAGCAGGTCGCGTATGCAGATATCTGTCCGCTTCAGGAACACCTCCACCTTCAGGCTGGAAACAGACACAATACGTCCAACCATATCATTATCCTCCTGTGCCGTACCGTCGGAGGGCTGCACAGGCTGCTGTGCCTGCCGCTGCTTGACCAGAGCCTCCACCAACGGTGATGCAGGCTGTGCCTGACTCTGCTCCTGGGGTACGGTAGTACTCGACACGCTTCTGAAGATATCCTGTGCGGCCGAGTTGTCCGGCGACTCCTTCAGGAAGTCCTCTGCCGGAATATTCAAAAACGACTTCTTAGCCATACGATCCACTCTTTCCTACTCACTGATTTTTCAGATAACCGGCATACTTTAGGTATTCCAGTGCGAACCGGTCATAATCTTCGGTCTGCTTGCTGCGGGCAGCGTATCGGAAAATGCTCTGCCGCATTGCCTGGGATTCACGCACCACCACTGACTCTCGGATCGCGCTCTCAAAAATGCGCGTATGCAGGCGTTCCGCCGTGCTGCGCAGCATCTCCCGCATTTCGCGGCTGAGGAGCAGTCGGTCGGTATGCCGTGACAGCACGATGCCGGCGATCCGGAGTTTGGGGTTGCTGTTTGCCTGCACGGTTTGGATCGTCGTGTAGAGCTGCCCAATTCCCTGCAGGCTGAACACATCCGCTAAAGCCGGGATCATAACGCTGTTGGCCGCGGTGAGGATGTTGATGGTCAGGATACCCAACGTGGGTGGACTGTCGATCACGATAAAGTCATAGTCCGCTGTCACCGGCTGCAAAGCGTTGCGTAGAAGATACTCCTTCCCCGTTCCCGCCTGCGTCAGATTGAAGGTGCTCAATCCGGGTGACGACGCGATGATATCGCACTCCGCCGCATGGAGGATGGCCTCGCGCGCCGTCCTTCGTCCCAGCAGCAGGTCGTAGACCGTGACCTCCGCGTGATCGATTCCCATGGTATACGTCAGATTCCCCTGTGGGTCCATGTCCACGAACAGCACACGGGCTCCGGCCATTTTCAGCCGGACGCCGAAGTTCATGGCCAAGCTGGTCTTACCCACACCGCCTTTTTGATTTGTAAACGTAATGATCTCGGCCATCGCACTTACCTCCGTAAGGATTTCTGCTTGATAAAGCTATCGATCGTTTTCCGGAATGCGGCCTGATTCTTCTTTTTTCGCTCTACCCGCGTAGCCTCGCTCTCCATCTCGTCGAGCTTTTTCAACGATTCGGAGGTGGCGTTCTGCCGCATAATGTTTTCCGCCGCATAGGCGCTGGCCGCTGCGATCCTCACCTCGTATACCAGGCAGGAGATCATCATATCCTCCAGCAGCTCCTGTGCGTCCCCCTCGATCTCAAAATCGTCCCATGCGTGTGCATCAACGACCTCCTCCGGCTCGGCCAAAGGATAGATCCGCTTGATCTCCTGCTTTACCGAGGTGACGTTGTAGTAGTGATTGTACACAAGCTCCACCGCCGACCACGGCCGTTGACGCACCGCACGCTCCAGATATGTACGCAGCACGCCGAAATTCTCCCGGTATTCCTCCTGCGTCAGAAATACGCTGACCTCCGCCGGACGGCGCAGCTTTCTGCCGATCACGATTTTCTCCGTATCCGGGCCGTCGTGCTGCAAAACAGAGGACACGGATGTGTTCACGCTGCCGCAGAAGCCCAGATCGGACCCCAGATAGATGCGCAGTACGGGAAGGCCCTCATCCGGAAGACGTATCCGCTTATCCAGCCGCAGGTTCTGGTTGTTCTGGAGAATGCGCATCATGTCGGACAGCTCTTCCTCCATGGTGCTGTACTTCAGCGCCTGCTGGCCGGAGGCCTCCACCCGCAGCAGCGCGTGGAAGTTCATGACCTTAACGACCGCTTTTACGTTCATTGTGTGCCTCCGCCTGCCAGACGGCCGGTGATCTCCAGCATCATTTCCGGCGTGCGCACGGCGAATTTGTGCTGTTTCAACATATCCAGAATGACCGCGCCGCGCCGCATTCTCTCGCGCAGCGCCTCGCCCATCTCGTCGGCATTCGCCAACTCAAACACCTCGCGCTGCTCCAGATAGGCCAGCAGCTCTCTGCGGATAGGCGGCCCCGCCTTCTTTATTGCGGCCGTCTGTACTGCGCCGCCCAGACGGGATACCGACAGGCCATAGTTGATGGCGGGCTTCTGTCCCTTTTCGAAGTTCTTTGCCGACAGGACGATCTGTCCATCCGTGATGGAGATGATGTTCGTCGAAATAAAGTCCGTGATATCTCCGCCCTTTGTCTCGCAGATCGGCAGCACGGTGATGGAACCGCCGTTCTTGTGCTGGCAGCCAAGCTCCAGCATACGGGAGTGGGCATAGAAAATATCCGGGGGATAGGCGTCGCGTCCGGGTGTCTTTTCCATCAGCAGGGCGATCTCGCGGCACACATCCGCGTGGCGCTTCAGGTCGTCCAGCACCACCAGAACATCCTTTCCCTCCCGCAAATACGTCTCCGCGATGGACAGTGCGGCATACGGCGTACTTTGCAGCACGGGCGCACAGTCGTCATTGAACGCCGCAACGATGATGGTATACTCCATCGCACCCCGGCAGAGCAGCTGGCTGTAAATGTCCTTGACTTCCTTTTTCGTCTTTCCGATGGCCACGTAGATGCAGATGATGTCCTCACCCCGCTGGTTCAGGATGGTATCCAGCGCGATCTGCGTTTTGCCTGTCTTCTTATCGCCCACGATCAGCTGACGCTGGCCGCGGCCGATGGGATAGAGCATATCAATGCCCATAATGCCGGTATGCAGGGGCCGTGTCACTGCGATACGGTCCATGATGGGGATCGGCTCTCCCTCAATAGGAATATCCTTCAGCTCATCCAGACGCTTTCCGGCCAACTTGTCCTCGCCGAAAATATCCACGATATGGCCTGTGGACAGCGGAGAGAACTGTGCCGAGAACTCCTTCCCGGTGGCCACAACCCTGTCTCCGACCTTGACTTTCTCATCCATACGGGTCAGTGCGATCAGAACGCTGTCCTGCCGCACCGCATCTACATATCCCTCCGCATGGTCGCCGATGGTCACGCGTTCGAAATAGGCCGCATGATCCAGCCCGGTGGCCTCCACGATGTACTCGCGCACAAGGCGCACCCGCCCGGTACCATAGGCGTTGGTACCGGCCTTGATATCCGCGATCTTCTGATCGATGACGCTGCTGATCGTATGCTCCATTATCTCAACTCCTTCGCCCTGATGCAGTAATCATAGAGTACCTGATCGGCCTCCATCTGGAATCCCTCGCAGATCTCCTCGTCAGGAACGATCTCCACCCCTGCCTGCGCGGTCTGCGTATTTGCAGCAGCGACAGGGACACGCAGGCGTACCGCTTTCGACTCCGCGTCCGCCAGCGCCCGCAAATGATCGTAGAATTCCAGTACGCAAAATGTTTTATTTCCTGCCAGATAGTCCTCCAGCAGGCGCGCCTCCTCTGCGGGAAGCGCCCCCCTCAATATGGCGACCTGATCGTTTGCGTCCATCGTCGCCAGATGGAATATCGTGTCATAGTCCAGCTGCTCCAGCAGCCGCCCGGCCACGCTGCTCTGTGTCTTCGGCACATCGGAAACTGCCGCCAGCAGCTCCTCCATCCGGAAGGAAAAATTCTCCCGGATCTTCAAATACGTCTTGCCAACGGTGTCGTCCCGGTAGACCGCTCCGCCGGAGCGTTCCGCCATCCCCAGCATCTCCGATGCCGGAAGCGTCGCCGCCACTGCTTCTGCCTGTGCCGTTTCCGGCTCCCGGCTGCTGACGCTCTGCTGCGGTATCGTTGCCTGTTTCGCTTCCAGTGCCGCCAGCTCCCGGCTCTTCTCCTCCAGCAGGTCATCGTAAACGGATATCAGCTCCGTCGTCTTGCTGCGGATGTTTTTCGCGACCGTCCTTTTAAGCCATGTGACAGACAGCACCACAAAGCCGATCAATACCCCCACGACGGCCGCGGCTGCAATATAAATTGCATAGATCAAGCCATTCCCCTCCTTATGCCGTCTACGAATTACGCAACGAAGGGATTAAAATACAGCAGGATAAACACGAAAGCCAGCAGCAGCACGAACAGGACCACAATAGCCAAAACGATGGTCATGGCGCTGCGTACCACCTCGTCCTTTGTTTCGGGGTTGCGGCCCACAGCCTCCGCTACCTTTGCACCCAGCAGGCCGAGGCCCACGCCGATACCCAAGAAAGCCAGGCCGATCATCCAGCCGATGGCGCTGAGGACGGATGCATATAAATTCTCCATATTGATCTCCTCTCTCCCTGACGCACAGGGCTCTTTACTTTTTTATCGTCCGGCGGCTCCGCTTCCCGGAGCCGCCGGTGCATGGATCTTACGGTGTTGTCGGTGCATAGAAGCTGTTGCTGCATCTGGCGGTCAGCAGCACCTTGCCATCTACATCCTGTGCCTGGATCTCGATACTCGGCAGTTTCTTCAGTTGGGCTTCATCGGCGGTTATCGTGCCGTGGTAGCCGCCGGAAGCGGCCTCCGCCTTCGCCGCGTCATCCAGAGATACCCACGGCTTTGTTGTATTATCCAGCAGCACCACCTTGGCCACCGGCAGCTGTGCAGACTCCAATTCCAGCGTGAAGTTGATCTCCGTGCTGTTGATGGCCGAGATGACCAGACTGTCTGCCATCTGCTTAGTGGATACCTTGAAGTAATCATCCAGCGTCTGTTCAAGCTCATCTGTCACTGCGTTCGCGGCCACATGTCCCAGAACCACATAATAGTTCGTCCCCGGTTTCAGCCCCGTAAATGTATAGCTGCTGTCATAGGCGCTGACAGATACACGGCTGTATTCTTCATTTTCCCAGTAGGTCTTGCAGACCTCGTCCTCCGTGTTCTCATAGAGCTTGCGGATGGTGTATCCATCAGGGATCTTCTCCACTTCATGCAGCTCCAGATACACCATGCCCAGACTGCCGAAGGGATCCACGAAGTAGTAATCCGCCGTCAGGCTGGTGCTGCTCTCGGAGCGTACTGCCTTCAGCATAACGATCTGCACAGGATTCTGATCCTCGCCGATACCGCCGGAGCCGCCGGTACCACCGGTACCGCCAGCGCCGCCTGCGCCGCCTGCTCCGCCGATACCGCCATTGCCGCCGATGCCGCCGTCGCCGCCCTTGCCGCCGTCGCCGCCGGAGCCGCCATTGCCGCCTGCGCCGCCCTTGATGGTCAGATCAATGGAATCCGGCGTCTGGGGATGGTCGATGGTCTTATACACTCCAGAGTCGTAGGTATTTGTGGTACCGATCAGCTTTCCCAGATCAATGGTCAGCTTTCCCGCGGTCATGAGCTCGTTTGCTATGTCAAAGGTGATGCTGCCGCCCTCAACGGTGGTGGGCTGGGTGGTTTTCAGGCTCATGTTGTTGGAGTAGAGCCGTGCATTGCCCACCACATCCATCAGGATGAACAGATACCCGTCGGCGCTGAACACATGGTCCGCGTCGGCGATGGCGGAAGCCGCGATGGCATAGCGCCTGTCGGCCAGCTTGAAGATCGCCCCTGTTCCCAGCTCGCTGAAGCTGTCCTGATCGGTAACGCTACAGATGGAGCCATCGGCATCAATGCGGTAGCCGCCGCCGAACACCCGCACGCCGCTGCCGTCATAGGCCAGCGTGTGGGCGCCCAGCGGGATATCCGCATCGCTCTGCTTCAGGAAGTAGACGCCGTTCTCCCGGCTCACCAGTGTGGTTTCGGTAAGCTGGATGGGCGTGCAGGTACTGTCGTAGATCACCGTGCCTGCCGCCAGCTCCACGGCGGGTTCCTTGGCGGAGGCCGTCCGCACCGCCGTAGCGCCCATCACGACAAATGCCGCCGCGATGACCGCCGCCAGCATGGAGAAAACGATCCATGTGGCTTTTCTAAATTTTCTTACCCGTTTCATATTGCCCCCTCAATCGCTTACACGCCGCTGCGGATGGTGATGGATTTGGTCGGAGAGGTTGCCTCCTCCGCCGTCCGGAACTGCAGTACGATCACATAGTTTCCCTGACCCAGCTCATACGGGATGTCATAGTAATACATATCGTAGTAGCTACCGCTCTTACCGGACTGCAGCAGCGTGTTACCCTTGGAGTAGCGCGCCGTTCCCGACGCACTCACCGGCGAACCATCTCCGGCCTTACCGGCGACCGACCAGTCAATCTGTTTAAATACCGGTTCCGCGCTTTCTCCCGTCCCCAGCAGGCCAACGCTCTCCTCAAACTGGATACGCACGGTTGTCGGATCAAAGCGGGACGGATACACGCCGTCTTCGTTCAGGATCCAGCCTTCTTCCGTGGTCGTCTTCTGGCTCTTAGATGCGATCTTCAGCTGCGCCTCCACCGGATTTTCTTTATGGCTGGTGTCGTTTTTCCAGAAGCCTGCGATGATCTTCTGAAGCTCTGTGCCGCAGTCCCCCATGGCGCCGCTCCCTTTGAAGAACTTCGTCCAATCCCGCAACTGCTCCTCGCCTGCCAGCTGGATGGTACCGTTGTGGTCGGCATCCGGTACTGCGTAGATATGGATCTGGTAGGTCTTATTCTCCTCGATCTGCTGGTTTGCGGTGATGTTGTCCTTCTTGAGGACCCCTTTGGAAAGGACGAATTCCTTTCGCAGATCGTTGGCGCTGTACACCTTATCATCGTAGGTCGTGCGCAGCAGGTTGCCATGTTCATCCGTGAAGCGCACTGCATACAGCGCACCCTCGTATTTGCCCGCGCCTCTATCTCTGCCCATCAGCGTATACTGCGGGTCGTTGATCGTCACCCAGAAGGTAATGGAATCCGCATTGGCGTTGCTGACGTAGATCAGCGCATCGTAGTTACCGATAGCCGTCAGCGTAAACTCTTCGATCGCATTGCCGGCCGGTGTACCATCGCCCTCCGTAGCGCTTATCTTCAGGTAGTAGGTCTTACCGGGTTCCAGCGCCGCGCGGTTGGCACTGGGCCTGAGGTTGATGGATATCTGGTTCTCCCACGACAGAGTGGTCGGCGCGTTCAAAATGGCATTCTCGTCGCCCGTAGCCATCTGCTTATGGGTGAGGACCGGTTTTTTTCCGTCGATCGCGTCTCTCTCGCTTGCGTAGATGTCATAGGAGATATTGATGTTGAACAGTCGGTCGATGCTGTACGTAAAGACCATTGACTTATCAAAGTAGCTGTTGTTCCGATATTCCTGCTCCAGTACCTTGATGACTGCGTTTTTACTGGTGGTCACCTCGTAGACAGCCACCTGCGCCGTATCAGCAGTCAACAGCAGATGTCGCTCGCCGGCGGTCGGCACATGGTAGAAGGCCACATAATACTTCTTATGGCTCACCAGGCTCGTCAGCGCCGGATCGGCGGTCGGCTTTCCGTCACTGCCGATAGCGATCTCCACGGACGCCTGCGGAACGCCCAGCTTTTCCGCTTCATCACGACTCTCGTAGGCCGCCGCGTAAATCGTGCCGCTGTTCTTGAGACCGTAGACCCGAATATTTTCAATTTTGATCTCCGTGCTGCTGACAGCGAAATGCGGATTATCAATGGTCGGTGTCATCTGACTGAGGGTGCCTTGATCGCCTCCTGACGGGAAACTCAGCTTATACGCAGCCACCTTCTTAGGCGTCAGGTACCTGCCGCTCAGCTGTGATACCAAAGTGCTGTTATGTGCGTCCACACCGCAGCGATCCGGATACAGATAGCGAGTACTGCCGCTGGAGGAAACGATCACATTCGACGTTCCCAGCGCCATTTTTGTGTCGTCCTTTACCGTATTGCCGATGGTTTGCCGCAGCTGCTGCTCTGAGAAATTCTGTCCGGTCGTCAGCAGCGCGCCGTTTGCCGGCACATTGCTCAGGCTGGAGGCGCCAATGTAGTTGGTAAATTCAAACTGCTTGCCGCCATCTTCCACATACTGCAGGGCAAAGCCCGCTCTGTTGTTCGGGTCGTCCAGCAGGCTCCAGCCCTGAATACCGGTATCATACAGCAGGACGGCCTCTGTCACCTTGAATTCCTTGCCCAGGAATTCTGTTCCAAGCAGACCGGTGGCCAGCTTGGCATACGTGCCGTACACATCCGACACCAGCGGCAGATAGAAGGTTTTTTCTGTCGTACCACCATCCGTCGTGTGCAGGGTCAGCTTCAGGCTGATTGCTCGGGACAGCAGTGCATTGGTGGGCGCGCTGGTGGCGCCGCTTACATCGAAACGGAAGGCAATAAAGTTCTCTGCCAAATGCCCCATATCCATGCTCAGCTGGATATCCTTATAGTTCTCCTGCCCAAACTGTTGCTCCCAAGACCATTCCAGAGGTATCGCACCAATGGCCATGGCTTTCTCATCCTTATCCATGTTGAAACGGCTCAGCATTTGATCGTAGTCCAGTCTGTATGCACAGACATTGACCTCCGGCATCAGGCACGAGGCCGTTCCCTTGACCACCGCGTAGTTCATGGTAACGCTGTACCACTTATCACCCACCGATGTGTTCTGTACGTTCTGAGAAACCGGATTGTTCTCGTACGTGTATGTGATCTTTGTGTTATTGGCTGTGTTGTCATCTATGATCAGCTTATCCGGATCACGCCATTTGTAATGCAGCTCCACCTTACCGGTGGCCGTCGTGGCATCGCCTCGTGCCAGCGTTTCCTGCGTGGTACTACTCACATAGGTGTGGAAATCCGGCAGGATTTGCGGCGCCTCACACATACCGGAGTTCAGGACATATGCGACGCTGTTGCCGATCTGTACGCCGTTCTCCTTTACGCCGCCGTGTACCAGGTTATAGTCGTTGTAATCCTTATGTCCGTAGGGATATGTCAGCGTAGCAGTACCCTCGCCCGTGCTGCTCCCCGCATACTCCACGGTGTAGGCAAAGATATACCGGAAACCACGTCCCATACCGGAAACCAACGAGGAACCCGGCACACTGGGCTCGCCAGCGTAATAGGTGTTGTAGCCGTTATAATACTTCGGCTCTGTGGACTTCGTTCCGCCGAACAGCACCGCTACCTTAGGCACGAAGTTACTGCCGCTGTCGATGGGCAGTGTCATCTTCATAAGCGGCGCGCCCTCCACCTTAATGGGGTCGTTGTTTGCCAGCGCGTTGAAGAATGTGTTGTACTCAAAGGCATAGTAGGTAATGCTCTTGCCGATACGCTGGACATTGTCATAGCTGGCTTCCAGCGTATAACCCATGATCGCGTCATCCGGCAGAGATTCATCCTTCGTTCCGCCGTAAGTGGCAATATCACTGTTATAGATAGGCGTTGCCTTCACACCGTCAGACGGATCCACCAGCAGATCGGGCGGGGTCGGCTCTGCAGCCACCACCTCTGCCGCGTTCATAATATCGTCGAAGGTGTTCACATATCCCAACGACAGGGTATAGCTCTTATCCGCCACCTCGCTGACTGTCAGCGTGTAGTTGCCGTCCTTATTCAGCGGCGGGTTGCCGAAATCCGCTTCTGTGATCGTCAGTCCGCTTCCGAAGATCTCCTTCAGATCCGCCGGATCATTGTAGTTCTTCTGTGCGATACGCAGCTTG
>ERZ507039.787-NODE-787-length-11457-cov-4.500263_pt1 | contig 11457 bp, 8 predicted proteins | sample MGYA00512872_ERZ507039 | MGnify/ENA metagenome assembly ERZ507039
AAAATTAAAAACTAATTCTTTCTACTTTTCAAGTACAATAGCACGAAAAAATAACTGTCAGTGTCAGTAAAAATAGGGCAAAGACTTCTAACCATCTACTCTATGCTTTCTTACAGCTAACTCTATGTTTTCTTGAGCACGGAATTATGAGTTAGGTTTGTTAACATTCGTTTTTATTGAGTTTTGCTGAAAATCGCCTCTTATTGATCTCTGAAATTTGGTAGTATCAGAAAAAAGCCGTATCTTTGCATTGTCGTTAGAAGAAAGGCTTCTGATGGATTCGATAAGGGGAAACGAACGAAAATCATTCCTACGGATTCGACCTGTATGGTCGAGAATCTCAGAGGCATCCTTCTGGATGGCAAGAGTATAGTAAACATTAAATTAACCACTAAAAAACAGAAGATTATGGGACAAGGAACTAGTAAGTATCGTAAGATTATGCGTACCCCTCAGACGGGTGAGAACGCAGGTAAGAAGCTCTGGTATGCTACTGCCGTGAGCGACCGTGAGATGAGTTTCGAGGACTTCGTGACTCATATCTCTGAGCACAACTCTCCATACAGCCGAGGCACCATCCACGGTGTGCTGATGGATACCCTCGACTGCCTGAAGCATCTGATTCTGGACGGCAAGAGCGTCCGTTTCTCCGACCTCGGATTGTTCTCCATCGGTATGACCTCACGTGGCGAGGTGAGCAAGGAGAAGGTGACGGCGGCAAGTGTGTTGGGCGTGCATCTGATTGTGAGAAATACAAAGACCTGGAGCAACGCCGAGCTGAAGAAGCTCACCAAGATCGTGGCATACGATGACTATACCACCGGGGCTGAGGATGGCGGCGGAACTGCAAATACGCCAGGTGGTGGAACTAGCCAGGGTGCTGGCGGGGAGACCAACAAGGATAACGGCGGAACATCGCAGGGCGGCGGTGGCACTAGCCAGGGCACTGGCGGCGGAACTGACAGCGGAACTGACGGCGGAACTGACGGCGGCGGCGACAACGTAAGTTTGTAAATCTTGCTTGATGCGGATTGCAAATCCGCAGAGCTCAAATAGGTTAGGACGTTTTTTAACGGCGGATTGCAAATCCGCCGAAACGCCTAACGGAATTAATCAATAATCACTAATCATTAATCACTAAAAAAACTGCGTATGAAGAAAGAAACCTGGAAAACTGTATTTCAGATAGTAATATCTATCTTGACTGCTATTGCCGCCTCTCTGGGCGTGACGAGCTGCATGTCGTAGAACTGCACAAGAAATCTTAGATTTTTATCAATTACTTCTCAAAAAAAAGAGGGTGTGTCATAAGTTCATGACACATCCTCTTTTTTTTATTTATTCCTTAATTCTTTATTTTTCTTCATCGGATTACGCTGAGTTATCGGAAGAGCATTCCTGCTGTACGGATTACGCACGGAATTGATACGGAATCAGCCTTAGCGGATGAACAGCAGCTCACGATACTTCGGCAAGGTCCAGAGTTCATCGGCTACCAGCAGCTCAAGCTTGTCGATCTGATAGCGGATTTCCTCCATCTTCGGAGCTACCGTATCATGATAGGCTACAGCCTTCTCGCGCTCGCTCTCAATCTTGTTGGCTACCTTGCGGGCATCCACCAATGCCTCAACACCACGCTCTATCGACTCGGTGCGCTCGGCTATCTCACGGATGATCTTCACGTTGCGGGCAGTCAGTTTCTTGCCTTCCTCGCCACCGAAGATGTGAATCATACCCTCTACATTCTTTGCCAGACGGCTCTGATAGTGGGTAGCCACAGGGATGATGTGGTTCATGGTCAGGTCGCCCATCACACGAGCCTCAATCTGAATCTTCTTGGTATAGGTCTCCCACTTCACCTCGTTGCGCGCCTTCAACTCGCTCTCGCTCATCACGTTGGTCTTGGCAAACATCTCGATGCTCTCCTTGTCCAGGTAACGGTCGAAGACTACCGGGCAGGATGCCTCGCAGTCCAAGCCACGCTTCTGGGCCTCTTCCTTCCACTCATCAGAATAACCGTTGCCGTCGAAGCGGATAGGCTTGCAGGTCTTGATATCCTCTCTTACGATGTCGATGATAGCCGATGTCTGGTCCTCGCCCTTTGCGATCAAGGCATCCACACGAGCCTTGAAGTTCTCGAGCGCCTCAGCTACGGCAGCATTCAATACGATGAGAGAAGATGCGCAGTTTGCCTCAGAACCTACGGCACGGAACTCGAAGCGGTTGCCGGTGAAGGCGAATGGTGAGGTACGGTTGCGGTCGGTATTGTCGATCATCAGCTCCGGAATCTCAGGGATATCCAGCTCCATTCCCTTCTTGCCAGCCAGGGCGAAGAGCTCCTCCTTGTCAGCCTTCTCGATATGGTCGAGCAGATCGGTGAGCTGCTTGCCCAGGAATGAGGAGATGATGGCTGGAGGTGCCTCGTTGGCTCCCAGACGGTGGGCATTGGTTGCACTCATGATGGATGCCTTCAGCAGTCCGTTGTGCTTATAGACACCCATCAGGGTCTCTACGATGAAGACCACGAAGCGGAGATTATCCTCAGGAGTCTTGCCGGCTGCATGGAGCAGCACGCCGGTATCGGTGCAGAGACTCCAGTTGTTGTGCTTGCCGGAACCGTTGACGCCAGCGAATGGCTTCTCGTGAAGGAGCACACGGAAACCGTGCTTGTGAGCCACACGCTTCATCAGACTCATCAGAAGCATATTGTGATCTACTGCAAGATTGCACTCCTCATAGATAGGTGCCAGCTCAAACTGGTTAGGAGCCACCTCGTTATGACGGGTCTTGCAAGGGATGCCAAGTTCGAGTGCCTGGATTTCAAGATCCTTCATGAAAGCCTGCACACGCTCTGGGATGGTTCCGAAATAATGGTCGTCCATCTGTTGGTTCTTGGCCGAATCGTGGCCCATCAGGGTGCGTCCGGTGAGCATCAGGTCTGGGCGAGCCGAATAGAGGCTCTCATCTACCAGGAAGTACTCCTGCTCCCATCCGAGATTGGTCTGCACCTTCTTTACCTGTGGGTAGAAGTAGTGGCACACCTCGGTAGCCGCCTCGCTCAGGGTATGGAGCGAGCGGAGCAATGGAGCCTTATAGTCCAGCGCCTCACCGGTATATGAAATAAAGATGGTAGGGATACAGAGGGTATCGTCGATGATAAACACAGGCGATGTAGGATCCCATGCAGAATAGCCGCGAGCCTCGAAGGTGTTACGGATACCGCCGTTAGGGAAAGAGCTGGCATCCGGTTCCTGCTGCACCAGCAGCTTGCCGGAGAATTCCTCTATCATACCACCCTTACCGTCGTGCTCCACGAAGGCATCGTGCTTCTCGGCAGTACCTTCTGTCAATGGCTGGAACCAGTGAGTATAATGTGTTACCCCGTTTTCCTCAGCCCAGAGCTTCATGCCGGCAGCCACGGCATCAGCGATGGAACGGTCCAGACGAGTACCGTTGTCTATCACATCGATGAGTTTCTCGTACACATCAGATGGCAGATACTTGTACATCTTCTGGCGGTTGAATACATACTTGGCGAAGTACTCCGAAGGGCGCACCTTAGGAGTTTCCACCTCAACAGGTCTCTTTTTAAAGGCCTCGGCTACAACCTCAAATCTCAAATTAGCCATTCTTCTTTTATTATTTTATAAGTTTGCGGGTGCAAAGTTACGAAATAATTGGCTAACTGCTACCATTTTGCCCGTTTTTTTATGTATAATTCAAACTTTTCTTATTTTGATTACAGGATTCTGCCCACAATCTGCAACTTGAGCACAGGATAGAACTGGATTTTATCCACGATATCGGCGATGTCGCCGCCATCCTTGCCCATCGAATCATTGAGAGCTTTCCTGACATCCACCTCCTCGCCGTTCTGATAGATCTTCAGCTTGCCCATATACTGGCAGCCGATCTCCCAGCGGAAACCCAAACGGTTCTTGGGAACCACTCTTCCGAATCCCAGACCGAGATAAGGACGGAAGGAATTGCAGCGCAGGTCGGCATTGATATCACCATTCTTGTCGAACTTGATATTGTAATCCGAGAGTTCCGCACCTACGTTTTTCAGAATCTCATCTGAATATTCAGGATATTTACTGATAAACTGCGCCAGATCATCGCTGTGACCGCTCAACTTGGCAAGCTTGGCACCGCCGAAAGCGAAGCCGGCAGCCACGAAGAACTTGCTGTTGCCGCCGAAAGGATAGATATTCGCCTTGGCATGAAAGGCTGTGCGGGAGAAATCTGCATCAATATCCACCTCGGAATCAGGAATCCTTACTGTCTGTCCCTGAACGATGATAGAGGCATCTGTCGTTATGTTCGCCTTATCAGAAATCGAGAGAAACTTTGGCAGAATATCCACGCCTGCCTCCAGCTCCACGAAATTGGAAACAGGAGCCGCCACACCTATGCTGATACCTTCGGTACCCACGCCTGCATTCAGCCCCACATGATTGAATGCAGTTCTCTTGAACTGTGCAAAACCACTTGTTGTAAATACGAGGCACAAGATGGCCATCATCAAAATCTTTTTCATCATTTCCATTATTTTTTAATAGTTAGCATTCACATCTCACACACGTTATTTCTTCTTGCTTGCCTTCCACTCGAAGAGATAGTCGATGCCCTTGATCTTTACCTTGACAAAGAGATCGGCAGCCTTGCGGTCGGTGGTATAGAGATAGCCCGAAACCACTTCGCCCGGATGGATGGTGGTGCGCTCCAGATAGCCCAGGTCCTCAGGCATCTTGTCGGAATACTTCATGCGGTTGCCGTCTTCCAGCTGCTGCATCCGGCAGATACGGGTCTGGAAATCCTTCAGCGTATTGGAGGTTCCGGCATCAAACACCTGCGCGCCCAGGTTGGCATTCACGTTGTTCTCGCGTTCGGTCTGCACTATCGCCTTGTTCTTTACCGCACGCTTAGCCACTTTCTTCTTGAACTTGAAGATTTTCTTGTCATACTCATCAGCGCCCACCAGTTCGAAATCCTTTCGCTTGCCGCCCTTCATATCGTAGATTTCAATCTGAGAAGGGTCGATATCCACATTGATCATGCTCTTGTTGACGATGAAGACGCCGATTTCGCGGTAATCGCCGATGTTCTCATCCACCATCGAATTGCTCACGCCCACGATGAGTCCGTTCTTGTTGTAGTAAGGCCATGCCACACCGTTCTTATACTCGGTGAGGATTTCATCAGGCGAAGGGGTTTCCAGGATAGGCTGGTGGTCGGTGAGCGAATACTTGGAGTAGTTGCCGTCGGCATCCACCACTACATAAAATCCTTCAGGGATATCATTCTTGTAGGGAGTAAGGGTGCATACCCTGCCGTTCTCCGTGAAAGAGGCTCCTACCCCCATCTTCTTGCCCTGGTTCATGAAGAAATGCTCCTTCACGTTGCCGTTATTATAATAAGAGGTATATTCGCCCGAGAGCAGTCCTGCCAGATAGGTCTTCTTCTGCTCTACCTGTCCATCCTTGAAATAGGTGGTAAAGGTGCCGGCAAACTGGCTCTTGGCATCATCCTTCTTGTCGAGGACCACAAAGCTGCCTTCGCCCTGCAGTTCGCCGCTCATATAGTAGGTGCGGAACTCCTTGGCTGCCGTAGAATCAGCAGGATAGAGCGCCAGGCGATAATAGTTGGCGAAAGCCTTGTTAGGGGTTACCTTCCAGCTCTTGTTGTAATAGAGGGTGTCCAGCCGGTCTTGCGGAACGGGAGGAGTTTCTGGCACGATTTTCTCCTGTGCCAGGGCTGTCTGTCCTCCGAAGAGGGCAATCATCATGATGATGACCGAATACTTATTTTTCATCATAATTATTATGTTTTTAAATACTTAAGAATCTATCTATCAGTTTCTTTCTATAGAGTCTGCCCACCTTTACATAGTCGATTTCATCGAAAGGGGGATAGAAATGGCAAACATTGTCAACCACCTCGATGAGGTAATTGATGTTGACGATGAACTTCTGGTTTACCTGCATGAAATGAGGGGCGAGTGCGAGCAGGTCGGTGCTCTTCACGCTGCGTTTCAGCCTGATAGGCTTCCTGTTGTCAGCTACCACCACCTCCCAGCATCTCACTTCGTGATTATACTGGAAGAGGCAGACATTCTCCTTATCCACCAGCCTGAAATCCACGGAGTTGGTATAGAAGAGCAGCTTGCCGTTAGCAACGGGTGCATTCTTCACGCCAGCCCCTACCACTCTCTCAGCCTCTTTTTCAGCCTCTTTTTCAGCCTCAAGCTCTTTTTCTGCCTCTTTCTCTGCCTCTTTCTCCAGTCGTCTGACGATGGTATCCAGCTCCTGGGGATTGATAGGCTTGAGCAGCACATCGAAAGCCTGCTTGCGGAAGGCTGTCAGGATATATTCATCGTATGCCGTGTACATCACCACCTGGCAGCGGCGGTGCACGAATCCCGACAGCTTATCCAGGAAATCCAAGCCATTCACATCGGGCAGCTGGACATCCAGGAAGAGCACATCGGGCTGGTACCTATTTACCATCGCCAGGCCGTCAAGCCCACAGAGCGCGCATCCCAGCACCTCCATATCGTATTTCGTTTCCAATAAATCAGCCAAAGCCTTGCCTGAAGATTTATCGTCGTCTATGATTACAACTTTCATACACCTTATTATATTGTTTATATTCAAATTTCGCAAGTCCTGCTACATCACGAAGCCATCGGGTATGCATACCTGCGCCAGGCATCCTGCCACGCTGCCGTCTTCAGCCTTCCGGTTCTGCAGCGAGAAGGTCATCTTGTGGCGATTATGCTCGTTCACCACTGCCAGGGTCTGGGTGATAATACCCAGTCCGGTACGCTTCTTCCCCTTCTGGCGGATATCGAATCCCCTGCCGTTATCCAGCACGGAAACCTCGGTATAGCCCGGCTGCTTTCTGCCTACCTTTACCTGCAAGATCTTCCTTCCCTCCCAGCCTCTCAGTCCGTGAACCAGGGCATTCTCTACGAGAATCTGGACAAACATCGACGGGATATACGTATTCTCCACATCCACTTCGGGATCTATCAGCAGCGAGAAATCGAAATCATCGCCCATCAGCGGAGTTTCCACCGCTAGATACTGCTTCACGAAACCGATCTCTGCGGCCAGAGATACCTTCGACTGGCAGGACAGGTCCAGGTTGCTGCGTATCAACCGGGCAAGCCCCATCAGCTCGTCGGCTTCCGCCGTACCGGCATGCAGAATCTTGTTGTTGAGGACATTGAACACGAAATGAGGGGAGATTCGGTTTCTTGCCCCTTCCAGCTTCAACTGCAGTACGCGATGCCTGCTCTCTTCGAGCCGCTTGCCGGAGCGCATACTCTTGATGACGAAGAACATGCACAGCAGCAGAATCAGCAGCACTACAGCCAGGGCGATAGAGCGGGTCTGGTTCAACTGTGCCGTCTTGTGCTCAAGCACCAGGTCGTGGTGCAGTTTCAGCGTATCCTGGGTAAAGCGGTCCATGATTTCAGAAGCTCTCATCTTGATTCTGTTGTGCTCCAGCGAATCATTCTTCTGCATATCCCTGCGAAGATTCTCGAATGCCATGCGGTAATCGCCCTTGGCGAGGTAATATTGCTGCAGATACTGATTGCGGATCTGGCGCAGGTTGAAGGCAACGAGATTGCTGAGATTCTCTCCGAACTGCTGCCTCTCGCTGTCCAGAATGCGGGTAACAGCCGCCATATCTCCCTTCTTCACCTCCTGACCGATATGAATCGTATTACAGTAATATACCGCCTCTCGATCGTGGTTGGCCACCATGAAAGGCTCACTCTCGGCAAGATATTTCTCCGACTGGGCAATACTGTCCAGATTGAGATACACATCTGCCATATTCAGCTTGCAGAGATACATGTCGAAGCAGTCGTCCTTCTTGTGCTTCTCCAGCAACTGCTTCAGCTGCAGGAATTTGCGGAGCGACTGGGCATAATCTTTCTTATAATAGTAGTAGTTGCCGTAATTGTTCAGATAATATGCCTGCATAGCCAGCGACATCTGCGGGAGATGGTCTTCCGTCTGCCGATAGCACTGGAGCGATGCATCGAAATCATTGAGTTTCAGGTAGATGGTAGCCAGACCCACATAGAGGGAGACATTCTCCTCCTTAGGCAGCTGGAGAGAATCTACCAGAAAGAGCGCACGGCGATACCAGGAGGCAGCCTGCGGCAACTGATTCTTGAAGAGATAGGCATCACCCAGGTTGGCACAGATGCTAGGCGCCTGATGCTGCACATCGCTACGCATGGAATAGGCATAGGCAGACTGGTAGAGCGAAACCACCTCGTCTGCCTTGCGATGAAAATTATGATAGTTGATGCCCTGGCAGTTGTAGGTATAGGCAAGAAGTCCGTTGCGGCGCGGAGTATCGGGCTGACGGAGGGCGAAGCGCAAGGTGCGGTCCACATAGCCTACCGTAGAATCGGGCGTTGCCGACTGGCAGAACCATCTTCCCTTCCTGGCATAATACTCATAAAACGTGAGGCTGTCTTTCGCCAGCTTCATACCTTTTTCTATTTCCGTCTTAGCCTGCGGCGACTGCGCATTGAGGAGTTCATCGAGCTGATGCAGTTTTTCGATACGCAGGTTATCAGCAGTTTCCTCTGCCGATTTCCGGCAGGAAGCCAGGATCATCAGCAGAGGCAAGAGAGGCAGGAGAACCTGCCAGAGGCAAAACTTATCATTTTTCATCATTTCTATTATTTTCTACAGGGAGGGAGTGTCATCAGTCACAGTCAATACGCCCTGAAGGGGCAGAAGCTCCATACTCCACACGCCCTGAAAGGGCAGAAGCTCCTAGCCCAGGGCAACACCCTGGGTTAAGATGGACGCAAGCCTGCCGCCCTGTAAGGGCAAAAGCTTTCAAGTACCAAGCTATTTATAAGGCTTTTGCCCTTACAGGGCGCCTTACTGACTGCTACTATACCCAGGGCGATGCCCTGGGCTAGGAGCTTTTGGGCTTTCAGCCCGTCCTCGGCAGTCATTATCTAGGCTTATGACACACCCTCTGAGTTTTCTACGAATTTACCCTGCAAATATAGGTAAATTAACGCAGACGGGCAAGCTTTTGGAATATTTTTTTCTTCTTAAAGCCATCAAACTTACATTTTGATATCAGATTGAGATGCTTGCGGGCTGTTACTCGGGTGCTGCGGGTGTCATCGGCATCATCCTCCTCCATCATGGCACGGAACGTATCTTCTGATATACCATCCAATACTGTCATGTGGATAGGAGCATATTCTTCAGCATCCTCCAAGGTAGTCTTGTCGGTAACGCCTGTAGCCTCAGAATCATATTCAAGCGTAATCAGAATCTTCTTCTTTGCCGAATAGAAGATTACATACATATCGCCATCCTCATTGTCCTCACCCATATTGGTAAGGCCCAACTTGGCTGCCGCATTCTTCAGCGTCTTATAGTCGCTGCTTCCACCATTATAATAAATGATGCCGCCCTTACCCAGATTGAGACTTTCCGTAATCAGCAGCGCCAAAGGAGCCTTTGCCTCCAGCTGCGGAGTGATGGAAGGGAAGCCTGCATCTACCGGCTTGACGTTGCGAAGTGTCTTGGCTGCAGCCAGGAGCGGATAGCTCATCATCTTGCCAACCAACCCGGCATTTTCATCATATAACGGCTCATCAGCGTCATCTTCGTCAGAAGACTCCTTACCGAAGACTCCATCTCCTACCAGTGAGAACACGAAATCATTGCCGTTTCTCTGTATGGTACACTTCATTTCCTTGCCCTGCACAGTCTGGAACAGGCGCTTCTCAGCCTGATTAGCCACGTAGGCAGTTACATCCGTATAGGTGGTCTTCTCCTTATCATAATTAGCTACCTTAATAGACATTAGGATGTTAGCTTTTTCTTCCGGTACCAGCATCATAGCATCATCAAGGAGAAGCACACCACTAAGCGGACTCGTATAGGTTGGTATAGGCCATTCTTCATTGCCCAGAACATCAGAGAAGATGTGGATCACATTGGTATTGACACCTCCAGAGCCGCTTAAAATCAGTTCTACATATACATCCTTATCCTTGATGGTTATGTCCTTGGAAACCTCATCACCTCGATAGGTTCGGGCATATACGGTGGCTTTACCCTTCATATCCTTCGGTACATACACACTGAAGTTTCCGTCCACATCGGTCTGGAGAACTTCTGTCTTAGCCTTTTCCGTCTGCACCCATACCGCTGAGCGGATGCCGTCGCCCCGCTCATTCATCACCTTGCCATATACGCGAACCAGGTGAGGCAGCGTGATATCCACCTGACGTTTTTCTCCCGGAGAGAGGGCAGGAACCTTTACAGAAACCTTCTGGTCGATGCCACCATAGTACAGATCCTTCACTGTGATGCAGAAATCCGTATTGGCAGGAACATCATGCGAATAATATCCATTCGATTGGGTTACGGTAGAAGTCAGCAACTGTCCGATGTTCAATCTTACACCTGGCAGAACCTTGCCGGTATCATCCTTTACATATCCATAAACGGTGCCCTGCTTTTCAGGATCATCCAGATTAACCCAAGAGAAGTGAGTCACTTCTCCTACATATACATTTCCCTGAAGCTGGGCACTTCCTTCTTCCTCCCAGAGTCCTGTCTTCTCATTGAAGCTCCACAAAGGGATGCTGGCTGGCGGATTCTTGTCCATTCCGGCAGGTATCGGGAAGGTAAGCTTTGCCTTGCAGCCATCCTTGAGCTGCAGCTTGTCGCCATTTTCGGCATACATGTTCAGGTCGGTCATTCCGTAGGAAACCAGTTGGACGCTGGAGTTGTCGGAACGCACAGCGGCGAGGTCGCCACCCGGCATCATCTCAGAGAATCGTTCATTGTTAGGATCCAGATACACCATCTCCGACTTCACCTTTCCGGTATAGCCAACTCCGGTGCCATCCACCTTGTATCCATCCTGCGGCATATCAATCTTCATTTCGCCAGCCTGCAGGGTCTGGTCGGATGAAGAGGAATAGGTCTTGATGCTGGTGAAATCATTGTTCTCCTTCCTGCACATCACCACCTCCCAGCTTGCGCCATCGGCAGCATCATCGTCAGCATCCATAGAACGCACCACATCAAAATAGCCAGCCTTGCTGAATCTCACTACCGAGCGGTCGTTCTGGACACTTACTACCTGAATCTGGTCGAATTCAAAGAATCCGTCGGTATTGGTAGTAGCAGCAGAAGAGCCGCTCACGATGCTCACGCCCTCGATTGGAGTGCCGCTGGCATCTCTCACGATACCCGAAAGAGCGATGTCTTCCATTCTTCCTTCTACGAGTTCCGGTGGATTAATGCCTCCATCGTCGTCGTCATCATCATCTCCCTCATTCAGCAAATCCTGAATTTTACTGCATGAAGCGAACGTCATCAACATCATCAACAATGCCATGAACACAAAAGTTAAACTGTGATTTTTCCGTCTCATAAGCCTTAC
>ERZ507039.803-NODE-803-length-11271-cov-3.282008_pt1 | contig 11271 bp, 9 predicted proteins | sample MGYA00512872_ERZ507039 | MGnify/ENA metagenome assembly ERZ507039
TATCCACGCTGGTCTCGATCATGTAGAATAATTCGTGATTCAAAAATAATAGTTTATCATAACTGGAAAGATTCGGATCAATCACGGCGGCAAGGTCTTCATATTTCTGATCAAAAAGATAGGAAAGAGAGTTTAAAAGCGCTTCTTTTCCTTTAAAATAATGGTAAAATGTGCCTTTTGATGTTTTGGCGGCATTGATAATATCTTCTACAGTGGTCTGTTCATAACCGTTTTTGTAGAAAAGATTCCAGGCTGCTTTGACAATACGGCTTTTTGTGGATCTGCGTTTACGCGGCATTCGGATCATTCCTTTCTCTTGGTATTTATATAACAGGAGAACACGCCCGGATAATAGTTCTCTGAACATGAAAACGCTGTCTAAGTAAAAAAATAGAAGCGGATCATATGAATCCGCTTCTATCATCATATATGATAATGCAATCTAATTCAACCCCGAATATGCATTAACCTACAAGGAAACCATATTTTAATGGATCTGTAGAGTCAATTAAGTAAGTAGCAACACCTGTAAGATATGCACTTCCTGTGATCATTGGGATTACTGCATCGTAATCACCGATCTTAGTTTCTTCTTTGATCACACCTTTGAAGCGTGTTCCCATGAAACTTTCGTAAATAAATTCTTCACCAATTCCAAGTTCGCCCCATCCGTGAAGAGTAGCAAGTTTGGCACTTGTACCTGTTCCGCAAGGTGAACGGTCAGCCTGAGCATCTCCGAATACAACAACGTTTCTCATTGTAGCCTGATCCGGATTCGGTGTTGGTCCGTAGAATTCAACCAGGTCAACTTCTGTGATGTCCAGAGTTGGATGCTGAATCTTAACTTCTGCGTTGACTTTATCACGAATCTTCATTCCGAGTTCTGTATAAGCAGGAACTGTCTTAGCGTTGATTTCGCCAATGTCAAGCTTTGTAGTATCAACCAGTGCGAAGAAACTTCCACCGAAAGAAATAGTATAAGGAATGTCTACTCCGTCGATATTAACTGTTAAGTTGTCTTTGTAAATGAATGCAGGTACGTTTGTAAGAGTTACATCTGTTACCTTTCCGTCTTTTACATGAGCTTTTGTTCTGATGATTCCTGCAGGAGCATCCAGAACAACTTCGTTCTCTCCTTCGTGGCATTCAACAAGACCTGCTTCAAGGGCTACTGTAACAGCTCCGATCGTACAGTGTCCGCACATGTTCAGGTATCCGCCTGTATCCATGAAGATTACCCCAAGATCTGCTTCTTCGTGGATCGGCTCACAAAGGAAAGCACCGAACATATCGTGATGTCCTCTCGGCTCCAGCATTAATGCTGTACGAACGTGGTCGTATTTTTCCTCCATCCATTTTTTCTTTTCGATCATTGTGCTGCCTTCTGGCTCAGGGAATCCTCCGATGACCATACGGCAGAACTCACCGGCTGTATGAGCATCTACAACCTGAAGTGCCTCTTCAAACCGGTCGAAGTTAACTTTTGCTTCTAACTTCATAATCCTTACCTCCTTATGATTTTCTTATAGAAACAATCTATAAGTTTTTATAAAAACACATTGAAAACATCTATATTTTCGTAGTGCCTTTTTCTATGGGTAAAAAATAAAAATATAAAATTAACAAATATTACGATATAAAATTAACAAATAGACCATGTTCTAGTATCGTGTTCAATCTGTTGATTTCATTATGTACGAAATACCTTGAAAAGTCAATGCTTTTTTGGTATTATAAAAATAAATAAAAGTGTTGAAAATTAAGGGCAAATATGATATGGTATATAAGCACATGGGGGTAGTTGGGTAACTGGTGTGCCTCCTAGTCTTCAAAACTAGTGTAGGGCGTTAAGAGCGTCCTGGGTGGGTTCGATTCCCACATGCCTCCGCCAAAAAAACAAGCAATTCTGTTAAAAAAATGGCGAAGATGAATTTATAGAATTTATCTATAATGAAAAAAATGTGAATAAGTAAACGAACTGTATAGTTTCGTTTTGACTTAGATAAAATATTTAAAAAGGAGAAGTGTGTCATGGGAAATGTACAGATGTTATTACGCCAGCATGTTGGCGCTCCTTGTGCACCATGTGTAGAAGTTGGTGCTGAGGTGAAAAAAGGTACTCTCATTGCTACACCAACAGGCCTGGGAGCTAACATTTTTTCAAGCGTGTATGGAAAAGTAACAGAGATTACAGAAGACCGCATCATCATCGAGCCGGCCGCTGAACAGCCGGATGAATTCGTTCCTGTTACCGAATCAGTAGAAGGTATCACAGATGAGTCATCAAAGCTTGATTTGGTGAAAGCAGCCGGAATCGTAGGAATGGGAGGAGCCGGATTCCCGACAGGAGTAAAACTTAATATTAATTTAGAAGAAACTCCGATGGGTGAGCTTGATCCTGAGATCAACCCAGAGCTTCCGAAAGACTTCAAACTGGATTGTGGATACATTCTTGTAAATGCAGCTGAATGCGAACCGGGACTGGAACACAACACAAGACAGATCGAAGAGCAGAGTGATAAATTAATCCGTGGTATTAAATATAGTATGGAAATCACTCACGCAAAGAAAGCAATTATTGCTATTAAGAAGAAACATCATAAAGCAATCAAGGTATTACAGAAAGCTCTTGAGAATGAGCCTGATATCAAGATGCACCTGATGGCTGATATCTACCCGATGGGTGAGGAACGTGCAGTAGTAAGAGAGTGCCTTGGGGTATTACTCACAACTACACAGCTTCCATCAGCAGCTAGATCTGTTGTTATCAATGTAGAAACTGTCTGTAAGATTGCTGAAGCGGTTGATGAAAAGAAACCTTGTATCAGCAAGAATATGACAGTCCGTGGTAAATTAAACGGTGGAAATGAAGCACATGTATTCTTCGATGTACCGGTAGGTGTAAGCGTTGGAGAGATGATTGAAAAAGCCGGCGGAATCGACGGAAAATATGGCGAGATCATCATGGGTGGAGCTTTCACAGGAAAGTCTACTACATTAGATGCACCAACAACCAAGACGACAGGAGCAATCCTTGTAACAGTCGAGTTCCCGGATCTCCACGGAGCAACAATGGGAATTCTTGTATGTGCCTGCGGCGGAAGCGAAGAGCGTATGCGTGAGATCGCTTCTAAGATGAATGCCAAAGTAGTATCTATGTGCAAATGTAAACAGGCAATTGAAAACAAACCGGGAGCACCACTGAAGTGCTTAAGACCTGGTAACTGTCCTGGACAGGTTAAGAACAATATGCAGTTCAAGAAAGACAAATGTGAATACATTCTGATCGGTAACTGCTCAGACTGTTCAAATACTGTAATGGCGTCAGGACCGAAGATGGGACTGAAAGTATTCCATCAGACAGACCACGTTATGAGAACAGTTGGACATCCGCTGTACAGAAGCCTGAAGGTTTCAAAAGAAGTAAGTCAGGATATTGATTTTTAATCACTGTCCGAAATGACACAATATTATCAAAATTATATTATGGTATTACTGTTGCGTACAATGAGGTAGAAGACCCCCGATTCTTTTGCCCGCCAGAAGTAATTGAGAGGTTCTTCTGAATGTTGTATGTAACTGTATATATATTAAAATTACAATATCCCGTAAGGGACAATGTACCGAAACAAAACAAGGAGGGAAAACAATATGTCAATCACAGCTGAAACAGCAAAAGCACATGCTCATGATCCTGCAGTACTGTGCTGTAGAGCAGAAGCTGGTATCACAATTGAACCGGCGAACCTCGAAGATCCAGCAATCTTTGATGATCTGGTAGATTCAGGATTATTAAACCTGGACGGATGCCTTACTATTGAAGAAGTACTGGGTGCAAAACTTACAAAAACATGTGATTCTCTTTGCCCGTTAACAAATGATGTTCTGGATGGTGTAAAAGCACCTACAACTCCAGCAGAAGAAAAGGCAGAGGAAGAAGCTCCAGCAGAGGAAGCTGCACCGGCAGCACCAGTTGCAACAGCAGCAACAGTAGCTGGAGGAACACTCAAGATCCATATCGGAGAGGGAAAAGATATCAATCTTGAAATTCCGGTTGGAGCTCTTGGAGCAACAGGAGAAGCAGTAGCAGAAGTACCTGCAGCAGCAGTAGCAGCTACAGCAACAGCAGAAGCACCTGTTGAAGAAACAAAAGTAGTAGGAACATTAACAAGAAGACACATTAAGATCACAGAGGTTAAGAGAGGACCAGAGACAAAGATTGAAGGAACAACTCTTTACATCCGTGAAGGAATTGAAGCAGAAGTAATTGCTAATCAGGAACTGGTTAAAGATTTCCATCTTGAAATCATCACTCCTGACCAATACCACACATACTCAGAGACAATCATGGATGTTCAGCCAATCGCTACAAAAGAAGGCGATGCAATCCTTGGTGAAGGCGCAACAAGAGTACTTGACGGCGTTGTTATGATGCTGACAGGAACAGATGAAGGCGGAGTTCAGATCGGTGAGTTCGGTTCTTCAGAAGGATACCTTGACGAGAACATCATGTGGGGACGTCCTGGATGCCCGGATAAGGGAGAAATCTTTACCAAAGGTAACATCGTAGTTCAGGAAAAGACTAACATGGAACGTCGTGGACCTATGGCTGCACATACAGCATTCGATATCATTACTCAGGAAATCCGTGAAGTAATGAAAGAATTAGATGACAGCTTCATTGTTGAAGACGAAGAACTGAAATCTATCCGTCGTCCAGGTAAGAAGAAAGTCGTAATCGTAAAAGAGATCATGGGACAGGGAGCTATGCATGATAACTTCATCCTTCCTGTAGAACCAGTTGGTATCCTTGGCGCAAGAGCTAACGTAGACTTAGGAAACGTACCTGTATGCGTATCTCCACTTGAGGTACTTGATGGATGTATCCATGCATTAACATGTATCGGACCTGCATCTAAAGAGATGTCAAGACATTACTGGAGAGAGCCACTTGTACTTGAAGCTTTACATGATGAAGAAGTTGACCTTTGCGGAGTTGTATTCGTAGGATCACCTCAGATCAATGCTGAGAAGTACTATGTATCTCGTCGTGTAGGACATACTGTAGAAATGATGGATGTTGACGGAGCTTTCGTTACAACAGAAGGATTCGGAAATAACCACATTGATTTCGCAAGCCACATCGAGCAGATCGGTATGAGAGGAATTCCTGTAGTAGGACTTTCATTCTGCGCTGTTCAGGGTGCACTTGTTGTTGGTAACAAGTACATGCAGTACATGGTTGACAATAACAAATCAGAGTCTGGTATCGAGAATGAGGTACTTGGATGTAATACACTTTGCCAGGAAGAGGGTATCCGTGCTCTTGCTATGCTGAAAGCAGCTATGGCTGGTGAAGAAGTAAAGGCCGCTGAGAAGAAGTGGAATCCAAACGTTAAAGCTACTAACGTTGAGCTGATCGAAGCAGCTTGCGGTAAGAAGATTGAACTCGTAGACAACGAACAGTCTCTGCCGATGAGCCAGAAACGTAAAGAAAAATACGACTAAGATCGGGTGTTATCATAATGGATAATGAACGTTTACACTATGGCGATAAGATCATTTATATGGAAGGTGTGATCGTAGATGTTGATGACTGTAGCATCAGCATCGACTTGAAAGGACGTCTGGGGTTCTTTAAAGCTCCGAAGAGAATGTTCATCTGCGATACAGAACCGAAAGTAGGTCAGGAAGTTGGCTGGAACATGAGTTTTCCGGAACAGCTCGGACCGGAAGTAAATGAGAAATACGTCAGCAATATTGAAAAAGAACGTCGCAAACAACAAGAAATGCAAGCACGTTTGGATGCTAATAAGGAGGATTAAAAATGAGTTTAACGGTTGTTAAAGGCTTACAGTCTGAAATATTCGTTCCTATTACTCCACCGTCAGTATGGGCTCCTGTAACAAAAGAGTTAAAAGATATGTCTATCGCTCTTGCAACAGCAGCAGGTGTTCACAAGAAGAGCCAGGAGAGATTTAACCTTGCCGGTGACTGGACATGGAGAAAGATCGAAAACACTACACCATCTAGTGATCTGATGGTATCACACGGTGGATATGATAACAGTGATGTTAACAAGGACATCAACTGTATGTTCCCAATTGACAGAATTCATGAATTAGCTGCAGAAGGATTTATCAGAGCTTGTGCTCCTGTACATGCTGGATTCATGGGTGGTGGTGGAAACCAGGAGAAATTCAAACATGAAACTGGTCCTGCTATCGCTGAAATGTTCAAAAATGAGGATGTTGACGCAGTAATCCTCACCGCTGGCTGAGGTACCTGCCACCGCTCTGCAGTATTGGTGCAGAGAGCGATTGAAGAAGCTGGAATTCCTACAATTATTATTGCAGCTCTTCCACCAGTTGTTCGTCAGACTGGTACTCCTCGTGCGGTAGCTCCGTTGGTACCTATGGGTGCTAATGCGGGTGGTCCTCACAACGTAGAACAGCAGACACAGATCGTAAAGGCAACTCTGGAGCAGTTAGAGAAAATCGAAACTCCAGGAAAGATTGTTCCGTTGCCATTCGAGTATGTTGCTAAGATCTAATTCTATTTAAAGAATATTGTTGATCTTAAGAAGGGCAGATGTATTTTGCATCTGCCCTTTTTTAAAAAAAGAATGAGACAATATATTGGAATTTCTTGCAGTATATTGTATACTAGAGACATGGAGAAGGCATAGAAAGGGGCAGAGATATGCTTAATTTCCTGAACGGTACAGGAAAGAGATATGCCTTAAGAATATAGGAGGTGACATGATGGCTGAGAAAGAGATAGACTTAAGACGCCTTGTGATCAAAGCATTTCATATGACAGATGTGGAATGGGGTGAACACAATAATATCACAACGGATGGACATATGACAGTCAGTAAAGAGATGATCGATCAGCTTGTTGCACAGGATGATTGTATTGAGAAGATTGATATTCAGATCATAAAACCGGGAGACCACGACAGATGGACGAACACGATCATGGATATCATTCCAATCTCAACAAAAGTGCTTGGTAAATTGGGAGAAGGAATTACTCACACCATAACCGGTGTATATGTAATGCTGACAGGCGTTGATGTGAATGGAAAGCAGTGTCACGAATTTGGTTCATCGGAAGGGAATCTGAAAGAACAGTTATACTTAAACCGTGCAGGTACACCGGGAGATGATGATTATATCATTTCTTTTGATGTTACATTTGCGGCCGGAATGGGACAGGAGAGACATGGACCATTTACTGCGCACAGATTGTGTGATGAATTTATTCAGACATACAGGGATAAACTGAAAAAGTTCAAAGGGGACAAGTGTACGGAACGGCATGAATATCATGATAAGGTGAGACCTGGAAAGAAGAAGGTTGTCATTATCCGTCAGGTTGCAGGTCAGGGAGCTATGTATGATACGTGGATGTTCCCGGATGAACCGTCAGGGGTTGAAGGCGGACGTTCAATTATCGATATGGGTAATATGCCGGTTATGATTACTCCAAATGAGTACAGAGACGGTATTATCCGTTCGATGCAGTAATAATAGGAGGTGCAGAAGTTATGGGAATTGGACCATCGACAAAAGAAACATCATTACATCATTTCAGAGATCCTCTTCTGGAAGTTGTATCTGAGGATACAGATCTGGACCTTCTTGGACTTATTATAGTAGGGACTCCGGATGATAATAAAGACAAGATGCTGGTTGGAACCAGAGCGGCAGCAATGGCTGAGTGTATGCGTGCAGATGGTGTGATCATATCATCAGATGGATGGGGAAATAGTGATGTGGATTATACCAACACATGTGAACAACTTGGTATTCGTGGAATTCCGGTAACGGGACTTAATTTCAGCGGAACGGTTGCGAAGTTCGTTGTAGTCAATGATTATCTGGATGGAATCATTGATATTAATAAGAGTGCCGATGGCACAGAAACAGACGTTGTCGGAGAAAATAATATGGTGAAAGTAGACTGTCTGAAGGCGAAGGCACTTCTGAAACTCAAGATGCGCCATAAAGACGAACTGGAAGGACGTTAAAATATCTGGACAGAATGTCTGAAAAAAGGAAAACGGAGAACTTGTAAAAAGAGAAGATTACCACATTTTGCGATGGAAATCTTCTCTTTTTCTATTTGTCAAATGCCGGATCAATAGGTCCGTATTTGATTTCCGGATGCTGTTCTAACATCCATTGTTTAAAACTGCTCGAATCCCCTTCTGTAAAAGAGTCTTTGTCAAGCATAACTCCTTCTATCTGATCTTTGGAAGTTAATTTATAATAAGTTTTTGCTTCTTCAAATTTTGTGAGATCTTCCCAGTTTACATGATTGTTGATCTTATTGTTGATAAAGAGTGCTATATCTTTCTCACGGATCATCACTTTACATGTCCAGTCTTTTCCATTGAAATATTGTGCGCGTGTCACACGGAAAGTTTTGTCAGCATGCATCCATTTGAAAAATACTCCGCGGTAGAGGGCTATAAAGGAAAGTGTAGCACCAACAGACTGCCATCTGAGCGAAGCGCCTACATGATGAAAATAAATCCAGCCAAAAGTTCCGGCTGCGAAGATTATACAATATACGTAAAAGATGGGAAGCCTCCAGAATTTTGGAGCTGCCCATTTGTCATAACGCTTGCGTGTCATTACATATTCGTTAACAAACATATGATATTCTCCATAAATAAAATTGTAATGCGTGGAAACTGCACAGGCAGTTCCTCTTGTGTGTCAGGATATAAAGATGGCAGTCTGTTAAGACTGCCATCCGGATGTTATTTTGTTTAAATAAGTGCATTGCTTATTTATATGTTTTGCGGATATTAAGCAATACCTTTTGCTTTATCTTTCTTTGCTGCACTAAGTAATGTGTAAGAAGTCCAAAGAAGAACGATACAAATTAAGTTGATGAGCCAGAACATCGGAAGTCCTGTAACCACTTTCCATGCAATGAATACACCGATACATCCGCCGAGCGCATTACCGACTGTGTGTGGTACGTCATATCTGTGTGATTTAATGAACTCGATAGAACAAGCCGGCATTAAGCATGCGCAAGATCCCATGAATACAGGGAAGCATGTAGCAGCATCAACACCAAGAAGCAGACATGTTGCCATACATGGTGCATAAAGACCGAAACCGATATCCATTAAAGCACCCCATAAGATATTAAGAGCTGCGGCAACGATCAGTTTCCATCCGCTTAATCCTGTTGCAGTACCAACAATACCGAAAGGTCCGACACCTAAGTTCTTGCAAAGCATGATCGCAGCAAGAGGAATCATAATGGTTCCAAGAGCAATTCTGATCTTGTTACGTGGCCATTTTGTTACGATGGATGCAAATCCGAATGAACCAACAGCGGCACAGATATACATTACCCATAAGAAGATAGGATCACATTCTACAGAAGTTGTGAAGATGAATGCCTCAAAAATAACTGGGAATGTGTCACCAACATTCAGTGTACCCGGAATGTTGATATCATCAATCTGATTAAAAAGTTTGTACATGAATGTTGATGGTGCATAGGAACCACATCCTAAAGTATCAAGGAAGTTGGCTATGATACCAACCGCAAAAGCGGAACCCCACTGCTTACCTGTAGAACCTTTGAGTTCATCCATGCGGTTCTTGCCTATGTCGACAACAAGGCCGATACCTGTTCCGGCGAACAAAACACCTAATAAAATTTGGATCGCTAATAACATAAATTCATCCCTCCAGATTTTCATATTTAATTGTTGACAAGCTATACATGTGAATGCATAAGTGCAAAATGTATTTTAGCACTTTAAAAAAGAAATCTTATACACCCCGATTTGTAAAGATTTTCTATAAATTCACGCATTGCTTTGTATTAATATTTTACCAATTAAATCGTTAAAAGTCAATCAAACATGAAAATTATAGACAGATTCAATAAGAAAAAGCACGACATCTGAACATGTCGTGCTCTTTCTTATTGGTATGTCATTGAGAGGTTTTTCCTCGTTGCATTGCAGTTTTGTCTTTATATACAAAGCTGGGGAATGCTCCTCTATATAGAGGATGTATATATCAATTGGAGTTCACCTTCGCAAGGTCATTCTTGGGGGAAACGACCAGCTTAGGTATAACTGCAATAACAACCATAATAATGGTTTCTTAAAAACAAATTACTACAATATAATGTCTGATTCTAAAAGAGCAGTTCCCGCATAATAGAATTCTGTTAAGGAACCGCCGTTGGTGTCTGTTTTTAAGTTGATATTAATATAGCACGTTAATTCGATGATGTCAATAAGGATGTAAAAAACTGGCATTGCAACAAGAAAATGTGGAATTGATGGGTGCTCTTTCGTGCAATTTTAATGAATAAATGAGAAATGATGTCAAAAATAATATACAAGAAGCAGCTTGAAGAGTCGGAATTGTGAAAAAATATGAGTGAATAGTAATGTTTGCGGGGAAATATATGTAAATATGCACGAAATATAAATATTGACAGATAATTTCCTGCCTGTTATAATAGGAACAGATTTTACGTGACAAGGGTGTTACTTCTTGAGGAAAGAGAAGTAACGCCCTTTTTGTTTTAGACCAAAGTATGAATGAGACAGTAGAAATTAAGGATAATCAAACCAGGGAATAAAAGGGTCATGTAGAATACTTAAAAGGATAGGAGTGATTATATATGAGTGATCACAAAGAAGCAAAAAGTTTCTCGAGATTCGGTTATATTATGGTAGCGGCCGGTGCTGCGATAGGACTGGGTAATATTTGGAAATTCCCGTATCTGGCTTACGGTGACGGAGGAGGAGCGTTTGTTCTGATTTACATTGTAATCTGTATTCTTCTGGGACATCCGATCGTTCAGGCGGAACAGGCAGTTGGACGTAGAGGACGTGCAAGTGCAGCCGCAAGCTATGGCGTAATTCATCCGAAATGGCGATTTGTCGGAGTAATTAATATAGTATGTACATTTCTCATTGATATTTATTATCTGGTTGTATCCGGATGGGTACTCAAATATTTTGTTACTTATGTAGTGTCCGGTGATTTTGGCAAGGATAAACAGGCATACTTTGATAATTATATCAGCAGTACAACGCAGCCATTGATCTATAGCCTGATTATTATTGCAATCATTGTCTTTTTCCTTTTCTTCGGGATTACGAATATTGTTGAGAAAGCTTCAAAGGTGATTATGCCGATGCTGGCGGTATTACTTCTTGTATGCGGTATTTATGCATTAATCGTTGTGCCGGGAGCTGTGGATGAGATCGGA
>ERZ507039.805-NODE-805-length-11257-cov-4.060703_pt1 | contig 11257 bp, 6 predicted proteins | sample MGYA00512872_ERZ507039 | MGnify/ENA metagenome assembly ERZ507039
TTCATCTTATCCAGAATCTCCTGAGCCTGTTCTTTCTTAGTCTTTTTCTCCTCATCAGTTATATCATCACCGCTTGTAGAGATACTTACATAAGTGAAGGTTGTCTGATTCGCTTCATCATCAGAAACTGTGATCTTTCCTTCTGCTACAACTGGATCATACATCTTCTTCTGAATTGTCTGAAGCTCCAGAAGTGTTTTTACCTGATCTTCCGTTACCGCAAGTTCCTTAATTGTCTCTTCACTGTTTGCAGCCATAAACTGTGATGCTGCATCTGCGATCGCTGCTTCATCATCATCTGTAAGCTCTACGTTATAATCCGCAGCCTTCTCTTTGAGAATATACATCTTCTCAACAGACTCCAGACTGCTTGTCACTGCCTGATCACCATAAGTCTCATCTGAATCATCACCTGCTGTCTGATCCCAGATATTATCTGCACTTCCCATATAATTTAAATACATGGTTGTTGTCTGCTGTTGTTGTTCGCGGGCATAAAGACTTACAACTCCAAGCGGAATATCTGTTCCGTCAACAGTAGCCACTGTCTTTGTTCCATCTAATGTTTTACTTCCACAGCCGGAAAGCATACCAACTGACATCACACCTGCCAGTGTCACAACGGCTGTTCTCTTTACCATTTTTTTCATTTCTTCCTCCATATTATCAATCTGGTCTTTCTTCCATACCACTTTCCCAGAATGTACTGTTATTAGAGTATAAACTTTTTTCCTGCGAAGGGCAAGGCAAATCGAAAAATATGTAGTATATTTCACATATTTTCCGCCATGCTCTTAAGCTCCTCTGCAAATTCCGTCAATGCCAGGATCAGATTCCCCTGTGGTTCCAGGATAAATTTTGGTTCCTGCTCATTCTTAAACTGCAGACCTCTTCTGTATTTCTGCATAAGAGCCGGAAAGCCTTCTGTATTCAGCCTTGCTTTCTCATAAAGGGTAAACCGGACTGTTTTTCCAGTCTGCTTTATTTCCGTTACGTACCCCTGATGAGCAATCGCCTTTAACTTCGCAATCGCCAGAAGATTCAGCACTGCCTTTCCGGGTTCTCCGAAACGGTCCAGAAGTTCTTCCAGCATATCATCATAATCCTGTTGTGTCTCAATCCCCGCAATTCTTTTATAAATATCCAGCTTCTGAAATTCATTACTGATGTAGGAATCAGGAATATACGCATCAACATTCAGATCAACCGATGTCTCGAAATCCTCCATTGTATGAATACCCTTCGCCTCTTTCACTGCTTCATTGAGCATCTTACAATAAAGATCATATCCAACCGCATTCATATGTCCATGCTGCTGCGCACCCAGCAGATTTCCGGCACCTCGAAGTTCCAGATCTCTCATTGCAATCTTAAATCCGCTTCCCAGATCCGTATACTCGCGGATCGCAGCCAAACGCTTCTCAGCCGTCTCCTTCAGCATCACATTCTTTCTGTACATCAGAAACGCATATGCAGTTCTGTTGGAACGCCCGATCCTTCCCCGAAGCTGATAAAGCTGAGAAAGCCCGTATCTGTCTGAATCATGGATAATCATAGTATTTACATTGGAAATATCCAGCCCTGTCTCAATGATCGTGGTGGAAACCAGCACATCAATATCCCCGTTTACAAAGGAATACATCACATTCTCCAGTTCCCTCTCACTCATCTGGCCATGAGCAAAATCCACCCTTGCGTCCGGCACCAGCTTCGCAATACGCAGGGCAACATCTGCAATATCCGTCACTCGATTATAAACATAATAAACCTGTCCGCCTCTGCGCAATTCCCTGTTGATAGCCTCTCGGACTGTCTCTTCATCATATTCCATAACATATGTCTGGATCGGCATTCTGTCCATAGGAGGCTCCTCCAGGACACTCATATCCCGGATTCCGATCAGGCTCATATGAAGAGTACGGGGAATGGGCGTTGCAGTCAGTGTAAGGACATCCACATTCTTCTTTAACTGCTTGATTTTTTCCTTATGCGTAACTCCAAACCGCTGTTCCTCATCAACGATCAACAGGCCAAGATTTTTGAACTGTACGTCTTTGGAAAGGATTCTGTGCGTTCCAATGAGCACATCCACCTGACCTTTTTTCAGATCTTCGATTGCCTTCTTCTGTTGTGCCGGGGTCCGGAATCTGCACAACAGTTCCACACGTACCGGAAATTCCTTCATCCTCTGCACAAAGGTATTATAAATCTGCTGCGCAAGGATCGTTGTAGGTGCAAGATAAGCTACCTGTCTGCTCTCCTGTACTTCCTTAAATGCGGCACGCAGCGCCACTTCTGTTTTGCCGTATCCCACATCCCCGCAGATAAGCCGGTCCATAATCCTGGTACTCTCCATATCACGTTTGGCATCCTCAATAGCACTGAGCTGATCCTCTGTCTCTTCATATGGAAACATTTCTTCAAATTCTCTCTGCCATACAGTATCAGGACCACAGACATATCCTTCCTTTTCCTGACGCACTGCATAAAGCTCTACCAGTTCTTTTGCAATATTTTTAACTGCCCCACGAACCTTGCTCTTTGTTTTATTCCACTCCTGAGTACCAAGTTTGTTCAGCTTCGGAGCCTTTGAAGCATCTGCCCCTGAATATTTCTGCAGACAGTCAAGCTGAGTAGCAGGAATATAGAGATTGCTTCCGCCTCTGTATTCAATTTTAATATAATCTTTAACGATCCTGTCTACTTCAACTTTTTCAATTCCTCGGTAAATACCAAGACCATGCTTTTCATGGACAACAAAATCGCCGATAGAAAGCTCCGCAAAATCCTGAATACGGCTTCCACTGTAATTTTTTTTCTTCTTTTTTTTCTGTTCCTGTCCAAAAATGTCAGATTCTGTCATTACCGCAAACTTGATCAACGGGTATTCAAAGCCCTTCTTTGCATGGCCATAAACCACCATGATCTCGCCCGGACAGATCTCCCTGTCATAATCTTGTCCATAAAAGGCTGCCAGTCCCTCTTCCTGAAGATCCTTTGCCAGCCTCTCGGCCCTTGTGCGGGAACCGGAAAGCAACGCGATCCTGTATCCCTGTTTCTTATACTGATGAAGATCTTTTACCAGAAGTTCAAAACTGTTGTTATAAGCGCTGATTGATTTTACCTCCAGGTAAAATTTCTCCCGCACTTTCCAGCCTGCCTGTTTCGGTTCCAGCGCACATACAGAAATACAGTTGCGTTTATTCAGTTCTTTTTGAAGCTGTTCAAAAGAACAAAGCCAATTTTCCGGCAGATTCCGGCTGCCTTTTTCCTCTCTGTGCATACGGCTCTGTCTGTACTCTTCTTCTACAGCCCCGCCTTTCTCAGTCAGTCGGTTTGGTTCATCCAGAAAGATTATGGTTCTTTCCTCCGGAAAATAATCCAGGAAGGAAACCATATCCTTGTCCCCTATATGCTCCACCGCCGGATAGATCGTAAGTTCTTCCAGATTTTCCAGAGAACGCTGACTCTCCGGATCAAAACTCCGGATAGAATCAATCTCATCTCCCCAAAGCTCGATTCTCCATGGATTTTCCTCAGTGAGACAGTAAATATCCACAATACCGCCACGCACAGAGAACTGCCCCGGCATTTCCACCTGTCCTACCCGCTCGTAACCTAAAGCCACCAGCTGGTTCTTCAGCTGTTCTGTGTCTACGGTGCTGTCACTTTCGTAATGAATCAGCTGTTCCTTTATCTTTTCCAGAGATTCCAGAAAATCCATACATCCGTCAATACTTGTAACAACTGTCAGTTCTTTCTCTTCCAGTAACGCCTTAATGACCTTCATCCTCTGACGTATCAGCAGATTTCCATGGATATCTGCCTGAAAGAACAGAAGATCTTTCGCAGGATAAGAATACACTTTTCTGTCATAAAATCTATAATCTTCATAAATTTCTCTGGCGCGGCGTTCGTCCTCCGCCAGGATCAGACGATAAGGTGCAATCCCGGAAAGTCCGTACATCAGATGAGATTTCTGCGATTCCATACACCCCGAAACCTGCAGGATTCCCTTATTCGTTTTGCTTTTTTCTTTAATCTGTTCAAACTCTGCAAGCCCCTGCAGAGGTGTTAAAAATGCTTTCATCTTCACCCCTCATGATCCTTCGACGTAATAAAAGCGGCTTCTGTTTCCAGTTACCGCTTTCTATACCTTTTGCTGAACAATCATCTGTTTCCTGTCTGCTTATTTCTGTACAGGTACTTTTCTGTTATATTCGTTCATGGCTGCATCTGTACCCTGTGAGATTATGATATCCACAGCCTTTGCCGCCTTTGCTATTGCTTCATCCACAAGTTTCCTGTCTTCTGTGGAAAATCTGCCAAGTACATGATCTGCCAGATCCCATCCCTTCGGCTTTGCACCAACTCCTACTTTGATACGGAGAAATTTCTCTGTGCCAAGCTGGCGGATAATATCTTTGATCCCGTTATGTCCACCCGCACTTCCCTGCTTGCGGATGCGAAGCTGCCCGGGCTCCAGATCAATATCATCATAAATAACAATAAGCTCTGATTCCGGATCAATTTTAAAATAATTCGCCATCTCACGAACAGGACCGCCACTCAGGTTCATAAAAGAAAGCGGCTTCATAAGAATCACTTTCTCTCCGCCGATCATGGTTTTACCGTACATGGCATTAAATTTCACACCACCCTGAGGGACATTGTAATCCTCTACCAGACGGTCAACGGTATCAAATCCCATATTGTGGCGTGTTGCTTCATACTGTTTCCCGGGATTTCCCAGGCCAACTACTAAATACATATATGTGTCTCCTGCTTAATTTAACACCATTTTCCGGAATTACCATACCTGTCCTGATGTCAAATTTATTTTTTTACATCCTCTAAAGTGTGTTCAAAAAACCAATCCTGCAAATTGTAACGCACATCTTGCGGAAAGCATTTTTCAAACACACGCTAAGATAATTAATTAAAATATACCATCTCTTCCTTAAGCGGCTCGCATTCTTTCACATCACTTGCATAAAGAACAATGCCCTCACCCTGATATTCTGTACGGTTCTCAAATGCGACCTTCGCTGTTACTTCTACCCAGCTGCCCTCTTTGATATGAGGTGCATAATCGCTTCTGCACACGTATCCAAGGAAAGTGGTATCATCTGCGCAGCAGGTCATTGCCACACGTCCCGGAACAAAGAATTTGCTTCCCATTCCACGTGGTTTCATGACACGTCCTTTAAAGCGGACAATTTTGTCTACATATTTATCCGGATTATCCATGGCATCCACAAACCAGATACCATAATCTTCCGGTGGAATCTCAATGATCGGTGCATTGATATCAAACGGCATCTCATCCTGGAAAATGTCATCCATCTCGCCCTCTTCATTTTCAAAGATAACCTCTGCACTCTGATTTGCGACCTTGATCCCTCGTCTGTATGCAGGAAGCGGATCTCCCTCTTTACAGCGGTTAAATACAACCATATCTGTATTTCTGATCATATCCATGAACAGAGATTTCATGTTTGCCATATAAACCTGATAGGTTGTTGCATCCACACAGGTAATCTCCTGCTCAATGCCCCAGCCTTCCGGAAGCTCCATCTGCTCAAACTTACTTACAAGCCACATTCCGTTGTACTCGATCACAACACGCTCCGGCTGATGGATGATATCCATGGCAGCCAGACGCTGTGGTGTCAGATCTTCTTCATCCTCGATCACTTCCACAACTGTGTTTGTAAGTTTCAGTTTATCCATATCATATTCTTCTTCGCCTTCTTCGCAAAGGATCAACAGAGTTTTGCCGTCAATGGCAAAATACTCCTGCTGCAATGTAAAATCCAGGAAAGTAGTCTTTCCGCTTTCCAGGAATCCCGTAACCAAATAAATGGGAACTCTGATATCATCCATCATATAATTTATTCCTTTATCTTTATTCTGATTCTGTTATTATCTGCCGAAATCGTTCAGTCTCGCATCTATGACACAGGATTTCATGCTCCGATGAGCTGAATCCAGATGCAGTATTTTAGAGGATTGCCATAAATCGTTGCTTCCTTATGATCATTATGCAAGCCCAAATAATTCTGCAAGTTTATCTTCTTTCAGTTTGGAGCCGATCACGCAGAGACGGCCTGTGTATTCCGGTGCACCTTCACGGATTTCTGTTTCCTCCGGAACCATGTCAAAATAAATCCATGTTCCGTCTTCTGCAGGAAGCATTCCCTTTGCACGAAGAATAATACCGTAATCTTCAGAAGCGGAAAGAGCCTCAAGCATCTTCTCAAGACCTTCTCTTGTGTATTTCTTAATCGTCTCACGTCCCCAGCTTGTAAATACCTCATCTGCGTGATGATGGTGATGATCATGATGATCATGTCCACAGCCGCATTCATGGTCGTGGTCATGGTGATGATGCTCATGTTCCTCATGATCATGTCCACAGCCGCATTCATGGTCGTGGTGATGATGTTCATGTTCTTCGTGATCATGTCCACAGCCACATTCATGATCATGGTCGTGATCGTGATGATGATGCTCTCCATGTTCATGTACATGTCCGCACTCCGGGCATACCTCTTCCTCAGACATCAGTTCTTCCTCAAGAGATACCGGTTTCTCCATAACCTCAAGGATTTTCTTTCCGTCCAGTTTCTCAATCGGAGTGGTGATGATAGCAGCTTTCGCATTAATTCCACGAAGAAGTTCCATTGCCTGCTGTGCTTTCTTCTCATCAATGATATCTGTACGGCTCATGATGATCGCACCTGCATATTCAACCTGATTATCAAAGAACTCACCAAAGTTTCTCATATACATTTTGCACTTCTTTGCATCAACTACAGTTGTATAGCTGTTCAGAACGATATCCACATCTCCCTGAACACCCTGTACTGCCTTGATAACATCTGAAAGTTTACCAACACCTGATGGCTCGATCAGGATTCTGTCCGGATGATATTTGTCCACAACCTCTTTCAGAGAAGTGCCGAAATCTCCCACTAATGAACAGCAGATACATCCGGAATTCATTTCCCGGATCTGGATTCCCGCTTCCTTCAAGAAACCACCGTCAATACCAATCTCACCAAATTCGTTCTCAATCAGTACAACCTGCTCATCTGCATAAGCCTCTTTCAGAAGTTTCTTAATCAATGTAGTTTTACCGGCTCCAAGGAAACCGGAAATAATATCAATCTTAGTTGCCATTATCTTATTTCTCCTCTTCGTTTAGATTTATATTTCTAAATAACCGCCATATAGCCGTCATTTTTTATATTCTGCCATTTTTATGAACAAACAGAATAACTTTTGGAACTGCCATCATTATCTGTCTGTTTATATATTTACCTGTAACGTACTCATTATACATAAGATGTCCAATGTATTCAAGTCTGCCATCAACGCACTTTAACCAGGGAACGCCTGTGCCCCCTGGTTTATAAATATCCTGCAACTGTTCAATACCATCAGAACAACCTGCCTGTTCACATCAAAGAAAGGGGCATGATCCACCATCATGCCCCCACCTGTATACACTAATGATCAACCGTTGATCATAAAGCTCATTAATTTATCAATATCGTCTTTCTCATAAGCAACGATCTCAAGTTCCGGAATCTCTCCGCCTGAGAAAATGTTTGCCAGAGATACATACTGGGATAATTTAGATTTAAGGTTCAGTCTGTCACCTTCGCCTGTTACTAATTCTACTCTGCCTTCGCAGCTGTCAACTACAGAAAAAAATTTATCGATGTCTTTAATGTTAGATACTTTCATGTTCATTCTCCTTTCAACATGGAAACCATTATTCTCTCTATTCCTTGTGTTCGCGATAATTATAACGCAGATAAATTTCAAAAGCAATTATTTATATTTCACGAATTTTTCATATATTATCATGCTTACTCTGCAATATTGTCAAATAAATAACATACCCCTGACAATAATTCTCTCAGATATTTACATATATCCCGAAATCATCCCGAAAAATTAATATGTAAAAATCGCAACCCCATAAGCCGGCAATGGATATGCGAAGGAAAACTCTCTGTTATCACATTCCTGTTTCACTGCCTTAAATGTCTTTGGCTGCTCCAGAAGTCCATTCTCGTCCATGATCAGCTTGTACTGTTTTTTCTTCGGAACACCAACTCTGTAATCCGGACGATCAACAGGTGTAAAGTTAACTATGTAAAGAATATTGTTTCTCTTTGTAGGAGACTTTCTCACAAAGCTGAAAATACTTCTGTCCCCGTCATCCGCATTGATCCACTCAAATCCTTCCGGATTATTATCACCGGCATAAAGTGCCGGATATTTCTTATAAATAGTCAGGAGATCATGCACATAATTCTGAAGTTCCTTGTGTGGCTCTTCATTCAGAAGGAACCAGTCAAGTTCTCTCTCCTCACTCCATTCACGAAGCTGTCCGAATTCCTGTCCCATAAACAGAAGTTTCTTTCCTGCGTGTCCAATCATAAATGCATATCCAGCTTTCAAATTCGCATATTTATCAAATCCAAGTCCCGGCATCTTATTCAACATCGAACACTTGAGATGTACCACCTCATCATGCGACAATACCAAAATATAATTCTCACTGTATGCATAACTCATGGCAAATGTCATCAAATGATGGTTATCCTTTCGGAAATATGGATCCAGTTTCATATATTCTGTGAAGTCATGCATCCATCCCATATTCCACTTCAGACTGAATCCCAGTCCACCTTCTTCTACATCTCCGGTAACCTGCGGCCATGCCGTAGATTCCTCTGCGATCATAAGTGCTCCCGGGTTTCTTCCAAGTACAACAGAATTCAGATGTCTGAAGAAATCGATCGCCTCCAGATTCTTATTCTCGCCATATTTGTTTGCAACCCATTCTCCGTCCTTCCGTCCGTAATCCAGATACAGCATCGAAGCAACCGCATCCACACGCAATCCGTCTATATGGAACTTCTCAACCCAGAATAACGCATTTGAGATCAGGAAGTTCCTTACTTCATTCTTTCCAAAATCAAATACTTTCGTTCCCCAGTCCGGATGTTCTCCCAATCTTGGATCTGCATATTCGTACGTCGGTGTTCCGTCAAAATCTGCCAGTCCGTGTGCATCCTTCGGGAAATGTGCCGGTACCCAGTCGAGAATGATACCGATTTTATTTCTATGCAGATAATTGATCATCCATGCAAAATCTTCCGGCGACCCATATCTGGATGTCGGTGCATAGTATCCGGTCACCTGATATCCCCAGGATCCGTCAAACGGATGCTCGGCAATTCCCATCAGTTCCACATGTGTGTAACCCATTTCTCTTATGTATTTGGTAATTGCCCTGGCAAATTCTCTATATGTATAGAATCCTTCATCTTCCCTTCCCGGATGACGCATCCAGGAACCAATGTGTGCCTCATAGACAGACATTGGCTCGTGCTTATGATTCCAGGTCTTTCTACGTGTCATCCACTCTGTATCTGTCCATTTGATATTCTCAATATCTGCGACCCTGGATGCTGTTCCCGGTCTTAACTCCGCATAATTGGCATATGGATCTGCCTTAAATATCTGTTCTCCCGAATAAGTCTCGATACAATATTTATACATCTGATCCTTCTTCACACCTGGTATAAAACAGGTATAGATCCCGAGCGGCTCTTCCCTCTTCATCGGATTTGCCTCTGTGTCCCATTCATTGAACTCTCCGACTACCGATACCGCCTGCGCATGCGGTGCCCACACTGCAAAATACACACCTTTTTGTTTTCCGTTCTGTACCAGATGTGCGCCCAGCTTCTCATAAATCTCATAATGATTGCCCTGTCCGAAAAGGTATTGATCCAATTCACCTATTTCATATGGTTTTTTCTTTTTTTCAGCCATAATTACCCCTCGCATTCTGCTGCATATTTATAAGAACATTATACTTTACAAACAGGCAAAAAGAAAGAGCTTTGACCGTTTAGTTTGTCAAAACTCTTTCAAAATCCGACCTGTAAATCCTGTTCTCGACAGCTTCTTACAGGTATTCGTTTTTGTTAAATTCTAAAGTCTTCTTCTTTCAGAATAATTCTGTCAGAATCGTCGGTTCCCTTGCCGAATACTCTTCGTGCAAGATGTTTTACATTTGCTTTCTGTGAATGTGAGATTGCTTCATCCATGATCTCTTTTACTTCAGCAACTGATACTGCATGATCTTCTCTCTGCATTACATCGATACGGCTGTACAGTGCAAGGATTCCCATCTCATCCAATTTGTATCCATTCTCTTTCGCATATGTCTGACCGAATGTTACCAGCTCATCATTGATGAATACCGGAAGCTCCAGCTTAGAACTGAACTTCTTCTTGAATTCCGGGTTTGCTGTCATCAGACGCTCCAGAGGTTTTCTCTGATCTTCCAGTACAAAGAGCAATTCTCCTGTCTTCTTCTCCATCAGATAATTTAACTCTTTTACAGTTCTCGCATTCAATTTTCCTGCATGCTCGATGATGATCGCTCCGCCGCGCAGCTTCTGAATAATATTCGTAAGCTCTTTCTTATTAAGAGATTCACCTGTAACGATTGCTACTTTACCCTGTTTCAGACTTCTCTGTTTCTGAATTGCTTTTACAATATCAACCGCAAGGACTGTCTTACCAGATCCTTTTCTACCAATCACAAGAAGGTTACCTGTCTTGGATGTTCCTTCTCTCTGTGCCCTTCTGTCGTTATCAAGTACTTCAACGATCTGTTCGCTCATTCCTCTCACCGGTACAAAATATGAGAACAGCTTCTTCTGTTCTTCTGTAAGTCCAGCTTTCAGACCGATCTCACTCGTAGCACTCAGATCATATCTTCCGGTTACAACAAATCCTGTATCGAACGGAACACCGCCTTTAGATTTCTTGATTCTTGCCTGAATCTCTTCCTCTGATGGCTCTTCGATTTCTAACTCTTCATCCGCTTCTTCGTCGTCTTCAATCTCTAAGTCTTCGTCATCAAAATCTGTCTCTTCATCATCTACATCTGCAAAATCATCGTCGAAGTCTTCTTCTTCGTCCTCTACATCCGCAAAATCAGCATCGACGTCTTCTTCTTCAAAATCGGCTTCTTCAAAGTCTTCATCCTCAAAGTCTTCCTCTTCAAAATCAGCTTCTTCAAAGTCTTCATCTTCAAAGTCTTCCTCTTCGAAATCAGCTTCTTCTTCGTCCTCTTCTTCGAAGTCTTCTTCCTCGAAATCAGCTTCTTCAAAGTCTTCATCCTCAAAGTCTTCCTCTTCAAAATCAGCTTCTTCAA
>ERZ507039.814-NODE-814-length-11198-cov-6.418738_pt1 | contig 11198 bp, 7 predicted proteins | sample MGYA00512872_ERZ507039 | MGnify/ENA metagenome assembly ERZ507039
TAAATATCTTTATGGTAATAGGTATTGACAAATTCCAATTTGTCGAATAGATGAGATTTATTATGGCAAAGAACTAATTTAATATCGAACACCTAAAGGTGGCATGGAAATTATAAAACCATGACCACCTTTTTTGTTACAAAAAATCAAGAAAAAGGAGATTGAAATTATGTTACAGAACAATGAAAAAACAGCAGAGGTATTAATGGCAGAGAAGATTGTGGAGCAGGCAAAGGCAAGGCTTGCAGAAGCTAAGAGAAAGGCAAGTCAGCAGAAGCGCAAAGAGGAAAATCAGCACAAGTACATGATGGGTGGTATTGTTCATAAATACTTTCCAGAGTGCTACCAGTTTGACGAGCAGGAGATGAACAGAATTATTGCTTCAGGGATGAAGTCGGAGCAGTGCCAGCGCATTATTGAAATCGTGAAAAAGGAAAGTGCTGAAAAGCGTGAGAATGCAGTTGTAAAAGCTGAAAGTGAGGTGGCAGGGGATGAAGGTACTGGCAAGAGCGAAAATGCCTAAGACCAGTCAACGAGATTTTCTCGTTGCGCACAGATATACCATCTGCGATGGTATGTGCGCTCTCCGAGGGGTCTTGCAGACAGCTGTTGCCTGCCGAGGGCAGTCAAAAGGGAACACTGCGCTTTCCCTTCGGTGCAGAGGGCGCACCTACCCATTTGCATACTTTGCGTTCAGTGAAGCTCCAAAGAGCGGAGCTTCACTGTTCACAAAGTCAGCCGATACCGCACAATCCACAGTATCGGTCTGCCACAGCCTATGCAGGAGAGTGAGGTGTGGCTATGGCAGTTAAAAACCTAAGTACCCGAGTTGCCATTATCGGAAGAGGTGCAAAGTGCAGAGGTGGTTCATCCGCAGTTGACAAGTCTGCATATATCAGCCGTACCACCATGTACTCTGAATATGACGGAACAACCTATTACCCGAAGTATACCGAGGATTTGGTGCATAATGAGGTCATGCTTCCGGTCAATGCACCAGCAGAATATTCAGACCCATCGGTGCTATGGAACTCCGTTGAAATGAGGGAGAGTAAATCTGCCAAAGCACAGCTGGCGAGGTCATATAAAATCAATCTGCCGAATGAGTGGAGTTATGAGCTTGCCATAGAGGTAATGAGGGATTATGTGAAAAGGAACTTTGTGGATGACGGAATGTGTGCGCAGTTTGCCATCCATGACTCTGAAAATCCGAATACGCACCAGCGTAATCTTCACTGCCATATTATGCTTACCATGCGTCCTATTTTGGAAGATGGTTCATGGGGAGATAAGCAGAAGAAGATTTATGCACTGGACGCAGACGGAAACAAGATAAGAAAAAAGAATGGGCAATATAAATGCACCACGCAGGATGTGACTGGATGGAACAGCAGGGAGAATGCCAGGAAGTGGCGCAAGGATTTAGCTGACACCATAAATGCGGTCAATGATAAAAACGGATTAAGGGAGAATTTTTGGGAGCATAGGTCATTTGCGGAGCAGGGGCTTGATACCATACCACAGATACATTTGGGAGAGAAAGCCAGTGCGCTGGAAAGGGCAGGAATACAGACCGAGAGAGGAAATGTCAACCGCAGGATAATGGAGCAGAATAAGGCTATTCTTACTGCAAAAATGCTTGTGGCAAAGGCAGAGGAACAGTTGCAGAAGCTTGTTAATTCCAAGCCAGTTGAAGCAGTACGAAATACTGCAAATGAAGTCCTTGATATGATTAGGGCAGTTGTCGGCAAAAAGGGCAGACTGGAATTGCCAGTAATCAAGAGCAAATATGTGAGGAAGATTTCACAAAGACAGGCTTTGCAGGAGCAGGACAGAATGGAGAGGTTTGTTGTTGCAAATCAGATTGAGAGCTTTGAGCAGTTGCAGGAGTTTAAGACGCAGCGAGAGCCAGCCTATGAGAAGTTGTCAGCGGAGCGACAGCAAATTGCGGAGCAGATAGCAAGACTGGAGCAGTTGCTTGTGGCATACAGCGAGTATGAACCTTATATCGTGTATCATAAGACCAGTAATTCACTGAAAGGATTTGCCAAGCGTAAATATGATAAGGAGCATGAAACGGAGCTTAGAGATTACGACAGTTATCGTGCAGAATTGAAGAAAATGCTGTCCTCTGATGAGAAGATTACACCGAAGAAATGGACAGCGGAAAAGACGAAACTGGAAGAACGATTGCAGGAGAGCAATCCCGACTATGCAAGAGTGGTTACGGAGCTTGCGTCAACAGAGGTTATTGAGCATAACAGAAAAATGCTTGCCATGACCCGAGAAGCCGAGAAGAAACAGCATAGTCAGATACACAGCAGGAAGAAAAATGAACAGTCATTATGACAGTGAGAGGGCAGTTTACAAGCATTGGTTTGTAGCTGTCCTTTTTGCGTGAAGGGAGAAGAACATGGAAGAAAGCAAGAAAGTGAATACAGAGCATTTCAAGAAAAAGATAGGTAATACCACTTATCGGGTAAGAGTGCATTTTCCGCAGAATACCAAGCGGACTTTTACGGACAGCGTGAATACGCTGATTATGAATGAATGTACCAGCAAAAAGAAATAAATCCACATCCTACATTGACAAATCCTCACAGAGGATACGCTGCTGGCCGCGATGGAAAATGCGGGCAAGGAGGATATGCCCGATGATGCCGAGCGTAAGGGCATTGGCACCCCGGCGACCCGCTCCGGTATCATTGAAAAGCTGGTGTCCTCCGGTTTTGTGGAGCGCAGGAAGTCCAAAAAGATCACAAATCTGCTGCCCACCTCTACCGGCACGGCGCTTATCACCGTTCTGCCTGAACAGCTCCAGTCTCCGCAGCTCACCGCTGAATGGGAACACCGCCTGAAAGAGATCGAGCGCGGCGAAATCGCCCCGGACAGCTTCATGGATGGGATTGCCGCCATGCTACATGAGCTGGTGCAGACCTACAAACCCATCCCCGGCACGGAAGTCCTGTTCCCCTCCGGGCGTGAGGTAGTCGGCAGGTGTCCCCGCTGCGGAGCCGAGGTGACGGAATCACCGAAAGGCTTTTTCTGCGAGAACCATGCCTGTTCCTTTGTTCTCTGGAAAAACAGCCGCTTTTTCACCGCCAAGAAAAAGGCGCTGACGAAATCTCTTGCCGCTGCGCTTTTGAAAAATGGCCGCGCCCCGCTGAAAGGCTGCTACTCCGAAAAGACCGGGAAAACCTATGATGCCAGCGTTCTTTTGGAGGACGATGGACAGCGCACGGGCTATAAGATGGTGTTCGACAATGGCTGATGCGCCGCGTATGGATCACAAGCAGCTCCGCCGCTCCAAAAAGCTCATTCGGAAGCTCTGCTGTAATTACGATCACGGCAACTGCCTCGCGCTGGATGATGGAGAGCCTTGTGTTTGCGTACAGGGCATTTCCTACTCGCTGCTGTGCAACTGGTTCCGAAACGCGGTGCTTCCCGCCGACCATGAGCTGCTGGCCGACGTGATGCGGGAAAGGCCGGGAAAGCGCTGCGCCGTCTGCGGTAAGCCGGTCTATTCTTCCTCCAACCGTGCCAAGTATTGTCCTGCCTGCGCCAAGCAGGAGCGGAGAAAGCAGGACGCCAAACGAAAGCGTGAACAATACTGGAACCTCCGCAAATAGAGACTGGGAAAGCCCCGTGCTGCAAGGCTTTTTTCATGCCGGATTGCAAGTGGCTGCGTCATTCTATCCGCAAGCTCAAAAACAACGTCTATCTGCGGAGAATCGCCCCTGTGCAGGATGTGTTTTCTTCTGCGCAGGGGCGCTATTTTTTCTGAAAGGAGATTATCATGGCTGAAAAGCAAACCAACAAAGACCGGATGCGGGAGATCGTTGACAGCATCGAAAACGGCATCAAGGAGCTGTTTGAGAGCGATAAGTACCGGCAGTATCTCTCCACGATGAGCCGTTTTCACCGCTACTCGGTCAATAATACCATGCTCATCTATATGCAGCGCCCCGACGCCACCCATGTGGCGGGCTTCAACAAGTGGCGCAATCAGTTCGGCAGGAACGTCCTGAAAGGCGAAAAAGGTATCCGCATCATCGCTCCCACTCCCTATAAGAAAAAGGTCGAGGAGATCAAGACCGACCCGGAAACCAATGCGCCGGTGCTGGATGCGGACGGCAAGGCCATCATTGAGGAAAAGGAAATCCGTATCCCCATGTTCAAGGTGGTATCCGTCTTTGATGTGTCGCAGACTGCGGGAAAGCCCTTGCCCCAGCTTGCCGCTGATCTGAGCGGCAATGTGCAGCAGTATGAGGTTTTCATGGAGGCGCTGCGCCGCGCTTCTCCCGTTCCGATGGAGATAAAGCCCGTTGCGCGGGATACGGACGGATTTTTCAGCATTAAGGCGCAGAGCATCACCATCCGCGCCGGTATGAGTGAGGTGCAGACGGTATGCGCCGCCGTCCATGAGATTGCCCACGCCAAGCTCCACGACTACGAACACATGACGGAGCTTGCGGACGATGGTGAGACGATCCTTGTCCCCGGCGAAAAGAGCCGCAACACCGAGGAGGTCGAGGCCGAAAGCATCTCCTATGCGGTCTGCCAGTATTACGGCATTGAAACGGGCGAAAACAGCTTCGGCTATATCGCCACATGGTCAAAGGGCAAGGAGCTGAAAGAGCTTCGCGCCAGTCTGGAAACCATCAACAAGACGGCTTCCGAGCTGATTACGGACATTGACCGGCACTTTGCGGAGATTTGCAAGGAGCGCGGCATTTCTGTGGAGAAATCCGAGCAAGCGGAAAGCCAATTAAAAGAGAACAGCAATATGTCTGCGGCTGACTTGGCAAAAAGCATTTCAGAGCTGTATCTCGATGCGAATGGCCTTGCCTTTCTCAGCGAATTTGCAAGTCAGGAAGATTGCCTCCAGCATTTCTACGAAGATCTGTTGACAGGAGCAGATGAGATAAAAGGCTTCCTGTCCGAAACACTTGAGCAGAGCGATGAATACGCGCACAGAGCGAATGAGCTGCTGTTGGAAGTTGAGGCATTTCAGAAAAGTCACACTTCCTTAAAGGAACTCGACGCTAATGAGCGTTGGTATGCGGTTGATGGTGGGAGCAAGCATCTTCGCATAACAGAAGATGGTGCAAAATATGCCTATGAACTTTACGACAAGGACACTCTACACCTTCTGGAAAGCGGAACAGTACATGACGATGATGTAAACTTTCTTTTGGCGGCTGCGATTCGTATCTGCGAAACACATGGCTATGATAAGACCGTGCCGTTTGAAGTTTTGTCAAACAAGTTTGCAGGGATTTTGTACTCACTCGAATTGTCATCGGACGACAATCAGGTTGTTCACGAGGAGGCCGGTTCTCGTGCCGCAGGCACACTTCCAACTTCGCCAGAGCTGGAACAGGCCACCCCGATGCCCGACCCCACGCTGACGGTGGACGATATGCGCAGCTATGGGTATCTGGACGGCGATATGCTCCCGCTTTCCAAAGACCGGGCGCTGGAGCTGCTGGAGTATGACATCACGGTTTATATGCTCTATCCCGACAACGCCGAGGAAATGGTCTTTGAAGCCGAGGACATCATCAAGCACGACGGAATGTTCGGCGTCACAAGACCGGATTGGGATGCGGTCAAAGGCCATATTCCTCCCCGCGATGTGGAGCAGCGTTTTTTGAACAGTCCCACCGATTCTATGGCGATCTACCAACTGCGCCGGGATGCGCCGGTGGAGCTGCGTTTTGCCAACCTCGGCAGTCTGGCCGCGCCGCCTGACCCGGCCAACTATGAAGCCGTCTATACCCGTGAGGTGTACCCGGACGATGATACCGGCAGAATCCTTGAAAACTTCTACTACATTTTCAACGACGAGCGCCCCGGCGATTTTGTGGGACACAGCCTCTCCGTCAGCGACATCGTTGCGCTGAAACAGGACGGCAAGGTATCCTATCACTACTGTGACAGCATGGGATTTCAGGAGCTGCCCGCCTTTCAGAAACCGGAGAATTATCTGAAAGCCGCCGAGATGTCGATGGAAGATGATTACGGCATGATCGACGGCATTATCAACAACGGCCCCAAACAGCCCACCGTCGCCGACCTTGAAGCACAGGTCAAGGCCGGTATGTCCATCTCCTTGATGGATTTGGCAGAGGCGGCACACCGGGAAAAGAAGAAATCTGTACTGGAGCAGCTCAAAAGCCAACCGGCCCAAGAACGTCCACACAAAACAGCGCCGAAAAAGAGCGCGGAAAAGGAGCTTTGATATGAACATCACCTTTGAAGAACGCCAGCTTATGAGCCTCTACAACACCGGCACCCGCACGGGCTTGATCGCGGCGCTGGAGGAAATGCGCGGCTACCTCGCTGCGGATGAAACGGAGCTGCGGGAGCTGACGGACAGCGCCATCGCAAAGCTGCGCAGGATGAGCGACGCGGAATATGACGCGCTCGACCTGTTCCCCGATTTTGAAAAGGAGGATATGGATGCCGAGTAAAGTACAGCTCTATGCGCAGATGGCAGACCGCACAGCGGAGCAGATCACGGGCAGCTACCAGAAGTGGACGGCATTTCTGACCACCGCCGCAAGGCTGTATAAGTACCCCTACAACGAGCAGCTCATGATTTTTGCCCAGCGCCCGGAAGCCACGGCCTGCGCGGAATACGACCTCTGGAATAAGCAGATGCGCCGGTATGTGCGGCGAGGCAGCAAGGGCATCGCCCTTGTGGATACCAGCAGCGACCAACCCAAACTCCGATATGTATTTGATGTTTCCGACACCAGCGGCGGCGAGAACTCTCGCCGCCCTTATCTTTGGGAATACCGGCAGGAGCATCGTGAGGTGGTATCTGCGGCGCTGGAGCAGCGCTTCGACGTTTCCGGTGAAAGCGGGCTTACCGATCAGTTGGAGCGTGTGGCGGCGCAGCTTGTAGATGAATACTGGCACGACAATCGGCGCGATATTGTCGGCATCGTTGACGGTTCCTTTTTGGAGGACTATGATGAGTTCAACATCGGAGCCGCTTTTCGGAACGCCGCCGTTGTCAGCACCACCTATGCGCTGCTGTCCCGCTGCGGGATGCAGCCGGGAGATTACTTTGAGCATGAGGATTTTCTGAATGTCTTTGATTTCAATACCCCGCAGACCATCGCCGCCCTTGGAACGGCCATCAGCCAGTCCAGCGAGCTGGTGCTGCGGCAGATCGAAGTCACCATCAAGAATTACGAGCGCGAGAAAATCGCGGAAAGGAGCGAAAGCCATGAGCGAACTGACCTACACCCGCAGCGGGGATTATCTGATTCCCGATCTGAGCCTGACCGAGCAGCCGCAAGCCCCGCTGGGCAAGTACGGCAGGATGCGGAAGGATTACCTGAAGGAGCATCGTCCGGTGCTGTGGAACAGCCTGCTGCTGTCCGAGAAGCTGTACCCCCATCTGCGGGAAATCGACGAGGCAGCGAACAACCGGCTGGAACAGATGATGCCGGAGCTGATGAAGTCGGCAGGCGTGACGGAAGCGCTGAAAGCCAGCGACCCGATGAAGTGGGTAGGGCTGATGAACACGCTGAAAGCGCAGGCCGAGGAAACGATCCTCACGGAGTTGGTGTTCAGCTAACCATGTTCGATGCCCCTGCTGGGGCGCAGATGTCCTTCTTCCCCTCAGAGGCAGAACAAATTCAATCCATCGCAGAAGCGGAGAGTGTAACACCCTCCGCTTTTTCTATGTTCATTTCTCAGAATGATATTGACCACATCCTGCGCGCGGGCGGTAATGCGGATGCAGCGCGGATGAAAATTGCTGCGGAATTCTCCAAGCAAAAACCTTTAGAGGATCGCGCGGCATTTCTGAAAGCTCTTTACCACGGCGGCAACGGCCTGATTACGGATAACGGCAGGTTTTCCGCATGGTACGGGGACGATGGTATCCATATTGCAACCGGAGATACCTCTCGCTATCTTCGTTCTGCCCAAGTGATAGGCTGGGCAGATGCGGCGGAGCGTATTGAGGAACTTCTGGACGGCGGCACATTTGCCACCAATCTTGAAGTCACAGAAGCCCCGCGCTATGAGCGGCTGGGTATTGCTGTGGATGTCTGGAATCTTTATCACGATTTCTCGGATGAAGCAAAATCGCTGGGGTATCTGTCCTGCTTGGGCAATATCCATAGCACCAGCTTTCCAGAGGAAACGGAGCGCCTGACGGATGATCTGCTGAATCCGGAGTTTCGGGAAAGGCTTCTGGCAGAACACAGAGTATTTCTTGACGCATACCGTGAGAACCGGGAGCTTCTGCGTTTCCATTTCCACCGTCCGCAGGCGCTTCTTACACGTATGGAAGATCTGTCATTGCCGCGCAAAGAATATCACTCCGATATGGCGGCTGTTCCGAAGACGGGCCGGTTTATCACTGAAGATGAAATTGCGGCTTCTCTTGCAAATGGAAGCGGCTTTGAGGGTGGAAAGACCCGCATCCATGAGTTTTTCCAGACTCCGCACACGACAAAAGAGAGCGCTGATTTTCTGAAAAAGGAATACGGCATCGGAGGACGCACCCATGCTGTATCCAGAGAAAGCGGCAGCTATGAAGATCACGGCAGCAAAGGCATTGTGCTGAAAAAGAACGGCTGTGCAGACATTCAGATGAATTGGAACAAGGTCGCTTCGCGCATCTCGGAGCTGGTTCGGTTGAACCGCTACCTTACGCCGGATGAGCAGGCAGCCTATGACAAGGAAATGGCGCAGGACGCCATGCGGAACGCGGTTTATAACGACTATAACGACGTAAAGGCGGCGCACCCCGATGAAATTGTGCTGTATCAGGTTGGGGACTTCTTCGAGCTGTATGGCGAGGATGCGCGGGCAGTTGCAGATGATCTCAGCCTTGAGCTGACGCGCCGCAATTTGGAGGGAGTAGGCCGTGTTACCATGTGCGGCTTCCCTGCAAAGGATTTGGAGAAATACGTTGAAAAGCTGCGGGAAAAGCATGATGTAACAATTTCGCGCATTGGCGATTCCAGCCATGAACACACGGCATATACGCTTCCGTCCATCGACCACGAGGCAGAACAGGCCATCAATGCCTATGAAGCGGAGTTCGGCGCGGATGGGACGCGGGTGTTCCGCGACCCCGCCGCCGAGCTGCCACCACAGCCTACCGTGCGAGAGCTGTTTGACGGGTACAAGCTGACCGTCGGCAACTCGCTTTCCAAAGATACGGCTTTTGTCAATGCCTGCCGCAATTCAGACCGCCAGAACGCTTATCTGGAGGGCGCGGACGCTATCCGTCGTATTGTCACGGCATCTGATGATCTCCAGCTTGTCCGCCTGTACTTTGATATGCCCGCGTTCCATAACCGGCTGCATCAGGAGCTTTTGGAGGAACTGTATCCCACGCTGGCAGCGACGGTCGCACCCTCTCCCTATCCGATCACACAGGAGGACATTGACAACGCGCTTCTGGATTGGCACAACAACCTAAAGGGCAAGCAGGAAGTCGCACTATATATGCAGGCGCATGGGCGAGAACGCAGCACCGCCGCATGGCTGGCTACAAAATATGGCTGGGAAGATAGCAAAACTCCCATGTATATCCATGTAGGAAACGCCGAGCCGGTGACTCTCACATGGGCGCAGGTACAGCGGCGGTTGGCACAGCTCATCCGCGAGAATAAATTTTACGATGAGAATGAGCGACTGCGGTTATTTTCACCTGACCGATACTCCATTCGTCTGCATCCCGGCGAGGGCGGAATTACCGGCATTTGGGATGAGGTGTTGGAACGGTTCTGCGGAGATGGGGAACAAACGCTCCGCTTTGCAGAACAGAATAACGCCATTGCTTACTTGGATGGCATCAAACGGGATATGGGAATTGAGCTATCCCCTCCGGCGTTTACAACACCGCTTGGCTATACTTATCATATTGGAGATCGCATTTCATCCATAGAGTTAGACCACATAGCAGCAGTCGGCGTTATCGCGCGTGTAGATGAAGATCACATCTGGCACACGTTACCGAACGTACCCGGACAGGAACCTGTCAGCATCGACCGCAATTCCTTTGAACGCTACCTCGACACCAGATATTTCGAGGTTTCTGAACCGGAGCCGCAGCGCGTCATTGCGGCGCAGCACACAGAACAGCCAACCCCGGAGACGCCGCAAGCGGTTCAAAACCTTATGGGGCAGCGCGTGGAAATTGATGGTAAGCTCTATAATGTTGATTCCGCAGATGAAACTATCGCGCATCTCAGCGTCGTTTCATCCTCCAGCGAGAGCAATCACGATCCGGAACACAGAACCGAACCGGTTTCTGCTGTCCTCACACGAATTGCAGATCAGGGTCGTGAGCTTGCGCCGAATATTTCGGCATATCAGGCGCTTCGTGCAGAGCATCCCGAAAAGCTCATCGGTGTCCGTGTCGGAGAACGGCTGCTTTTTTATGACGCGGATGCAGAACGCGCCGCCAGCGCTTTGAATCGCCGCCTGCTGCAACGCGATATTCCCGGTATGGGCGAAACCGCTGTGACCGGCTATGATTTTGGACAATGGGCAAGCGCCGCAAAGCGGCTGCTGGAGCATGGACACAGCTTCGTGTTTGCGCAGCCAAATGAAACCGACGGCTATGATGTTTTCAACGAGGCCGATGCCAAGGAGTATATCCCCATTGGCATGGAGCTGGAGATTGACGGACGGAAGTTTGCCATTGACAGCGTAAATTTCAGCACGGATGAAGTATCTCTGCGCGATGTGACTTTTCAAAACAGGCAGGGCTTTCCCATCTTCCGCGCTGAACACATTGCGTTTATACGCTCGTTTGTTGAAGAGCAGGAACGGGAGCAGCCGCAGCCTGTCACCAAACCCGTCGCGTTCTATCCTGCCGAGAAAACGCACTTGCCCTACGACATAGAAATCCAAACGCTGCACATCCCGGAACCGGAGCATGACCCGCCCTCTGCGGAACCCGCCGAGCCTGAACCGCCCGCCATGAGCGATGAAGAAAGGCTGATTCTGGAGCAGGAAGGGCGCGCGGCACTCTCGGAAATGGGCGAGTTTGTGCCTGATTTTGATGATGCCATCTCTCAGGCTGAGATCGACGAGCCTCCCGCACACCGTCCTGCGGTATCTATTCCCGTTGACGGCGAGTGGCAGGGCTTTCCCAGCATTGCCGCTGCGGAGCAGGCCGCTTACGCTGACTTCAAGGCGGCAAGCCACCGCGA
>ERZ507039.819-NODE-819-length-11168-cov-3.926572_pt1 | contig 11168 bp, 10 predicted proteins | sample MGYA00512872_ERZ507039 | MGnify/ENA metagenome assembly ERZ507039
CACAAGCTCGTTGCTTCCGGTGAGTACGCCCTCGGCGTGACCATCGAGAAGTCCGCAGTCCTCTACAACGACAACCCCGACATCGGCTATGTCTATCCTGAGAAGAACTCCGCCGTTCCCGACGGTGTTGCTCTCATCAAGGGCTGCCCCAATGAAGAGAACGCAAAGCTGTTCATCGACTTCGTCACCAGCGCTGAGTGCCAGACCGCTCAGAACGCCGACTGGGCACGCCGCCCCGTCCGCTCTGATGTCGCTCCTCAGGGTCTCTGCTCTCTCGACGACTGCAACGTCGGCAACTACGACTTTGACTACGCCGCCGCCAACAGAGATTCCATCAAGGAGAAGTTCAACGACCTCATTGCAGGCTGATTTTCTTTGATCCAAGCTTACCCGGAGGGCACCTTCCAATGGTGCCCTCTTGCGGTATTATGCGCGGACTGAAAAATGCTACGGCACGGCTCCGGAATATTTTTGAATCTGCGTAATATAAAACTTTACACATATACGGAGGAGACCACATGAGCAATCAGGTAATCATCAAGGACGCCGTCAAGCGCTACGGCGACTTCACCGCACTCAACGGCGTTTCGCTGGACATCCGCGAGGGCGAATTCTTCACGCTGCTCGGCCCGTCCGGCTGCGGCAAGACCACGCTTCTGCGCATGATAGCGGGCTTTAACTCCATCGAGGGCGGCGACTTCTATTTCGGCGACAAGCGCATCAACGACGTGCCCGCTCATAAGCGCGACATCGGCATGGTGTTCCAGAACTACGCCATCTTCCCGCACCTGAGCGTGCGCGATAACGTCGCCTACGGTCTCAAGGCGCGCAAGGTTCCGGCCAGAGAGATAAAGCCCCGTGTGGACGAGGCGCTGGAGCTGGTGCAGATATCCCACCTTGCCGACCGCAAGCCGAACGAGCTGTCCGGCGGTCAGCAGCAGCGCGTCGCGCTGGCGCGCGCATTCGTCATCGAGCCGAGCGTCCTGCTGATGGACGAGCCGCTGAGCAACCTTGACGCGAAGCTGCGCGTGCAGATGCGCTCCGTCATCAAGAAGCTCCAGCGCCGCCTCGGCATCACCACCATATACGTCACGCACGATCAGGAAGAGGCACTCGCCATCTCCGACCGTATCGCCGTTATGAAGGACGGCCACATCATGCAGATCGGCACCCCGAACGAGATATACGCCAAGCCGCAGAATCCGTTCGTCGCAGGCTTCATCGGCGTCAGCAACTTCCTCGACTGCGAGGTCTCCGCTCCCGGAGGCGGCGTCGCGGACGTCAGCATCAAGGGCGAGCTGAATATTCAGGTTCCCGTCCGCCGCGAGTATTCCGGCAATGGCAAGATATCCGCGCGTCCGGAGCAGCTGTTCTTCTCCGCCGACGGTATGCCCGGAACCATCCTGTTCTCCACCTTCCTCGGCGACTTCATCGAGTACGAAGTGCAGCTTGACGACGGTCAGAACCTCATCGTCAACGAGTACACCAAGGATACCGCCGAGGTGCACACCGACGGCGAAAAAGTGCATCTCAGCTTCGACCCGCTGCGCATCAGCCTGTACGACGTGAACGAGGAGGTGCTCAGCCTGTGAACAAACGTCTCGGTTCCCGCTGGAGACCGGATTTCTGGTTTTTCACAAAGGTATTCGTGATCCTCGCCATGTGCATGTTCATCGTGTACCCGTTCTACACGATACTCACGAAGAGCGTGTTCTCCAACAAGGTCGACGGCATAACGCTCTATAACTTCAAGCGCTTCTTCTCGAAGCCCTACTACTATCAGGCCCTCATCCGCTCCATGGTCGTGTGCTTCTCCACGGTACTTACCACGACACTGGTGGGCGTTCCCATCGCTTATCTGATCACCCGCTACAACATTCCGGGCAAGAAGATCCTTCACATCTTCATCATCATGAGCCTGATGAGCCCTCCCTTCATCGGCGCTTATTCCTGGATCATCCTGCTGGGCCGTAACGGTCTGGTAGCACGGGCGCTGGCGAAGATCGGCATGACCGCGCCTACAATTTATGGTCGCGGCGGTATCATCTTCGTGTTTACCCTGCACCTGTTCCCCTACATTTATCTGTACACCTCCGGCGCCATGAACAGCATCGACAGTTCCTTGGAGGAAGCCTCCGAGAATCTGGGCATGAACAAAATCCGGCGCATCTGGACGGTGACGCTGCCCGTTATTCTGCCCTCCATTCTGGCAGGCTGCATCATGGTGTTCATGACCTGTCTGGCTGACTTCGGCACCCCCATGCTGCTGGGCGAGGGTTATACCGTGCTGCCGGTTCTCGTGTATAACGAGTATATGTCCGAAAGCGCCACCGACCCCTATATGGCTTCGGCGCTGTCCGTCATCATCGTGTTCTGCTCGCTGGTCATGCTGAGCTTCCAGAAACTGGTGGTGGACAAGCGGAATTACACCATGAGTTCTCTCCGGCCGCCACAGGAGACCAAGCTCCACGGGTTCAAGCGCTTCCTCGCTTCCCTGCCCATCTACATTGTGGTGTGTCTTGCATTCCTGCCTCAGATCGTTGTGGTGTGCCAGTCCTTCATCGAGCGGAGCTTCTCCGGCGTCATCAAGGGCGTCAACCTGAACAACTACCGCACCATCATGTCCCGCCTTGGCCGGAACATCCGCAATACCTATGTGTTCTCCATCGTGGCCATCGTGTTCATCATCTTCATTGGCATTCTGGTGTCCTATGTTCTCGTCCGGAAGAAGGGCAAGATCGCCAGCCTGATCGACACGCTGATCATGTTCCCCTACGTCATCCCCGGTTCCGTTCTGGGTATCGGCCTGATCGTGGCGTTCAACCGCAAGCCTCTGATTCTGGTCGGCACTGCCGCCATCATGATTATCTCCTACGTCATCCGGAAGCTCCCCTACACCGTCCGGTCGGGCAGTGCGTTCCTGTATCAGATGGACCCGTTCGTTGAGGAAGCGTCCATCAATCTGGGCGTATCGCCTATGAAGACCTTCTTCACGGTCACGGCGCGGATGATGCTGCCCGGCATTATGTCCGGCGCGGTTCTCAGCTGGATCACCTGCATCAACGAACTGAGCAGCTCCATCATGCTCTATTCCGGCAAGACATCCACCATCGCCGTTGCCATTTATCAGGAAGTCGTCCGCATGAGCGACGGCACCGCCGCAGCCCTGGCCACCATTCTGACCCTGACGACGATTGTTTCGCTGGTCATTGTGTTCCGGGCTACCAAGGGCAAGGTTAAGATCGTCTGATGATCAAAAACGTTATTTTCGACATGGGCAACGTTCTGCTGCGCTTTGACCGGGACTATTTTCTGGACGCCGTGGGCGTTCAGGGCGCGGACAGAAAGCTGCTGCTGAACAACGTCTACCTCTCGCTGGAATGGGCGAAGATGGATCGCGGCTCCATGACCGAGGCCGAAGCAGCCGAGAGCATGTGCCGCCGTCTTCCCCAGCGGCTTCACGAGAAGGCGCACCTGCTGGTTGACCGGTGGGATCGTCCCATCCTCCCTATCGCCGGTATGGAGCAGCTGGTAAGCGACCTGAAAAAGGCGGGATACGGCGTATATCTGCTGTCCAACGCCAGCTACCGCCAGCACGAATACTGGCCGCGGGTACCCGGCAGTCAGTATTTTGACGGGACGCTCATTTCTGCCGATGTCAAGCTGGTCAAACCGGAAGCAGAGATTTACCGTCTGCTGTACAAAACGTTCCAGCTTGTCCCCCAGGAATGTCTGTTTATCGACGACGCCACCCAGAATATCGAAGGCGCGGAACGCACCGGTATGCCGGGCATCGTCTTCCACGGTGACGCGGACGAGCTTCGCCGGGAAATGCAGGCTTTCGGCGTTCAGATTCCGTAAATACGAAAGAACGGCTCCGGGAAAATTCCCGGAGCCGTTTCCGTTCCAAGATACTGTGTAAAGGGGCTGTACCGATACGCTCCATGAGCCTGTTTTTGTACTATTGGGCATATAAAATCCGCCCGATGCCAATGGCATCGGGCGGATTTTCAACTTCTCAAAGACTTTGGAACGACCAGCAATCAGTCCTTCTTTGCCTTGTCGGCTTTCTTCGCGGCCTTGGCCTTTGCCTTGGCTTCCTGCGCCTTCTTGGCCTCCGCCTTGGCGGCCTCCGTAGCGGTCTCGTTGGAGGAAATCGCCCACTTCTCCAGCTCGATACGTACCTGATCGGCGCTGGTCTCGACGACGATGCGGCTTTCCTTCACGTCCACAACAACGCCCACGATACCGCCGATGGTGACGATCTTATCGCCCTTCTTCACGGCGCCGCGCATCTGCTCGGCCTCTTTTTTCCGCTTGTTCTCAGGACGGATCAGCATGAAGTAGAAAATCGCGATCATCAGCACCAGCATGATGACGGTGCTGCCCATACCGGCAGAGGTGGTTCCAGTCAAAACATTCATTGGGAAAACTCCTTTTGTGTTATTTCCTGTTCATTATACCATTAATTGCGTAAATTGCAAGGGGGCTTTTAAGTGGTTCTTAATATTTTTATATTCTTCTGCCCAGCTTCTCCGAATACTCCCGGCGGAAGTCTTCAAAGCGTCCCTCGTCCAGCGCCTGACGGATTTTTTCCATCAGCTTGTTGTAAAAATACAGATTGTGCATGACGGACAGGCGCATTGCCAGCATTTCCTCCGCCACGAACAGATGGCGGATATAGGCGCGGGAATAGCGGCGACAGACCGGGCAGTCGCAGTGGGGATCGATGGGGCTGTCGTCGGTGATATACTTGGCGTTTTTCAGGTTGATCGCGCCCTCCCATGTGAACAGCCGGGCATGGCGGGCATTCCGCGCCGGCATAACGCAGTCAAAGAAATCCACGCCCCGGGCGACCGCCTCGATGATGTTGCTGGGCGTCCCCACGCCCATGAGGTAGCGGGTCTTGTCCACCGGCATGTGCTCCTCCACGGCCTCGATGATGTCGTACATCTCCTGCGTGGTCTCCCCCACCGCAAGGCCGCCGATGGCGTAGCCGGGGAGGTCAAGCTCGGCAATGCGCTTCATGTGATCCACCCGGATGTCCGTATACGTGCCGCCCTGATTGATGCCCCAGAGCATCTGCTGGGGGTTCACCGTGTCCGGCAGGGCGTTCAGACGGGCATTTTCCGCCTTGCAGCGCACCAGCCAGCGGTAGGTTCTGTCCACGCTTTTCTGAACATAGTCCCGGGGCGAGGGGTTTTCAATGCATTCGTCAAAGGCCATGCACATATCGCTGCCCAGATTGGACTGGATCTGCATACTCTCCTCCGGCCCCATGAAAATCTTGTGGCCGTCGATGTGGGAGGCAAAATACACGCCCTCCTCCTTGATTTTCCGCAGGGAAGCCAGACTGAACACCTGAAATCCGCCGGAATCCGTCAGAATGGGGCCGTCCCAAGTCATGAACTTATGCAGTCCCCCCATCTGGCGCACCACCGTGTCCGTGGGACGCAGATGCAGATGGTAGGTATTGGACAGCTCCACCTGGCACCCGATGTCTTTCAAATCCTTGGCGCTCAGCGCGCCTTTAATCGCGCCCTGCGTGCCGACGTTCATGAACACCGGCGTCTGGACGGTGCCGTGGGCACAGGTGAATTCTCCCCGGCGGGCTTTGTCCTCGGTTTTTTTCAGTTCAAACATGGCTGTTTCTCCTTGTCGATAGGTTTCATCGGGTTGTACAGGACGTACATCTTCCCCGGCTCGTCAACACCCCGTGCGGTGGGCGTGACCACATTTTTCAGGAAGCGGAAGCCGCACTTTTCCACCACCCGGCGGGAGCGGTCATTTCTGTCAAAATGGCCGCAGGTCAGATAGTCGAAAGACAGCTCTTGGAAGCAATAGTCGATCACGGCTTTCACCGCCTCCGGCATCAGTCCCCTGCCCCAGTAATCCCTGCTGAGGACGTAGCCGATCTCGCGCCCCTGTAATTCTTCCGGCAGCCCCGCGTCCTCGTCCCGGGGTTCCAAGCCCAGCGAGCCGATCACCTTTCCGTTTTCCTTCAGCTCCAGCGCAAAGGTCTTCTTTCCGCTGATAAAAAAGTCAAGTATCCGCCGGGATTCTTCCATAGACTGGTGGTGATTCCACCCGGCCATCTCCCCGACACCCTCCACGCTGGCATATTCATAAAGGTCCGCCAAGTCCGTCTCCCGCCAAGCGCGCAGGATAAGGCGGTCGGTTTCGATTCGGATATTTGTCACGTCAACCGGTGCATTCATATTCGTTCCTCACAAAGTGCATTTTGGAAAGCGTGCTACCATTCTACCCTTTCTTTCCCATGGTGTCAACACATTCAAGCGTGATTCACGCCGGCGCGCCCTGTTCCGTCCGCTTCTGCTCCAATTCCGCCCTGAGAATAATTCCCAATGTCAGGCAGTAATCCGGGTCTTTCAGGTCGCTGCCCAGCATGGCGGTGATATGCGCCAGCCTGTCAAGCAGCGTAGAGCGGTGCAGGAACAGCGCCGACGCGGTTTTCGTAACGGAGAGGTTATTATCCAGATACACCCGCAGGGTATGCAGATACGACACCTGAGAATTGTCGTCATGCTCCTTCAGCCGTTTCAGCCCCTCCGTGTAGTACACCCATGTCGGCCTGCCCGCCAGAGCGCCGCTGAGAAGCTGGGGCAGCAGATAGTCCTGAAAACGGAATATGGTGCCGCCCTGAGAAAGCCCGTTTTGCAGGGCGGCGGAAGCCTGAAACCATGCGTGGTTCGCGTCGTACAGGTTGGTAAAGGGCGAAGAAACGCCGCAGACGACCCCCAGCTTTTCCAGCACCGGAAGCAGCGCGTCCAGCGTCTCCTTCTTCGCCTGATCGATGGAAAGAAACGCGGCGACGGAATCCACAAACTCAAAGGCAATGGCTCCGGGATGCCGTTCCTCCAGCGCGGCGGAGAGATACGCCCCCGGAAGATAGGTGCTGCCGGACTTGGGGATCAGCTTCACGCAGACCCAATCGTGCTTCCCGCTTTCCACGCTCAGGGCGCGGCGGTACTCAAAATCAATGCTCTGCCCAGAAATGACACTGCGCAGCGCCCGGCGTACAGCGGTACGGGTACTGGCCAGAACGGGATTCTGCTGAACCGCCTGCCGCAGAAGCTTGGAAAAGAAAACCGCCAGCGTTTTATCCGAGTCCCGGAACCCCCGGGAGCCTTCAAAGACGGTCAGGCAGCCCAGATATTCCTCCTGATCGAAAATATTGACGGAAAGTGTGCGCTTGCCTTGCAAATCCAAAAGAAGCGGCTCCCGGACGTGGGTGGACATATCATGCAGGGACAGGAAGGTCGCCATTTTTTCCACGTCGAAGGACTGGGTATCCAGCTGCAAGCCCAGCTTGTTTCGCAGATAATCTTCCTCCGTAACGCCAAGATACCGGAAATCGGAACCAATCAGCAGCATGGGATTTTCAAAAATTCCCCTGCTGGCCTCCAGCATCTGCGGGAGATTCCCGCCGTGGCGCAGGATCGTCCAGAGCTGATCTTCCCAGCTGTCGTACCGGTTGAAAATTTCCTGCACCAGATTGAACACCCGGAAAATATCCCAGTTTCCCTCCACCAGAATGACGCTGCACCGGTCATAATAGGCGCTGAGGTTCCAGTGCTGTCCCAGACAGATCAGGCACACATTTTCCCCCAGCTTCGGACTTTGGGGCAGATGATCGGCAGAGCATACGTACACCCGGTTCTTCTCAAAGGATTGGGAACGATCCAGATAGAATTCCGGCCGATTCAGGGTAAGCGCGCTGCCCCCTTTGCCCCGCTGGGTGACCATTGTCAGCTTTTCTTTCAGACGCCAATAGAGAATATCCGCGCACAGTTTCATGCCTTCCGCCCTCCTGAATTCTTTTGAAAATATTATAATTTCTCCTCGTACAGCTGTCAAGGCATCTCCCATACATTTTGTATGGGAGATGCTCGATTTATAGGAAAAATTCACAAATACTGCACCTATAAATTGTATGGTTTGCAGGAATACAAAATGTATGGCCGTGCCCGCCCAAAATCCGGCCTTTTGTAGAATATCCGGCTGAGCGCTTTTCCATTATAATGAATCCACAGCAATACAGGATAGGAGGAACACCATGCTGAAAGAAAAACTGGATTCCAGAAAATGCTTCGCCACCGCCTGGGGCAAGCTCATCACGGAGGGGGAAGCCTACCGGCAGCTGAATCGTCAGATCGCCGCCATGACGGCTAACCTCTTTCAGGTCATGCGGATTTTCGAGCCAAGCTGGGAAAAACGCACCGCCGCCATCTGCGACATTGCCAATACGATGAATATGGCCGTCGCGGGAACGCCGGAGGAACAGAAGGACTACGTCAACGCCTCGCTCTATGAAGCCTTCAACATCCCGGAGCTGTGTGAAAAGTCCAGCTGGCTGGGCGGCATCACCGGCGACTCCGGCGACGAGTGGGAGAACATGGCGGGGCGCGTCGTGCAGTTCACCCGGAACCGGGTGGAAAAGGAGCTGGATACCTGCCCCTGGGACATCGTGGGCAGCGAGCTTTGCAACATGACCACCAGTATGTTCACCGCCAACTTTGACCTTGCGTCCTCCAACGGCACGGAGAATGAAGTAGCGCTGAATATGTGTCAGGCCCGGGGCTGCGGCAATAAGCACTGCCGCGTGGTCGCGGAGCGCCGGGACGTCTACAACCTGCCCAAGCAGGACTGGCTGGAGCATATGCAGCAGCCAATGGACCCCATTCACGACACGCCCCGGGAACGCATGGTCAAGGAAGGTCAGTGCCTGCGCAACGGTCAGTACACCCAGAATTTCGGCGAGGAAACGTCGCTGGAAAAGGCGTACCACTGGGTCGCGCAGATGGGCTGGGTCTGGTCGATCCAATTCCCCATGATGGCCATTAAGGACATGGCTCCCGACGAGGACGAGTTCCTGCGGGTATTCCGCATCGTTTTCGCCACAGCGGGCAAGAACCAGTTCATCGACCCCTTCGCCAAAGAAGGACTGCGCAGCTTCCTTGGCGTCCCTCACGAAATGGACGAAAACGACGGGCGCATTCTGGGCGGCTACATCCGCTATATGCTGGACGTGCAGCAGGTGCCCTATGAGATGGTGCGCTGGACGAAGGACGAAACATGGATCAGGGTCAAGTCGGAAGATTTCACCGCACGCTATGAAATGGCGCCGCTGGACGAGCTGGTGGACGCCTACGAGGCGCAGTGGAACGGCGCGGCAAAGACGCTGGTCAGCCCGGAATGGTCCTGCGTAATTGAAGACCGGGACGAGGAAGATATGTACATTAAGGTCATCCGCAAGGAAGACCTGCGGATGCTGTAAGGAGGTGCCGGAATATGCTGTTTAAGGAAGATACTGTTGCCCGCGCCGACGCCATGGCCATCCGCAAGGGCGTAGGCTTTTACCGCTGGACCCACGATCTGGTGGAGGTCACGGGCAAGGACGCGCTGGAAGTCCTGCAAAAAATCTACATCAGCGACATTTCCAAGGTCGCCGTCGGCCGCTCGAAATACACCGCTTCTCTGGATGAAAACGGCGAGATCATCGACGACGTGATCGTCATGCACATGGCCGAGGGCTTATATTGGGTCTCCGACCTCTATGGCCCCCGGTTGCTCCCCTGGATTGAAAAGCACAAGGGCGACGCGGACATTCAGGCAAAGATCATCACCTACGACTGGGACATGTACGCCGTGCAGGGCCCCGACAGCCTCAAGGCAATGAACGCCATGCTGGATAAGCCGGTGGACGATCTCAAACGGTTCGGCATCTGTGAGCGCAAGCTGGGAGATATCCCCGTCTACATCCACCGTTCCGGCTTCACCGGCGAAAACGGCTATGAAATCTACTCCGCCTTCGATAAGAGCGCAGAAGTTCACGATCTGGCGCTGAAAGCAGTGGAATCCGTGGGTGGCCGGGAGCTTCAGACTCTGGAGGTCTACGTCCGTTCCGTCCCCATGGAGAAGGGCTTCCCGCTCAAGCAGGATTTCAAGCACCTGAGTCCCTACGAGTGCGGCCTTGGCTGGGCAGTCGCCGCCGACAAGGACTTTATCGGCAAGGAAGCGGCGCTGGCGCGGAAAGAACATCCCAAATACCGGATGGTCGGTCTGGAATTCTCCCGGGAATCCACCGAGGATATTTCCATCTGGGAGCGGGTGTACTGGTACGGCGTGGAGGTCGGCCGCTGCGCCCAGACCATCTACGGCTACACGGTGGAGAAAAATATCGGTTTCGCAACCCTTCGCGCGGACGTTCCCGACGGCGCGGAACTGACCGTCGGCTGCAACGATTCCCCTGCGGTCGTAGTGGGCAAGGTTTTCTGCTGAGGAGGAAATTATGGGAAGATTGGAAAATAAAGTCTGCATCGTGACCGGCGCGTCCGCCGGTATTGGCCGCGCCACGGCAGAGCAGTTCTGCCGGGAGGGCGCGAAGGTCGTGGCAGTTGCCCGCCGTGAGGAACGCCTGAAAGAACTGGCCGAGGAATGCAAGAACGCCCCCGGCGAACTTGTCTGGTATGCGGGAGATGTCGGCGACCCGGCGGCGGCCGTGGGAATGGTAAAAAAGGCAGTAGAATCCTTCGGCCGGCTGGACGTTGCCGTCAACTGCGCGGGCGTGATGGACGACAACACAGCCATCGCGGATATGTCTGACGAGATGTTGGAAAAGACGTTCCGCATCAACACCTTCGGCCTGATGTACGGCCTGCGGGAGGAATGCAGGCAGTATCTTTCTCAGGGCGACGGCGGCGTGATCGTCAACGTCTGCTCCGTCGGCGCGACGCACCAGACCGCTGGCGCGGCCTACTGCGCCAGCAAGGGCGCTGTTCTGGCGGCGACAAAGAACACGGCGTTCATGTACATGGAGGAAGGCATCCGCTGCAACGCCCTCTCCCCCGGCGGCGTTGTGACCGACATTCCCCTGGTCATGCCGGCAGCCGACGAGTTTGGCTTTGGCAGAACCAGCAAGCTGCTGGACTTCTCCGGCGAGCTTGCCATGCCGGAAGACCTGGCGGACGCGATCCTGTTCCTGGCCAGCGACCAGTCCCGCTACGTCAACGGCGAAGAGATCAAGTGCGACGGCGGCTGGACGTGCTTCTGAGAATATAATTGTCACAGGCGGCACCGGATGGTGCCGCCTCAGTCTGTCAAATAACCCTCACTTTCAATAAGCGAAAGTGGGGGCATTCTTGTAG
>ERZ507039.831-NODE-831-length-11069-cov-3.015707_pt1 | contig 11069 bp, 6 predicted proteins | sample MGYA00512872_ERZ507039 | MGnify/ENA metagenome assembly ERZ507039
GTGACCTCCAAAGCCGGCAAACCGAACAAGGGCGACAAATACGCCATCGTCAACGGCGACAAACTCGACTGGAGCGCAGCAAACCGCAACTATGTCGACATCAAGGCTGTCGTTAAGATCAAGGACACGAACATCCAGGTAGCTTCCCTGCCGCTGCGCGTGGAGATCCAGACCCCGATCAAGACGCTGGCACAGACCAAGGCTATCGAGGTCGCTTACAAGACCAACGAGGCGACTACGGCCAATATGTTCGAAAACCTCCAGTTGATCGACGCCGACGGTAAGTCGTGGATCGAATACAACAAAGACACGAAGGCCTGGGAAGCCGTTACGGTAGGCAACGGCAAGACGGCCTACGACGTATTCCAGGCAAAACCCGAAGCAGCGAAAAATACCGCCGGTATCGTATTCAAGATGAAATCGGCCGAGTATGCCGATACCCCTGCCAGCGACAAGGATGCTTCCGCATATATCAAAATCACAGACAATACGCTGACCTACGAGAACAACAGCGCCACGCTGCTGAAGGACATCATCATCAAGGTAACGCCGAGCTTCACCTACCAGTACGGCGAGATCACGGGCGAGGAGATGACGATTACCATCAAACGCTAAAGTTCACACGCTTCGCGGTCCGGCACGGCAACCGGCTGTGCCGGCTCCGCAAAAGCGATCCTCGGCAGGGGATGACCCCCAAGGAGTTGTTTTTTAGTTAACAAGTTTCACACCCATCCCCTGCTTTTTGGCGGACCGAAGAGGCGCGGTCCGCCATTTTTTCGTACCTGCCGCCCCGATGCCAGCCGGGCGTAAAACCGGACCCCGTTCCGGCTTTGCGCCCGGCCGGCATTTCCCCTTCGGAACACAAACGGCGCAACGGCAAAGACAGATAAGTTTGATTTTCAGCCCGGCTTGTATTATCTTTGCCAAAGATAAACCCCCGCACGGATAGGCGGCGCCACGGCAAACCCCAAGCAACGCTTGGTTCTGCACCCGGCTTGCACTATCTTTGCATCATACAGCATTTAACCAGCTCTGCCATGAAAAGATACCTAACGATTCTCCTGCTGCTGAACGTCGTCGCAATGACGGCCAGCGCCCGCGAGGTCTTCCCGATCAACGAAGGGTGGCGCTTTTTCTTCAAGTCGGAGAAAACCTCCGACAACGCCCGCCACGTAACCCTGCCCCACAGCTGGAACACCGATCCGCTGGCCCAGGGCTACTGGCTCGAAACCACGGGCAGCTACCAGAACGGCATGTATATCCCCGTCGAATGGGCTTCGAAACGCCTTTTCGTGAAATTCTACGGCGTACAGTCGGTCGCCGACCTCTTCGTCAACGGCTATCACGTCGGCACGCACCGCGGCGGCGCCACGGCCTTCACGTTCGAAATCACCGACAAAATCCGTTTCGGAAGCGACAACTCGATGCTCGTGGTGGTCAGCAACAGCAGCCGCGACGACGTGCTGCCCACCTCGACCGACATGAACCTCTACGGCGGCATCTACCGCGAGGCGGAACTGATCCTCACCGAGCGCACGGCCATTTCGCCGCTCTACCTCGGGTCGGACGGCGTGCTCGTACACCCGCAGACGGTCGGTCCCGAAAAGGTCGAGGGCGAGATCGAGGTGCACATCACCTCGAAGGGCGACAACAGCTGCACGCTGAACGTCGACATCACCAGTCCGCGGGGAGAGCGGGTCTTCTCGAAACGCCAGAAGGCGCGCCTCGACGGCAAACCCGTCTCCGTGGCCTTCTCGGTGGACAATCCGACGCTGTGGAGCCTGCGCGACCCGGCGCTCTACACCGTGACGGCCTCCATCGGCGAGGACAGCATCACCGACCGCGTCGCCGTCCGCACGGGCTTCCGCTCGATCGGTGCCAGCACGGCCGAAGGGCTGACGATCAACGGAGAACGCACCCCCGTCCGCGGCGTCACGCTCTACCACGACAACGCCCTTTCGGGCGGCACGCTGACTCCGGAGGATTACGACGCCGACCTGCGGATCATCCGCACGATGGGAGCCAACGCCCTGCGCTCGGCGGTAATGCCGCACGCGCAGTACCTCTACGACCGTTGCGACGAACAGGGAATGCTCGTCTGGATCGACGCCCCGCTGCACCGCTCGTCGTTCCTGGGCGACGTCTCCTATTTCGCCACGCCCGCCTTCGAACAGAACGGACTGGACCAGTTGCAGGAGATCGTAGCCCAGAACATCAACCACCCCTCGGTGGTGATGTGGGGTATCTTCTCGCGTCTCTGGATGCGCGGCGACGACGTGACGCCCTACATCCGGCGGCTGAACGAGACGGCCCGCACGATGGACCCCTCGCGCCCGACGGTCGCTTGCAGCGACCAGAACGGCGACATCAATTTCATCACCGACCTGATCGTCTGGCAGCAGGACGTCGGCTGGCGGCGCGGCTCGACCGACGACGTGATCGTATGGCGCGACCAGTTGCAAAAAAACTGGTCCCACCTGCGTTCGGGCGTCTGCTACGGCGGCAGCGGATTCCTCGGACACAAGAGCTACACGGCGCAGTCCGAGCCTCGTTCGAACTGGATGCCCGAGGAGAAGCAGACGCGTTTCCACGAGGAGTATGCCAAAAACCTGCAAAACGACTCGCTGTTCTGGGGCGCGTGGATCGACAACATGTTCGACTACGGTTCGTCGCGCCGCCCCTACGGGGTCAACGGCGCCGGGCTGGTGACGCTCAACCGCCGCGAATGCAAGGATGCGTATTACCTCTATAAAGCGATGTGGAACCGGGAGGAACCGACGCTGCACATCGTGGACAAACGGCGCCGGCTGCGCGACAACGACATGCAGGCTTTCCGCGTCTACTCGTCGGCCGGGACGCCGACGCTCAGCGTCGGCCGGGACACGCTGGCGATGAGCGAATACGCCCCCTTCCAGTACCGGTCCGACTCGGTGGCCATACACGGGATGATTGAGGTGAAAGCGGCGGCGGGGGATCTGCGCGACAGCGTGACTATCCTTGTCGGTAACGTCCTAAAACCGAAACGGACGCAGGTCCTTCGGCGAACAGCAGGTCCGCAAACGACAAATTAGGGACGAAAGGCATCCTTTCGGAGAAGACCTGGAAATAAGGCTCGGCGATCAGCGCCGGGCCTTCTTTGCGTTTGGGGCGCAGGTCGAGGTCTCCGGGGGCCGCCTCGACATACGTCCGGGAGAGTTCGGGCATCGGCACTCCGGCCAGCGAACACAACACCTCCAGCAGACCCAGATTGTAATCGGCGAGGAACTCCCACTCCCGGCGGTAGAAAGGCTCGAACCGCCCGGCGTAGAAATCGAAATAGGGCGACGAGCGGTAGGAGGCCACCAGCGCGCCCCAATGCTGGTGCTGCCAGCGTTTGGAATAGTCGAGACGCACGTCGCGCACGGGCTGGCGGGGACGGTTGGCGTTGCGGACATGCACGGTCAGCTCCATCACGCCGTCCGAGGCCAGTATCCGCGCACGGTTGCGTTCGGAACGCTTCACGAAGTGCTCGCCGAGGTCCACGACGCAGCCGCCGCGCAGGAGGTGCGTGAAATACTCCACCGAAGGAAGGTATGCAAGAGGCAGTATAGTAGACATAAGTAAAAATTCAAAATTAAAAATCACCTGAAACGAAGCGGTCGAATCGGGTGAACCCCGCCTCTCGGGCGGGCGGCAGCGCGCAGGGCTTTGCTATGGAGCGACGCGCAATAGCAGACCTCCGCAGGACGGAGCTGCGTCCTGCCGACGCAAAACACCGTTTTTATGCGTGTGAGCGCAGAACAGGAGCGGAAGCAGAACGAAACTTCCTGCCGCCTCTTAAAACCGGCGTCTTACGCCGGCGGGTTTTAGGCGGGCGTCCAGTCCCCGTTCTTTTTGATCAGCTCCACCAGCCGGTCGAGGGCCTCCTCCTGCGGAATGTTGCGCTCGACGACCGTCCGGCCCTTGTAGAGGGTGATGCGGCCCGGTCCGGCGCCCACGTAGCCGTAGTCGGCGTCGGCCATCTCGCCGGGACCGTTGACGATGCAGCCCATCACGCCGATGCGGAGGTTTTTCAGGTGCGACGTGCGGGCCTTGATGTCGGCGAGGGCCTTCTCGATGTCGTAGAGCGTGCGCCCGCACGAAGGGCAGGCGATGTATTCGGTGTGTGAAAAACGCACGCGCGCAGCTTGCAGAATCATCAGCTCGATGTCGCGGATTTCGCTTTCGGCAAATCCCGGAGCGTCGATCCAGATGCCGTCGGCCAGGCCGTCGAGCAGCAGCGGCCCCAGGTCGGCGGCGGCCTTCACGGCGAGCGTCTCCAGCGAACGCTCTTCGTAGCGGCGTTTCACGACCACCGGTTCGTCGGGGATGTCGAGATTCAGGATCGCGGCGCGCAACTCGGCCGTCGGGTTGCCCGAGAGGGCTTCGAGCACCCGGAAACCCTCCAGCGGCTCGGTGTGCACGACGGGAACCGTCACCTTCGAACGGCGGCGGTATTCGGTCGGGGTATAACGCTCGGGATGGAGCACCTCGAACTCGCCGGGACGGTCGGCAAAGTGTTCGACCAACAGCTGCGCCACGGGGATTTCATTTTCGGGAGCCTCGGTCAGCGAGACGCGGATCGTGTCGCCGATGCCGTCGGCCATCAGCGCCCCGATGCCCACGGCGCTCTTCACGCGCCCCTCGATGCCGTTCCCGGCCTCGGTGACGCCCAGATGGATCGGATAGTGCATATCTTCGGCATCCATCGCCTCGACCAGCAGACGGTAGGCGGCGACCATGACGCGCGTGTTCGACGACTTCATCGAGACCACCACCTGATCGAAATCGCACTCCCGGCACACCCGCAAAAACTCCATGGCCGAGACCACCATGCCCTGGGGCGTGTCGCCCCACTCGTCGAATACGCGCTTCGCCAGCGACCCGTGGTTGACGCCGACGCGCAGGGCGACGCCCCGCTCGCGGCACTGCGCGATCAGCGACTGAAGATCGCCGCGGTCGAGGCGGTAATTTCCCGGATTGACACGCACCTTGTCCACATACCTGGCGGCGATGGCCGCGACCTCGGGCACGAAGTGGATGTCGGCCACAACGGCTGTCCGGAAACCGTCGGCACGCAGCTGCCGGACGATGTTTTCCAGATTTTCACCTTCGCGCCGTCCTTGCGCCGTAAGGCGCACGATCTTTCCCCCGGCGCGGTCGATCCGCTCGATCTGGGCCACGCTCGCGGCGGTGTCGTTGGTGTCGGTATTGGTCATCGACTGGCAGGCGACGGGATGCCCGCCGCCGATCGTCGTCCGCCCGATGCGCACTTCGCACGTTGTCCGGCGCATGAATTTCGAAAGATTCATCGGTTTATCAATTAGATAATTACGCACTTTCTCACATCACTTTCCGCTGTCGGGCGGCGTTATCGCCGCCTTCGGCGACGTTTACAAATCCGACCCCACCCCAGCCCTCCCCCAGGGAGGGAGATGGCGTACGCATCGGACAGCAGTACAACGTACCGCCTCCCACTACCGAGAGCCGTTATCACCCCGCAACGGATTCAGGAAGCAGCGGCAAAATGAACGCTCTCGACAGCCGGTACAGTGTACAAAGATAGCAACGATTTGGCGAACGGCGAAATAATCGTTATATTTCGGAACATCTCTAAAATGCGAACGCCATGAAAGAGAAACTACTGCTGGCAGCCGCCGCGCTGCTCGGATTTGCAACGGCATGCAACAACGAGGAAGATCAACCGAAGGTGGTATCTATGTACGGGGTCCCGTACAACAACTACAAGATCAAGGGCAAGGTGACCGACAAGGCCGGACGGCCGATCAAGGGCATCGAGGTCCGGAGCAACGCCTACCTGCCGACACCGGAGGCGACGACCGCAGCCGACGGAACCTATGATCTTTCGGGCAAGGGAGTCGGCAACACGGCAAGAGTCACCTTCACCGACACCGACGGCCCGGCCAACGGCGGCGACTTCGCCGCAAAGACCGTCGACATCGAATTCACCGAGGCCGAACGCACAGCCAAAGGAGACGGCGACTGGGATCAAGGGGCATTCGCCAAATCGGGCGTCGACATCGCCCTCGAGGAGAAGGAGTAGCCCCTGCTCCCGACCAGCACGTCTCCCGGGACGGAAAAACGCACCCCGCCAATGCCCAAACAAGTTTGGCATTGCGCCCGGCTTTCACTATATTTACAGAACATAGGATGCGTCTCGGCAATGCCCAAACAAGTTTGGCATTGCGCTCTACTTTCACTATATTTGCCGGGTGGATACACTCGATAACGACATCAAATTCGTAGCGGGCGTCGGCGAGGCCCGGGCAAAACTCCTCGAACGGGAGCTGGGCATCCGCACGCTGGGCGACATGCTCAGCCACTATCCGTTCCGCTATATCGACCGCACACGCATCTACCGTATCTCGGAGATCACCGAGGCCGCAGGCCTGTCCTACGTCCAGTTCCGCGCCCGCATAACGGGCGTCGCCTATGCCGGAACAGGGCGCAAACGCCGCTTCACGGCCTTCGCGCAGGACCCCACGGGACAGGCCGAGCTGGTGTGGTTTCAGGGCGTCAAGTGGATCGAGAAACGGATCGAGGTCGGACGCGAATACCTCGTCTTCGGCCGCCCGTCGTTCTACCGCGGCGAACTGTCGGTCGCCCATCCCGAGCTGGAAACCATGGAGCAGGCCCTCTCGCGCAAGGCCGAAAGCGGCATGCAGGGCATCTATCCCTCGACCGAGAAGCTGGGCAATGTGCTGGGTGCGAAGGGCATGTACCAGATCATCTGCAACGCCTGGACGCTCGTGAAGGACCGCATCGCGGACCCGCTTCCCGAGGCCGTGCGCACCCGGTACGGACTGATCGGCCTGCGCGACGCCATCTACAATATCCACTTCCCGCAATCGCAGGAGGCCCTGCGGCAGGCGCAGTACCGGCTGAAGTTCGACGAACTGCTGGGCGTGCAGCTCAACATCCAGCAACGGCGCACCGAACGCCTCGCGAAAAGCAACGGCTTCCTCTTCACCCGGGTCGGGGGCGTGTTCAACACCTTCTACACCGAAAAACTCCCCTTCCCGCTCACCGGGGCGCAGAAACGGGTCATCAGGGAGATCCGCCGGGACACCGTGACGGGATTCCAGATGAACCGCCTGCTGCAAGGCGATGTCGGCAGCGGCAAGACCCTCGTGGCGCTGATGTCGATGCTGCTCGCGGTGGACAACGGCTTCCAGGCCTGCATGATGGCCCCGACGGAAATCCTCGCCCGCCAGCACTACGCCACCGTCTGCAAGATGCTCGACGGAATGGACGTGAAGGTGGCCGTGCTGACCGGCGCCTCGAAGGCCAGGGAACGCCGGGCTTCGCTCGAAGGCATCGCCTCGGGCGAAGTGGACATACTCATCGGCACGCATGCGCTGATCGAGGACCGCGTGCAGTTCTCGAACCTGGGCTTCGTCGTGATCGACGAACAGCACCGCTTCGGCGTCGAGCAGCGCGCGCGGCTCTGGACCAAGAACCTCCAGCCGCCCCATATCCTCGTGATGACCGCCACGCCGATCCCCCGCACGCTGGCGATGACCCTCTACGGCGATCTCGACGTGTCGGTGATCGACGAGCTGCCTCCGGGACGGCGGCCCATCAAGACATTCCACTACACCGACGCCGCGCGGCTCAAATTGTTCGGCTTCATGCGGCAGGAGATCGCCAAAGGGCGGCAGGTCTACGTCGTCTATCCGCTCATCAAGGAGTCGGAGGCGATGGACTACAAGGACCTCACCGACGGCTACGAAGCCATCTCGCGCGACTTCCCGCTGCCGCAGTACGTCACGGCGATCTGCCACGGCAAGATGAAGCCCGCCGACAAAGAGGAGTCGATGCGCCAGTTCAAACAGGGCGAAGCCCACATTCTCGTGGCCACGTCGGTGATCGAGGTGGGCGTCGACGTGCCCAACGCGACGGTCATGGTCATCGAGTCGGCCGAGCGTTTCGGGCTTTCGCAGCTCCACCAGCTGCGCGGGCGCGTGGGCCGCGGCGGCGAGCAGTCCTACTGCATCCTGATGTCGGGCGAAAAACTCTCGCGCGAGTCGCGGGCGCGGCTCGAAGCGATGTGCGAGACCAACGACGGGTTCCGCCTGGCGGAACTCGACCTCAAGCTGCGGGGCGCGGGGGACATCAACGGCACGTTGCAGAGCGGCATGGCATTTGATCTGAAGATCGCCAGCCCCACGGCCGACGTGCAGATACTCACCGTCTCGCGCGAGGCGGCCGCAGAAATACTCGCCGCGGACCCGGCGTTGGCGCACCCGCAGAACCGGGGGCTCGAAGCTCTGCGGCGACGCTACTCGGGCCGCGAAGAGATTGATTTTTCACGCATTTCGTAATATTCCGTCCCGAAAAAACGTTAACCCATTAAAACCCTGTCCGATGAAACGGTTTCTATTCACCATATTCCTGCTCGGCGTCCTCTCGCCCCTCGCCGCGCAGCTCTACCATCCGGGCGAACAGCTCTTCTACCGCGTGAGCTACAAGGCCAAGATGTTCCCCAATACGGAGGTCGGGACCGTGGAGGTCAAAACCTCGGAAGATACGGCCGACGGCAAGTCCTACTACAAGGTCGAAGGCGCAGGGCGCACGCTGCCCACCTACCGCTGGTTCTTCAACCTGGAGGATGTCTACACCGTGTGGATCGACACCGCGTCGCTGCGCCCCGTGCGCTTCGAGAGCGACATCCGCGAAGGCGACTACACCTTCCAGAGTTACTACACCTACATCTGGCCCGACTCGACCATCCACACCCGCTGGCGGAGCCGCAAAAACCCCTTCAGCGAGAAGCAGATGGCCCTGACGGCCGAGAGCATGGACCCCATCGCGCTCTTCTTCAACCTGCGGTCGGCCCAAGCGGAGAATTTCCGCGTCGGTGAGCCGGCGACGCTTCAAATGGTCCTGCAAGACACCATCCGCCACCTGCACTACCGCTACCTGGGGCGCGAAAACAAGAAGATCCGCAACATGGGGCGTTTCCGCACGCTCAAATTCGAGTGCCAGTTAGGGACGACCGAAGGCTACTCGTTCACCGACGGCACGATCTTCACGATCTGGATTTCGGACGACGACAACAAAATCCCCCTCTACATCGAATCGCCGGTCAAAATCGGCAGCATCAACGCCTACATTTCGGGCTACAAGGGACTTAAATACCCGGTGTCGAGCCTGATGAAATAGACGCCGGATTTTCATCGGGCACCAACACGGGAAATTTCCCCTATCTTTGCGGAGAAAAACGTCACTGTTCCATGCAACGCTCCGCAACCTCCTGTTTCGCAAAACATATTGCCGCGTTTCTCGTGCGGCCTTTCGGCGAGTACCCGGCATTTCTGGTCCTCACGGCACTCCTGCCGCTGATCCCGGACATCATTCGTTTCTTCCTGAACGAAATGTCGTTCGTGCCCGGAAGAAACCTGTTCTACGGAACCCTGCTGTCCCTCTTCCGGGCCTGGCTGCTGGTACTGCCGCTATGCCTGCGACAGCACGACAGGGGGGGGGGAGATTCTCGCAGTCCGGATCGCCGAAGCGATCTATCGCGTGTTTGTCCTGTCGTACCTCGGCCTCCTCTCGCTGGCTGAAAGTTTTCTGCTGATCCGTTTCGGAACGCCCTTTTCGTTCTCCGTCATCCAGCTTCTCTGGGAAACGGACGGACGCGAAAGCCTCGAATTTCTGAAAACCTACTGTACGACTCCGGCATTCCTGCTTCCGGCCGCCGCATGCGTCCTGCTGACCGCAGGGTATCTGCTGGCGGAACACCGGAAGATTCGGTTCGAACTGCACAGCCGCAAGGTACGCATATCGCTCCTATTCCTGCTGGCCGGCAGCGGCGCCTTCTATGTCAGCCGGCTGCACTTTCAGTATGCGCTCACCCGGACCGGCGATTTTCCGGGAGAGATGATGTGCCAAACCGCAACCCTCACCCCCTTCGAACGGCTTCACACATCGCTCTTCTGGTTTCGGCATGAGTTCTCCGCCGAAAACGCAGAGCAACTGCTCCGCACGCTCGAATCGGTCGAAATAGAGAGTTGCTCTTTCCGCTCGCCCTGCATCGTCATCATTATCGGAGAGTCGTTCAGCAAGCACCATTCGAGCCTTTACGGTTATCCGCTGCCGACCAACCCCCGGCTCGAAGAGCGGCTTCGGCGGGGCGAACTCTTCGTTTTCCGGGATGTCGTTTCCCCGGCGAATCTGACCACGTCCGTGCTGTCAAACCTCTTTTCGCCTGCAAGCCTCGGCTCCGGACAGTCCTGGAAAGACAGCCCCCTTTTCCCGGCCCTCTTCAAAAAAGCCGGATACACCACCTGTCACCTGGACAACCAGGCCGCCGGAAACGACTATGATTACCACGATCTCGGACTGAAAGCGCTTTTCAATGCCCGCAGCACACCGCTCCTGTTCACGGTCCACAATGAGAACCGCCATCCCTACGACCTGGAATTGCTCGACGACTACGACCGGCTCACCTCCCGTGACGACACCCCCGAACTGGTCGTCTTCCACCTGATGGGACAGCACGTCAGCTATTCCGACCGCTACCCCAAGGAGGAGGCGTATTTCACGCCCGGGGATATTCGCCGCGAGGATTTGACGCAGCAGGAACGCCAGGTCGTCGCGGACTACGACAACGCCACCCGCTACAACGACCAGGTCGTCGATGCGATCCTGGCACGTTTTATCGACCGCGACGCCATCGCTGTTTACCTCTCCGACCACGGCGAAGAGGTCTACGACTACCGCGATTTCTTCTGCCGCTCGCACGACCTGCCGCTCACCCCCGAGGTCTGCAAATACCAGTTCGAAATCCCGTTTATGATCTGGATGTCCGACACCTACCGCCGCAACCGCCCCGATGTAGCGGCACAGGTCGCCGGGGCGCTCGACCGGCCGTTCTCGGCGGACGACCTTTCCCATCTATTGCTGGACCTGGCGGGTATCCGATGCCGATGGTACGACCCGGCGCGCAGCCTGATCGGCGAGCGTTTCGACACCACCCGCCCCCGACCGCTGCTGATGGGGTTCGAACCCGCCGGAAACTACGAGAC
>ERZ507039.858-NODE-858-length-10868-cov-6.471932_pt1 | contig 10868 bp, 7 predicted proteins | sample MGYA00512872_ERZ507039 | MGnify/ENA metagenome assembly ERZ507039
ACGCCTGCTGGATGTCGGACAGCTCGCCGTTGGGGCCCATCAGTCCCTCCAGCGTGGTGATATGCTTGCCCTCGGCCCACACCGCCAGATACAGGCAGGAGTTGAAGCACTCGCCGTCGATGAGCACGTTGCACGCGCCGCACTCGCCCACCTCGCAGCCCTTTTTCACGCTGGTCAGGCTGAAATCGTTGCGGAGCATATCGGTCAGGGATGCGCGCACATCCACCATCTGCTCCACTTCCCTGCCGTTGATGGTGCAGGTCACCAGCTGATACTGCTTCTTCGCCATTACAGCACACCTCCCGCCAGCTTCACAGATTCGATGAGGCACCGCTTGGCGCTCTCCACGGCGATATGGCTGCGGAACGCCTTGCTGGCGCGCCACGAATCGCGGGGATGGATATCCTCCAGCACCCTGCGGCCGAATTCCTCGATGTTCTCCAGCGTCACGGCCTTGCCGTTGATGAACGCCTCCGCACTCTCCGCCCGCATAGGCACGGGGCCGGCCACGCCAAAGGCGATACGCACCCGCTCGAAGGTCCTGCCGTCGGCGCTGAGCCGGGCGTTGACAGAGGTACCCAGCGTGGCGATATCCATGGCGTTGCGCATGGCGTATTTAATATAGTGTCCCCACGTCCGGTCGTAGGACGTCTTGGGGATGAGGATGGCGGTCTGGATCTCGCCGTCCTCCACCCGCAGATCCACCGTACCCGCCTTGATGTAGAAGTCCTTGATGGGTACGCGGCGCACGCCGTTCTTGCCGGTGATCTCCACGATGGCCTCCCACGCGTGAAGCGTGGAGGCGGAGTCGGCGGAGGTCACGCCGTTGCAGGTGTTGCCGCCGATGGTACCGGCGTTGCGGATCTGCGGGCCGCCGACCATGTCGACGGCTTCGCCCAGCACGTTGATTCTCTCAATGATGATGGGGTCATGGGTGATGTGGGAGAAGGTCGTGAGCGAGCCGATGCGGATATTCTCCTGCTCGTCCATGCAGATGCCGCGGATCTCGTCGACCTTCTGGATGGAGATGAGCTCCTTGCCGGCGCGGCGGCCTTCGCGCATCTGCACGAGCACGTCGGTGCCGCCGGCGATGATCTGCGCTTCCGGATGCTCCAGACGAAGCCGGACGGCTTCTTCCACGCTGTGCGCCTCATAGAGCGCTTTCATATCATACATGTTCTGCTACCTCCCTCAGTCCTGGATCAGACCCGCTTCGGTGAATTTCGCGAAGAGGATATGCGGCGTGATCGGCGCCTGGTCGATGGCGACGCCGGTCGCCTGATAGATGGCGTTGCGGATGGCGGGCGCCGGCGAGCACGCGGGCGGTTCGCCCAGCGCCTTGGTGCCGTAGGCGGACGTCGGCTCGTAGTTTTCCACAAACTCGGCTTCCAGATCCGGATGGTCCATGAAGGTCGAGAGCTTGTAGTCGAGCAGGTTGTTGTTGAGCGGCCGGCCGGTCTTCTCATCGAACAGCAGCTGCTCGGACAGGCCGTAGCCGATGCCCATCGACATGCCGCCGTGGACCTGCGCCTCGGCCAGCGCGGGGTTGATGAGCTTGCCGCAGTCATGGACGTTCACGATGTTCAGGAGCTTGACCTTGCACATCGGGATATCGACCTCGACCTCGGCGAACGTGCAGCCGAAGGAATAGGCGTTGTTGCGGATGGTATACGTCGATTCCGCGGTCAGATGCTCGGAATGGACGGGGTTATACTGCGCGGTCATGGACAGCTCGGACAGGCTCATGAGCACGCGGCCGTCGGTCGTGCGGACGATGTTGGAGTCGATGATGTCCATGTTGTAGGTCGCCTGACGGGTGAGCTCACAGGCGTAGTCGAGGATCTTTTTCTTGAGCATCTCCGAGGTCTGCCGGATAGAGAAGCCTGCGGTGAAGGTCTGGCGGGAGGCGTAGGCGCCGAGGCCCGTCGGGGTGATGTCGGTATCCTGACAGGAGATGACGTGGACCTTCTTATAGTCGGACAGGCCGAGGATCTCGGCGCACATCTGCGCGTAGGCGGTATCCGCGCCCTGGCCGATCTCGGTCTCGCCGACCTGCAGGTTGACCGTGCCGTCGAGGTTCAGCTGCAGACGGCAGGACGAGGTCTCGAGCGAGATGGGGAAGACGGCGGTATTGTACCAGAAGGTCGCAAGGCCGATGCCGCGGCGGATGGGGCCGGTCTGATCGGCGTAGGCCTTGACCTTTTCCTCATAGCCGATGGCCTGCATGCCCTTCTCCATACACTGGCGGTAGGAGTCGGTATAGAGCTCGTTCTTGGAGAAGCCGTCGACGTAGCCGGGCTTCATGAGGTTCTGCCAGCGGTAGGCCAGCGGCGTCATGCCGACGGCCTTTGCGCATTCCTCCGCGTGGCTCTCGTCGGCAAACGAGGCCTGCGGCATGCCGTAGCCGCGCATAGCGCCGGCCGCGGGCCGGTTGGTGAAGACGGTATAGGCGTCCCCCTCAAAGTTGGGGCAGGGATAATGCTGGTTGAACGAGCCCAGCGCCTTTGCCACGATCGAGTGGCCGTGGGAGGCGTAGGAGCCCTGGTTGGAGAAGCATTCGACCTTCTTGGCGGCGATGGTGCCGTCTTTGCGCAGCCACGAGATGATATGCGTGCGGATGGCGTGGCGGACACGGTTGGAGACGAAGGTCTCCTCGCGCGAGCAGTCGAGCTTGACACAGCGGCCGCCCACCTGCGTGCAGCACCAGGCGCACAGCGGCTCATACAGCGCGTCCTGCTTGTTGCCGAAGCCGCCGCCGATGTACGGCTTGATGACGCGGATATCGCCCCACGGGCGGCCGATGGCCTGACCGACGACGCGGCGGATGATGTGCGGGATCTGCGTGGAGCTGGTCACGACCAGACGGCCGTTCTCCTCGTAGCAGAAGCAGCCGTGGTTCTCGATGTGGCAGTGCTGGACCGTCGGCGTCTCGTACCAGCCCTCGACCTTAATAAGGCCGGGCTCCTTGATGGCTTCCGCGTAGTTGCCCGCGGCGGCGGTCGTGTGCTTGAGGATGTTGTTGGGGAACTTCTCGTGCAGCTGGGGCGCGCCGGGCTCCATGGCCTTCTGCACGTCGAGCACAAACGGCAGCTCCTCGTATTCGACCTCGATAGCGCGCACGGCCTGCATGGCCGCGACCTCGTCCTCCGCGATGACGGCGCAGACGTCGTCGCCGTAGTAGCGCACGTGCCGGTTGAGCAGGTGCCGGTCGGCGATGTCCTGGTGCGACGGATCCATCGACCACGGGTGACCGGCGGTCGGGAACGGGATGTCGGGCACGTCGAAGCAGGTCAGGATCTTCACGACGCCGGGGATCTTCTCCGCCTTGCTGATGTCGACCGACTTGACGAAGCCGTGCGCGATGGTCGAGTGCTTGATCCGGACGAGCAGCGCATCCTTCGGGGCCAGATCATCATAGTATTTTGTCCGGCCGGTCGCCTTGTCGAAGGCGTCGACGCGGACCTCACTTCTGCCTACGATGTTCATTCGGGTACCTCCATTTTGCCGGGTGATCGGCAAAACCCGGGCTTTGGCCCCGGATCCTGCCAGTTTTCCGATGTTATTGCTCATATTGTAGCATACAGTTTTTCGAAGAGAAAGTGGATTCATTATCTTACTTCATGAATAACGGATTTTTTCGTGAATGTCGAAAATTTTGCATACTTCTTGCGGAAAACGGCAAAAATCCCTATACTGATTTGTAGAAAATCACAAGGAGTCTGGCTATGTCTGAATTTACCGCTGCTCCCATCGGCTGCCTCATCATGGCGGCAGGAAATGCGTCCCGCTTCGGGGAAAACAAGCTGACGGCGAGCTTTGCCGGCAAGAGCCTGTTTTCGCTCGCGCTGGCTGCGATCCCCGCGGACACGTTTGCCCGCGTCACCGTCGTTTCCCAGTATCCGGCGCTTTTGCAGGAGGCGGAGCAGGCCGGGTTTCATGCCATCCGGAATGACCGCCCGGACGACGGCATCAGCCGGACCATCCGCCTCGGCACCGAGGCCATGGCGGACTGCGCCGGGATCCTCTACATGGTCGCCGACCAGCCGCTTCTGCGGCAGAAAACGGTCCTGCGCATCGTGCAGGACTGGCGGCAGCACCCGGGCTGCATCGTCGGCGCGGCCCACAACGGCCATCGCGGCAACCCCTGCCTGTTCCCGGCGCGGTTTTTCCCGGAGCTGTGCGCGCTCGAGGGCGACCGCGGCGGCTCCTCCGTCATCCGCCGGCACGAAGACGCCCTCCGCCTCATCGAAGCCGCCGAGCCCGAGCTCTTCGACTGCGACACCAAACAGGCCCTGGAAATCCTAAAGGGACAGGCGTAGGCCTGTCCCCTTTTTCATGCCCGGTGCCCGCCGATCTGGTGGAAGCGGGTGCGGGCGGTGGCGCCGTCCTGGAGGCTCATGGCTTTCAGGACGGCGTCTTTGCCGTATTTTTCACGGATGGCGAGCAGCGTCTGCTGCATGCTGCGCTCGCGGGCGGCCTCCTCCGGCGGCTGCGCGGGCTGCGTTTCCGGGTCATCGGAAAAGAGGCTCAGCTGGCAGAATTCCTCCACCGGCTGCGCGTCCTGCTCCGGCAGGACGTGCTCCGCGACGAGATACATCCGGCGCACGAGCAGCCGCCGGTCCACGATGCGGTCAAACAGCTCGCCCGCCGCGCGCAGCAGCTGCCGGGTCGAGGCGGTGTGCGTGCCCAGCCGCTGCGAGCCGTGCGCGGCCTTCGGGACCGGCCGCCCGTACGGGTCGGTCGTGACCGGGCCGTGATAGGCCCCGCGCAGCTCCGGCCGGGTCAGGCTCTCGCGGTCGTAGCCGACGCTCAGCACGAGCTGGTCGGTCACGAGCCCCTTTCCCACCAGATCCAGCGCCAGCGCGTCGGCCATCTCCAGCAGCACGAGCCGGGCCTTGTCAAAGACATACGGCTCCTGCAGCACCTGCCCGGAGCTGAGGCTGTGCGACTGCGGGCGGTAGGCCTTGATATCGGCGATCGTACACGGCTCCCAGCCCCACGCGTGGTCGATCAGCAGCTCCGCCTGCACGCCGAACATCCGGTAGAGCAGGTCTTCGTTATAAAATTCGTCCGCCCCGCCGAGCGAGCAGCGGGCGATGTCACCCATCGTATAGAGGCCCTTCGCCTCGAGCTTCCGGGCGTATCCGCGGCCGACGCGCCAGAAATCGGTCAGCGGCCGGTGGCTCCAGAGCGTCTGCCGGTAGCTGCGCTCGTCGAGCGCGGCGATGCGCACGCCGTTTTCATCCGGCGGGGCATGCTTGGCGCCGATGTCCATGGCGATCTTGGCCAGATACAGGTTCGTCCCGATCCCGGCGGTCGCGGTGATGCCGGTCGTGCGGAGCACGTCGAGGATCATCGTCCGGGCCAGCGCCTGCGCGTCCCGGCCGTAGAGACTGCGGTAGGGCGTCACGTCGATGAAGACCTCGTCGATGGAGTAGACATGGATGTCCTCCGGCGCGATATATTTGAGGTAGATCCGGTAGATCTGCGTGGAGACCTGCATATACAGCGCCATCCGCGGCCGGGCGATGATGAAGTCCAGCGCCAGCTCCGGCTGCGCCGCGAGCGCGTCGGCGTCGCAGCTGCTGCCGGTCAGCGTCCGGCCGGGTGCGCGCTGCCGCCGCTCGGCGTTCACCTGCCGCACGCGCTCGTTCACCTCAAACAGCCGCGCCCGGCTCCCGATCCCATACGCCTTCAGCGGCGGCGAGACCGCCAGGCAGATCGTCTTCTCCGTCCGCTCCTCATCGGCCACGACGAGATTCGTCTTCAGCGGGTCAAGCCCCCGCGCCGCGCATTCCACCGACGCATAGAAGGATTTGAGATCGATGGCAAGATAGGTCCTGTCCGGCATCCGCGCCGCCCCCTTTCTGCGGCTATCATACCACCGGCAGCGGTCTCCGGTCAAGAATTTTTCGAATATTTGTTCGATTTTCATGCAGAGGAAAAGCCTTCCGCAAGGAAGGCTTTTATGGCAGCACCGCGCAATTCGGCAAGCAGATTCGGCGAGAGATTTTTCGTCAAGCCAAGGTTTGAAACGTGAAGGAATACTGTATGTATTTCAAACGTTTCAAACCGCAGGATTGACGGAAAAGATCCGCCGAAGCGCGAAGACGCAATTGTGCGGTGTTGCCTTACAGTTCTCGCAACGCGACCCGCGCGGCATCCTTCGTACACACGCACAGCGAATACCCGTCGAAGACCGGCAGCAGCTGCAGCCGCGCGTCCGGGCGGGCGGGAAACTGGCCGTCCGGCGCAAGGACGATCGCCTCCGGCAGGGCGGAAAGGCCGCGGCCGGTGTATTTGAGCCAGCTTTCCTTCGCGCACCAGAGGTCAAAAAACGCCGCTTCGCCGCGCGAGCGCAGCCATTCGGCCTCCTCCGGCGCGAAAAACCGCCGCGCGAGCGCCAGCGCCCGGCAGGGCCGGTGCGCCTGCAGGTCGAGCCCGACCGGCGCGTCCGCGAACGCGCAGACCCAGCGCCCGCCGCTGTGCGAGATGCTGAAGTGCAGCTCCGGCGCGGCGGGGAACCAGGGCTTTCCCTGCGTCTGCCGGGCGAGCGTGCAGTCCGTCAGCTGCGGCGCGGCCAGGGCCGCGGCCCGGCGCAGCAGCCGGTGCGAGGCCTCCGGCCCCTCGGGCAGCGGCGCGGCATAGATCGTCACATCCGTCATGCTTCCAGCGGCGTGACAGCCGTGCGCACCGCCTGCACGATCCAGCGCGAGGCGTGGCCGTGGCCGGTGCAGGTAACGAGGGTGAGGATATGGTCCTCCGCGCCCGGCGTAAGCCCGGTATCGAGCACGGAAGCTTCCTGCGCGTACTGCAAAACGGCATCGATCTGCGCCGCGTCGGTCAGCGCGGGCAGATAGAGCGGCTGCGTGACCGGTGCCTCATAGGCGGCGAAGATCGTGAAGGTGTAGACCGTATCGCCCGCGCGCACGTAGGCCAGCGGCGCGGACTCCCAATGCGCCTGCTCGGCGTAGAAGCGGAGCGTGGCGAACATGGCGTCGCTCTGCATCCGGTGGCCGTAGATCAGCGTGTTGAAATCCGAAAAATCCGGCGCGGAGCGGTAATCCAGGAAGATCGCGCCCAGCTCGTTCGGCTCGTTTTTCCAGGTGTTGTGGAGGTAGTATTCGTTGTCGGTCCCCTGCATGAGGGGGTAGGAGATCTGCGTGTTCGGCAGCCACAGCCAGCCGAGCACCTCCGGGTTGACCTCCTGCAGGGCCTCCACATCCATCCGCGCGAACATCTGCAGATACGGTTCCTGCGTCTCCTGCTCTTCCGCGGGCGTCTGCGCGGCAGACTCGGCCGCGGGCAGCTCTGCTCCGGCGATGGCCGCGGCCTCGGCGTAGCTCTCCGCGCCCTTCCGGTCCTCCGTCTGCCGCCGGAGCATGCCGAACAGCCCGACGACCAGCCCCGCCGCCAGCACCACGATCAGCACGATCCGCACCCAGCGCTTCATAAGCAGTTTCCTCCCTTTTCTTCATTTGTTTTTTCCATTCTATCACATTCCTCCCCCCGCTTCCAGCCCTTTCTTGTCGGAAGCGCACCAAAGTCTCCCCTGGAAGGGGAGCTGTCTGCGAAGCAGACTGAGAGGTTGTCACAAATTTGCTGCGACCTCTCCGTCTCGGCTTCGCCGAGCCACCTCCCCTGGGAGGGGAGGCTTTGGACGCGCGCACCCCAAGGCTTCCCCTATGAGGAGAAGGCCACGACGCACGCAAAAGCGGCTCTGCCGTTGGCAGAGCCGCCTGGATCTTACGCCGTGCGGCGCTTTCTGCCCGCGCAGGTCACGAGGGCGAGGCCGAGGGCGCTGAAGATGGCGAGGACGTAGTACAGCCCGCTCGCGTCGCCGGTCTTCGGCACGTCATAGCCGGGAACGACCAGGGTTTCCGGGGTTTCGGGAGTCTCTGGCGTTTCGGGAGTCTCCGGCTCCTCGGGCGGCTGGTCGGGGGGAGTGGTCGCTTCCCAATGCGACTGCCAGTGGTTTTCCCAGCTCCGGCCGCTGCGGTCGACCTGCGTCGTTGTGATCTGAACGTCGTTGGAGTAGTGGGTCAGCGTTTTTGTCTCGGTGCAGGTCCGGTCCTGTGTGGTCGTGACCAGCTGCTCCTGCTCCGACCCGGAGCGGATGATCTTTGCGACCGGGTCCGTGATCGCCAGATTGACCAGCACCCGCAGATCGACCTTCTGCGTTCCGGACGCAATGCCGACAAACGTCTGCGCCGTCTTTTTCTCGCCGTTCTCCGAACGCACCTCCGACGAATACAGATAGACGCCCGTCTCCAGCTGATGCGTCCCCTCCAGCCGCAGCTCAACGCTCGCGTTGTTGGAAAGCTTCAGCCCATCGATCGTATAAGTGCCATTTGTCGACGTTTTGGACAGGTCGGACAGGTTTTTCGTTCCGATCACCTCGTCCCCCTGATAAACTTTGATCACTAAACCATCATTTTTTGTATCCGGCGTCACTGCAAGCACAAAATCCAGCGACACATTGTAGGTCCCATCCATATTTTTGCTTGCCACCTTGGCCTTTGCGCCCTGGATCGTCTTTTCGTCCAGCAGCGTCGTGCGCGGCGTCGGGTCTTTCGTCTGTGCGATCAGGTAGTTATACAGCTTTTGGATCGTGCTCTTGGCCGGATCCGAAGCGAGGGTAAAACTACTACCACCTAGATACTTTATAACGCTGATTGCATCATCGTCGACACGATTGTCCGGATCGCAGTTGCCGAATTTCCAAATTGCCGCCTGTGTCGCTGTCAGTGCCTGACCATCGGTCAGTGCCGCAATTTCGGGCTCTGACAGGCCATGTACCGCCTCGCCCTTTTCACGCAAAATTTTTTTCAGATTTTCCAGACTTCCAATTCCGCTGTTCGTGCCCCAATAGCCCTCATACGCGATCGCGCGGATATGCTTCGCCGCCTCATCATCGTAGTATTCAGCGTCTTCCACATTTTCCATTGCGTATTTCCAGCCCGACTCTGCATCTGTCTGGAAATCCGCACAGTATGTGTAATACTTGTTTCCGTTTTCATCTTCCAAAACGAACTGATGCGCCAGCCAGGTATTGTATCCACCCCCATTGACGCGGTAACTGCTTTCCAGCCTGTATTCGCCCTTCCACTGGTAAGGAAGGTCACTGGAGCTGTCTCCCCCGATTTTATTCGTTCTGCCATACAGATCATTTCCGTCAAACTGTCCGTCGCCGGGTTTTTGGACATCCGGCTGCAGGGAACTCATATTGGTTTCCCCGTGTCCTTCGCCCTTCCTCACATTTTCCATTTCCGCGTGAAGCGTCCCGTTTGTGACCGTCACGGTTGCGGTCTCGGTATGCACAGTCTGCCTGTAGACCCGCGTGACGGTCTCCGATACGGTCTGTACGCTGTCGGTCGTATCCTGCTGCATGGGCTGGGTCACGGTCTTCGTGATGGTGATCGTGCCGTAGACGCTGTCGCTCTTGCTGGAAAGCAGCTGGCCGTCTGCTCCCTTCCGCGTCGTCGTCACGCGGTAGCCCACGACCTGCGGCTCCGTACTGCCGGAGTTCTCAACGACTTCCCGGATCTCATCTACCGTCGTTTCCGTAGTCACGCCGCTCTCGTCCGTTACCGGCGCGGCAGGGTTCGGCTTCTGCGGCGGCGTCACGACGGCGGATATGGTCGTCGTCGCGTCGCCGTCCGGCTGCCGTTCGCCTGTCGGCTTTTCTGCCCCTTCCACATCGGTGCGGCCGGTTTCTTCTATGGTCGTCGATTCCGGCGTCAGTTCCCGGGTCGTGACGGTCTTGGCGTAGGAGATCACCTTACCAGTTTCATCTTTGATTTCCTCATAGACAGTCGTGATCTCCACATCCTTGCCGTCTGTCGTTTTTCCCGTGGTCGTTTCCGTATGCTTTCCGTTTTCATCGAAGGTCATATCTCTACTGCCCCCGAGCGCTGCCAGTGCATCCTTCGGATCTGCCGTGCCGGAAATTGCGGCATCAGCCTTCCCTCCGGGCGTCACCGTCGCTTCCACGCCGGCGTAGTTAGGCGTAACCCCGGTCTGGGTTTCGGTCTGCGCTGTTTCCTCGGACTTCACGGTCTCGGTCCCTGCCGGGTTCTCTTCGCCTTCTTCGATACCTGTCCGGGTGATCGTCTCGGTGGTCTTTTTATCGGAGGGCTGATCTTCTTTTGTCTCCGTTGTCGTTTTTGTTTCCGTCGTCAGCTCGCTGCCGGTCTGCGTCCCGGTCGTATCCCGGGAGCCGTCCGGGCCGGTGACCGTCGTTTCCGTTGTCGTCTCGCTGCCCTTGACGGTCGTTCCGTTTTCCTCTGTGCCGTCGCGGCCATCCCACGTCTTCTCCGTTGTCGTGGTCGTCGTGGTCTGGCCGGGGGCGGGGGTATCTTGCTTGGTATCGGTGGTGACGGTCTTGGTCACGGTTGGGGCTTCCACAGTGCCTGTCGACTCGCCGGAGCTGGGAGCGGGGGTCTCGGCCGCGGCCGGGGCTTCCGTGCCGACCGGGTCGGCGGCGAGGGCGGTGGCGCTGAGCAGCCCGATGCACAGGCTGGCGATCAATAAACAGCTGATGCGTGTACGGAATTTGCGTTTCATGTTCAGTTCCTCCTGTTTTTTCAATAGGTCTGTTCTGCGGCGTTTGTGCCCTGCGGACACCCATGCCTTTTCCGGTATGGCACAGGTTTTGGTTGATATGGATACAAGATTCAGTTCTTCCAGACTTTCTTTTTCATGCAGGATTATACCACCCGCACCCCGGAAAGGCAGTCGAAAAACAGCCCCGGCAGGACATCCGGAAACGGATGCTCTGCCGGGGCTGTTTTGGGCAACACCGCACAATTGCGTCTGCGCGCTTCGGCGGATCTTTTCCGCCAATCCTGCGGTTTGAAAAGCTTGAA
>ERZ507039.896-NODE-896-length-10597-cov-4.213147_pt1 | contig 10597 bp, 10 predicted proteins | sample MGYA00512872_ERZ507039 | MGnify/ENA metagenome assembly ERZ507039
CATGCGGGCCGGTCTGCCCAAGCGGGAGCCGGAGATGCTCCAGCGCTGGAAGAAGCTGGACGTCTACGGAGAGCTGCTGAAGAAGAACGCGGACAAGCCCCGCTTCTCGCAATCCGGAGCTTGTCCGCGTGTCGCCCGCCGCACCGCCCTTTCTCCCTCGGGAAGCGCCCCTTCCCCCCCCTCTCTGGCGCCATATAATGGCGTGTGCCGCACTCCGTCTTGACCAAGGCGCATTCGTGTCCTATCTATGAACACTACTCCTCACCGTTGTGAGCGTTAATGGGCCTCTGCGGGCGCCCCGTACTTCTGAAACGAAGGTATTGCCTCCACTATGAATTGGGATTGGGATAAATTACAGGAAAAGCGGCAGCGGCAGCAGGGGCAGAATCCGCCCCCCAGACCTCCCCAGAATCAGGACAACGACGACGCTGAGCACGAGCAACCGCGCGCGCGGCGTACCCCTTTCGGCAAGGGCGGCGGGCCGGATACGAACCCGTTCAAGCGCCTCTCGCAGATGCGCGTGCCCAACGGCCGCGCGGTGCTGCTGGTGCGGGTGCAGGCCAACAGCAGCGTTTCCGCCTTTGATGTGGTGCAGAACCTCTTCCCCGATAAGCAGAAGGACTTTGTCTTTAATGTCAATGAGACCGATATCGTACTGGTGAAGGAAGTCAAGCCCGGCATCGAAAGCAAGGACCTGGAAAAGCTGGCCCGTTCCATCGTGGATACCCTGGGCGGTGAATTCTACACCAAGGCGCAGGTCGGCATCGGCAGTGTCATTGCCGGCATCAAGGATCTGGCCCGGTCCTTCCGTGAGGCGCAGGCCGCGCTGGAGGTGGGCAAGGTATTCGATACCGAGCGGCTTATCGTCAGCTATGATAACCTGGGTATCGCGCGTATCATTTATCAGCTGCCCACCACCCTGTGCGAGCAGTACCTGCGCGAGGTCTTTAAGAAAGGCTCCATCGAAAGCCTGGATCACGAGACCCTTTTCACCATTCAGAAGTTCTTTGAGAACAACCTGAATGTTTCCGAGACCAGCCGTAAGCTGTTTGTTCACCGCAATACCCTGGTGTATCGCCTGGAGAAGATCAAGAAGCTGACGGGTCTCGATCTGCGGGAGTTTGACCATGCCATCATCTTTAAGGTGGCGCTGATGGTGAAGAAGTACCTGACCGCGAACCCTGTGAAGTACTAAAAAGACAGCTTTGATGTCATTTAAGGGCTGACCCAATATCCTATAGAGCAAGGCGGTGTATCCCTTGATTGATCTGCAAGGAGTAACCAAGACCTACCCCAACGGCGTATGCGCGTTGGATGGGGTGGATCTACATATCGAAAAAGGCGAATTCGTCTTTGTGGTGGGGCATTCCGGTGCCGGCAAAAGCACCCTCATCAAAACGCTGCTGCGGGAGGAAGTACCCACCGAGGGTGAGGTGACGGTAAACGGCCGGGACCTTATCCATATGAAGCAGCGGGAGATTCCTTACTTTCGTCGCACCATCGGTGTAGTGTTCCAGGATTTCCGGCTTATCCCCACCATGACGGTCTTTGATAATGTGGCATTTGCCCTGCAGGTGACCGGTGTGCCGCGGCGGTTTATCCGCCGGCGGGTGCCCTATATTCTGAATCTGCTGGGGCTGGATGATAAGTACAAGCACTATCCGCCGGAACTCTCCGGCGGCGAGCAGCAGCGTGTGGCCCTGGCCCGCGCGCTGGTGAATAACCCCGACCTGCTCATTGCCGATGAGCCGACCGGCAATATCGATCCGGAGCTTTCCTACGAGATCGTGGAGCTTTTGGATGAGATCAATAAGACCGGTACCACCATCCTTATGGTGACGCATGAGCATGAGCTGGTAAATCGTTTCCACCACCGTACCGTGACACTGGAAAAGGGACGCATTATCCGGGATCAGGGAGGTGCTTCCCATGTTTAAGAATTCCTTTGGCTATCTGGTCAAGGAGGGCCTGCACAATATCCGCGCCAACCGGCAGATGTCGGTGGCTTCCATCGGCGTGCTTATCGCCTGTATGGTGCTTATCGGCGGGGCGCTGCTGCTTTCCCTCAATATCAATTCCTTGATGGGCTATGTAGAAAGCTTCAATGAGGTTGTGGTCTGGATCGATGACGACCTCGGCAGCGCCGGCACCGAGAGGCTGAAGGCAGAGATCGACGATCTGCCCAATATCGCCTCCAAGCAGTACATCAGCAAGGAGGACGCCCTGAAGGAGCTGAGCGACACCCTGGGCAGCCAGAGTTTTTTGGAAGGCTTTGAGCAGTACGCGGATGAAAACCCGCTGCCGGCTTCCTTCCGCTTGAAAGTGAACAGCCTGGAAAATCTGCCGGAGACCGTCAAGACGCTGGAGAGCCTTTCCGGGGTGGAAAGCGTGGAATCCAGCAATGAGGTGGCCACGACCCTGGTGGGTATCAAGACCGCCATCCATGTGGCGGGGCTTACCATCGTCGCTATTTTGATGGTCGTTTCCATCATTATCATTGCCAATACCGTCCGAGTGACGATCTTCAACCGCCGCCGGGAGATCAATATTATGAAATATGTCGGCGCCACCAATGCCTTCATCCGCTTCCCCTTTTTGGTGGAGGGCATGGTCATTGGACTCATTTCCGCCCTCATTGCCTTTGGGCTGCTGTGGGTGGGCACCCACTTCCTGTATCAGTGGGTGGGGCAATCGGCCAGCGGCTGGCTGCAGCTGGCCTACCAGAGCCTCATTCCCTTTGTCTCCATCGCCCCACAGATGCTGCTGGGCTTTGTGGCGGCGGGGGTACTGTTCGGTATGGTGGGCAGCTTTATCTTTGTCGGCAAATATCTCAAAGTATGATGCAGGAAAACGCCCTCTTTACACACACTATGTAAAGGGAGACTTCCTGTTCTGATAAGACAACAGCCTGAAGTTTGACAGAAGAAAACCCACAGCAAATGTGCAAACGGAAAGGACAAGGCAAATACCATGAAGAGATGCAGCAAGCGGATCCTGGCAGCGGTGATGTGCGCCGCGGTGCTGACGGTCTCCGCGCCCATTACCGCCTACGCGGATAGTACTCTGGATCACCTGAACGGCCAGTACAGTGAGCTGGAAAAGCAGCAGCAGGCCCTAAAGGATAAACTGAACCAGACTAAGACCGAAAAGGAAAAGCAGGAAGCGATCCGCAATAACCTGAACAATCAGATTACCAATACCCAAAAGCAGATCACTCTTTTGGATAACAAGATCAATTATCTGCAGAATGATATCGCCGATAAAGAGGAGCGCATCAATGAACTGAGCGCGGAAGTGCTGGAACAGCAGGACCTCTTTATGAAGCGCATTCGCTCCATCTACAAGACCAGCGTCGGCACCAGTATGTTGGGCATGGTCTTTGGCGTGGATAGCCTGGGCAGTTACCTCAGCTACGGCAAGTATCTCAGCCGCATCTCGGAGCACGACAGCGCTCTGCTGCAAGCCCTCGCGGATAACATCACCGAGCTGCGGACGCTGCAGGCGCAGATGCAGGAGGAAAAAGAGGACCTGGCGGATACCAAGGTGACGGCGGAGGGCAAGAAGGCCAGCCTCACCAGCCAAAAGACCGAGGTGGAAAGCACCCTGCAGGATATCAAAAAGATGGAGCAGGAATATCTCGCCGATCAGGCTGCCATCCAGAAGGAGATGAAGCAGATCCAGGCGGATATCGACGCCATCTATGCTGCCAATGCCGGCAACGGCAGCCAGGTGGATTACAGCACCACCGGATTTATCTACCCGGTAAAGGGCTATACTTACATCAGCAGCTACTACGGCTGGCGGTTTAATAACACCGACTACCATACCGGTGTGGATTTCCCCGCCCCGGCCAATACCCCCATCCGGGCTTCTGCTTCCGGTACGGTCATTTATGTGCGCACCGGCGCCGGCTACGGCCGCGCCTGGGGCTACGGCAATTATCTCATTGTGGATCATGGCGGAGGCTTCTCCACCCTGTATGCCCACTGCACCTCCATTCCGGTAAGCGTGGGAGATACCGTGACCAAGGGCCAGACCATTGCCTATGTGGGCACCACTGGCTGGTCCACCGGCTATCATCTCCACTTTGAGATCCGCCGCAACGGCGCGCATACCAATCCGCTCAATTATCTGTAACGGCACTGTGCAGGTAAGCGGCGTTACAACAGGAGCATAAAACAGCATGAACAAGAAAATTTCGCTTGGCGCGGCCATCGCCTATATGGCCATCGTAGCGGCTGTGGCCTTTTCCCTTACCATGATCTACTCGATGAACCTGTTCAATGTGAAGATGACAGGCATCACCGAACGGGAAAAAATGTACAGCTCTCTGCATGAGGTAGACCTGTATGTGCGGGAAAATTACTACGGCTCCATCAATGAGGAAGCGCTGCAGGAGGCCATTGCCCGCGGGTATATCGATGGCCTGGAGGACAGCAATGCCCGCTACTTCACCGCTGCGGAATATGAGGCCTATACCCAATCCGGCAGCGGCAAATATGTAGGCGTGGGTCTGGTGACCGAGATGGATTCCTCCGGCTATCTGCTGGTTCGGGAGGTTTATCCCGATTCTCCGGCGCAGATGGCGGGCATCAAGGTGGGGGCGCTTATTACCAATGTAAACGGCACCCGCGTGACCGAAAATAACAATGAAAGCATGGCGGGCCGCCTGCGCGGCGAAGCCGGCACCAAGGTGACTCTGACCATCCAACAGGATAGCCAGGAGAACAACTACGAGCTGACCCTGCGCGCCATTGAGGTGCCCACAGTAAAAACGACCATGGTAAGTGAAGATACCGCCTATATCAGCTTTACCGAGTGGAGCGGTACCACTGCCGACCAGTTCATCGCCCAGCTGAATGCCTTGAAGGCCCAGGAAGTAAAGGGCATTCTGCTGGATGTACGCGGCGTTACCAGCAATGAGCTTTCCTATGCGGTCCGGCTGCTGGATCCGCTGCTGCCCAGCGGTACTGTGGCCTATTCCCGCGATAAGGACGGCAACCTGACCGCCGTGGCGGAATCCGATGCGAACAGCTGGGATATTCCGCTGGTGGTGCTGGCCGATGAGACCACCGGTGGCACCACGGAGCTCTTTGTGATGGCGCTGCAGGACTTTGGCCGGGCCAAGGTGGTAGGCGCCCGCACCGCCGGCAACGGCGATATCACCGAGATCTTCAAGCTTTCGGGTGGTTCGGCCATCCAGGTCACCACGGCGCAGTATGCCGGGCCCAAGCAAAAGAGCTTTGGTGATACCGGTGTGGGCCCCGACTATGAAGTGGAACTGGCAGCCAGTGAGAGTAACCGGGGTGACATCCTGGGCAACGCTGAACTGGATGCCCCCTATAAGAAGGCGCTGGAGGTGCTGGCAGCGGCCATCCGGTAATAAAATAAAATCTTTCGACCGGCTCCAGAATGGGGCCGGTTATTTTTAGTGCGGCAAAAATGTTTCACGTGAAACATTTGTTCGCTGTACGGCGGAAATGGATTGAGGGGATGTATGGAATTTAATCTGAGGCGGGGGAGAGCTTTAGCAGGTGGAAAGGCAGGGGTGGGGTGCGACGGGGCCCGCAGGGCCGCGGCACGGAGTGCCGCGTAGGGGGCGGCCTGCGGCCGCCCCCCCCAAAGCCGTCCGAAGGACGGCTTGCCCTGCGGGCCTCAGCCTGGCGGCTTGTACTAAATGGGCCTAGTGGCGCATAGGATGGAACAGGACAGGCAAAGGGGGCACAAGGGATGTTCATGGTGGTGGCAATAGAGGACAAAAAAGAGCCGCTGCGGCAGCGATTGGGACGGCTGCTGCGGGGTGATGCCCTGGAGTGGGAGGACCGCAGCTGCGGCGGAAACCGCTACCGGTATGTGGTGTGGCACGGCCCAGCAGAACGGCTGCCTTGGAACCGGCTGGCCCTGCTGTGTCCCCGCCCGCGTTCTCCGGTGCTGCTCCCCCCGGAGGTATTGGCACCGGAGGGCTGCCCACTGCGGGATTACCGGCCGCAAGACTTTACGGCAAGGCTGACGGTGGCAGCCGCCCGGCAGGCCATGGAACAAACTGCGGGAAAGGGCAGCGGATTGCTGGGGCTGCTGGACCCGCAGGGAATAGCGCCATGGGCCTGCGGGGAGTGGCTGGACTGCTGCCGGGGAGTAAAGGTATATACCTTGCGGCGAAGCCGCTATGCTGCCGCGGAAACCATGCTGCGGGTGGAATACGGCCTGCCGCTGCTATGGGCGGAGACCCCAGCCGAGCTGGAGGACTGTTCCATTTGCGCGGCGCCCTATCCAACAGGAGTGATACGGGTGCGGCGGCCGATAATCACTGCAGACCGCAGTGGGATACAGGGGAACCCCACAGTGAACCGGCTGACGCTGGCACTGACGCCGGAACAGCTGGCGGAGGTGCCACCGGGGGCGGAACCAACCGCCTTTTGGGGGATGGTAACGGAGTGCGGTACCCGCCGGGTGAAGCTGCCGCTGACCCTTGGGGGATGCCGCATTGATGGACGGCTGGCGGAATTTACCGAACTGGGGAAGCTGATGCGTACTTGACATTTTGGGCAGAAAAAACTATAATAATTAGACTATCGTCGGGCAGCGGGGCACCGTTTGCCTCCCGTAAAGGAGCTGTATTTCATGGTAAACACCATTCAAATGACCCAGACCGGCTATGATGAGCTGGCCAAAGAGCTGGAAGAGCTGAAAACGACCAAACGCAGCGAGATCGCAGAGAAAATAAAGATCGCCCGCGGCTACGGCGACCTTTCCGAAAACAGTGAATACGATGCTGCCAAAAACGAGCAGGCGGAAATAGAAGCCCGCATTGCCGTGCTGGAAGAGCAGCTGAAGCATGTGACCATCGTGGATACCGACAGCCTTTCGCTGGATGTGGTGGGGGTTGGCTCCAAGGTGAAGGTGCTGGATAAGGATATGGAGGAAGAGGGCGAGTACCTCATCGTTGGCGCTATGGAAGTGGGCCACGAGATGAACACAATTTCCGACCAGTCCCCCGTAGGCCATGCGCTTATTGGCCATAAAAAGGGCGAGACCGTGGTGGTGGAAGCCCCCGGCGGCGCCTTCGAGATGGTCATTCTGGACATCAGCAAGTAATTTACCGGCAAAAAGGCAGAAAAGTGCTGAACTTTTCTGCTTTTTTATTTGCCCTGCGGGGCATTTGATGGTAGAATAAAGTGATACCCACAGCAGCGGCAGTGGCGGGAACACCGGGCGCTCCGCAGCGAGGGAGGGCCGTCCCCGGCGAAGCGGGGCGGCTCGATAAAAGCGGAGGGGCGTCCGGAGACTGCCCCCTGCAGGAATGGATGAATGTGACGGGGCGGGTATGCCTGCGCCGGTGAAGGAGGACAAAATATGAGCGAAGAAAAGGTAATGAACCCGGCGGCGGAGGCCGAGGAAGAAGAGGAGCGCCTGCACGAACAGGTAAAGGTGCGCAGGGACAAGCTGGCGGCACTGTGCGAAGCCGGCAAGAACCCCTATGAGATCACGAAATATGACTGGGATACCAAGAACCAGGAGATCCGGGATAACTTTGAGGCGCTGGAGGGCAAAACGGTACGCATTGCCGGCCGCATGATGAGCCGCCGCGTGATGGGTAAGGCCAGCTTTATGGATCTGCTGGATTCCACCGGACGGCTGCAGGTATATGTGCGCCGGGATGATGTGGGCGAGGAAGACTATGCCGACTTTAAGAAGTGGGATATCGGTGATATCCTGGGCGTGGAGGGCACCGTGTTCCGTACCCAGAAGGGCGAGATCTCGGTTCATACCACCCATATCAAGCTGCTTTCCAAGTCCCTGCTGCCGCTGCCGGAGAAATTCCATGGGCTGCGGGATACCGATACCCGGTACCGCCAGCGCTATGTGGACCTTATTGTGAACCCGGAGGTGCGGGATACCTTCTATAAGCGCAGCCGCATCCTGACCGAGATCCGCCGCTACCTGGATGAGAAGGGCTTCCTGGAGGTAGATACCCCCATCCTGGTGCCGCTGGAGATCGGCGCTTCCGCCCGGCCCTTTGTGACCCACCACAATACGCTGGATATGGATATGTACCTGCGCATTGAGACCGAGCTTTACCTCAAGCGGCTCATCGTGGGCGGCCTGGATCGTGTGTACGAGGTGGGACGCATCTTCCGCAATGAGGGCATGGATACCAAGCACAACCCCGAATTCACCACCGTGGAGCTGTACCAGGCCTACACCGATTACAAGGGCATGATGGACCTGGTGGAGGAGCTGTATACCCGCCTGGCGCAGAATGTCTGCGGCAGTACCAGAATCACCTACCAGGGTGTGGAGCTGGACCTGGGCCACTGGGAGCGCCTGACCATGGCGGAATCGGTGAAGAAGTACGCCGGGGTGGACTACTACGACTGGAAGAGCGATGAGGACGCCCGCGCCGCCGCCAAGGCGAAGAATGTGGAGGTCCCTGCTGATGCGACCAAGGGTACCGTGCTGGCCGAGTTCTTTGATGCCTATGTGGAGGAGAACCTCATCCAGCCGACCTTTATTTATGATTATCCAGTGGAAAACAGCCCGCTGGCCAAACGCAAGCCGGAGGACCCTGCCTTTACCGAGCGGTTTGAGTACTTCATCTGCGCCACCGAATACGGCAATGCCTTCAGTGAGCTGAACGACCCCATTGATCAGAAGGCGCGCTTTGAACGGCAGGTAGAGGTGAAACGCCATGAGGAGCCGAACACCCGTGCCGAGGTGGACTATGACTTTGTGACTGCGCTGGAGTACGGCATGGCCCCCACCGGCGGTTTGGGCTTTGGTGTGGACCGCCTGGTGATGCTGCTGACCGATTCGGCTTCCATCCGGGATGTATTGCTGTTCCCGACAATGAAACCCTTAGATAAATAAAATCAGCAAAAACTCAGTATTTATGCGGGTTTCGGGATTTAGGACAACCTCACAAATCAGCGATTTACATCAAACTTACATCATTTGATGCAGAGATTTGTGCAGGCACGAAAAAATCGCATAATTAGTACAAAGAGTGGGCAATTCCAATCGGGATTGCCCATTTTTAAAACAAACAGAAATACAAATCGGAATTTGATGAGGAAGATTATTTATATAATCTACCGTCTATGGTCTGAAAACGACCACCTATCGAGAATCGGTGGAAATCAATTCTCGATTTTCTTATACTGTAACCGTAACAAAGAGGAGGTGAGCAAATGCAAATTGAAATCAAGTTAGATGAGAACTGCAAGGAACCAAAAATCATCGTTGTGACAAACAAAATGACCGACGAAATCAATGAAATCATGAAAAGGCTTTCAGACGAGCAGCCGAAAATGATTGCCGGATTCAAAGATGATATTGTCGAAGTGTTGGAGCCGTTTGATATTTACCGCATTTTTGCTGCATCAGGCAAAGTGTTTGCCGAAACAAATCACGGTGAGTACACGCTCCGTCTGCGGCTTTACGAAATGGAGCAGCGGCTGGACAGCAACTTTTTTGTCCGAATATCAAACTCGGATATTATCAATCTGAGAAAAGTCAAGGGTTTTGATTTAAGCTTTGCAGGAACAATTTGTGTTACGCTTTCAAATGGGACGGTTACTTATGTTTCAAGGCGTTTTGTCGCCAAGATCAAACAATTATTAGGAATATGAGGTGGTAAAAATGAAAAAAAAGATGATTCAGCGTGGGCTTCTCGGATTCCCTCTCGGCATTGCTATCGGTTTTGTAATAACTGTGATTATATCAATGTGCATAGGAGATGGTTCGTTCTATCCTGTCACCCCTGAGCTGATTGATACAATGAAAAATGAATTAAACGCAGTTATTCTTCAAACAATTCTCTGCGGAATTTTGGGTACAGGCTTTGCAATGGCTTCCGTTATTTGGGAAATTGATTCGTGGAGCCTTGCAAAGCAAAGCGGAATTTACTTTTCCATTGCCTGTGTTACGATGTTTCCGATTGCCTATATTACGAATTGGATGAAGCATAATGCCATTGGTATTCTTTCATATGTAGGAATATTCGTTGCAATTTTCGTCATCACTTGGCTCGTTCAATATTTTGTATGGAAACGCAAAGTGAAAAGAATGAATGACGGAGTTCGGAAGAGTAATAACGCAAAATGAGCATAACCTTCACAACGGCAACTTCCAGTTTGCCAACTTGCTCTTTGAGAGAGGAGAAATCCTTTTCTCAAAAGGTTGTGCGATACTGAATGTTATGTTAAGATAGCAAGCATAGCGAGTGGGCAATTCCAAATCGGAGTTGCCCATTTTTTAAAATGAACAGAAATACAAATCGGAAGTCTTTTAAGTAAATTACAACTCTACGGAGCATAGAAACCGCTAAAACTCACCATATTCTACGTTACGTGGGTGTAAATAAATAGTGGGAATTTATACAATGAATTCAGAAAAGAGGACACGAACCTATGGACCAAATTAAAATAGGTAAATTTATTGCTGAAGAAAGAAAAGCATTTGAAGAAATCATGGGACTGAGTGGATATGAGACAACAACACAGGATGACAAGGTTGTCGCAACACGTAAGTTCTTTACACAGCCTGGTGCAATCATTTCAGATATCTTGAATGTTGCAAATCAGAAGATCGGAAGAGC
>ERZ507039.897-NODE-897-length-10593-cov-4.157525_pt1 | contig 10593 bp, 9 predicted proteins | sample MGYA00512872_ERZ507039 | MGnify/ENA metagenome assembly ERZ507039
AAGAACATCATCATTGCCAACAGCGTGAAGGAAATTGAGCACGATGCTTTCTACGATTGTGATGAATTGGATAACGTTTATGTGCCTGCGGGCGTAAAGGTGGTTAAGAGCTACGCCTTTGCAGAGTGCGACAAGTTGAAGAAGGTAACCTTTGCAGGTACTCCTAACAAGCTGAGCCGTCATGCCTTTGACGACTGCGACCAGCTGCACGACATCATCGTGCCTGTAGGCAGCAGCAAGTTCTTCCGCAAGGAACTCCACTTTATCGATGGAGACACCGACTATTTGGTTTTAGAGAAGGCTGACAAGAAGGTAGAGATTCCAGAAAAGAAGGCTGACAAGAAGGCTGAAACTTCTGGAAAGAAGACTGAAACTTCTGAAAAGAAGGCTAAGAAAGAGCCTGCAAAAGTAAAGTAACTCTAAAGATTAAACCAGGGAAATCATGACTAAAGAAGATATGATGAAGAAAGCTTATGTAGAACGCGACATCAGTTGGATGTACTTCAACCATCGCATTCTGCAGGAGGCAGAGAAAGAGTATGTGCCATTGTTGGAGCGCCTCTCTTTCCTCGGTATTTACTCCAACAACCTCGACGAGTTCTTCCGTGTTCGTGTAGCATCGCTCAACCGCATGCTCGACCAGAAACTCGACAAGGATACCGAGCAGCAGATTAAGAAATCTCTTAAAACGATAAATAAGCTCAATGAATCTTATTCGAAAGAATACACTGAAGCGGTGGATACAGTTTTCCGCGAACTTGAAGTACACAAGGTTCGCCTGCTCACCGAAGACCAGCTCAACGATGAGCAGAAGGAGTTCCTCACACAGTTCTTCTACGACAAGCTCAATGGTTCTGTCAACCCTATCTGGCTCAACGAGATAGACGACCTCTCTACACTGGAGGACAACCGAATCTACCTCGCCGTAGAAAAGGCTGAGGATGACAAGAAGAAGAAATATGCCGTAGTAAAGGTACCGGATAGAGTCTATGGACGCTGGGTGAAGGTACCGGCAAGCGATGGTTTCGACAACATCATGTATCTGGACGATGTCATCAGATACTGTCTACCTCTGGTATTCCTCGGTTTCAAGGAGAGCACCTACCGTGCTTTCAGTTTCAAGTTTACCAAGGATGCCGAAATGGAGATGGACAATGATGCCGACTTCGGAACCATGGAGAAGATTGCACTGGGTGTAAACAGCCGTAAGAAGGGTGAAGCCGTGCGCGTTATCTACGACCAGGAGATGCCGAAGGAACTTCAGAAGAAACTGCGTGAGCGGTTGAACACAAAAGAACTGGATGCTTCTCTGGCTGGCGGAAGATACCAGAACCACAAGGATCTGATGTCGTTCCCTGATTGCGGCCACAAGGAACTGAAGTACGAAAAATGGGCTCCTATCATGAAACCGGAGTTCCTCTCAAACGAGAGCATCCTCGACCAGATTCGTGAGAAAGACCGTTTTATCCACGTACCCTATCATAGCTTCAACGGCTACATCCGTGTGCTCCGTGAGGCAGCTATCAAACCCGAGGTGAAGGCAATCAAGACCACCCTCTATCGCCTGGCAAAGGATTCAAAGGTAGTGAAGGCACTCATTACCGCTGCCCGCAACGGCAAGAAGGTAACAGCCGTAGTAGAACTTCTGGCACGTTTCGACGAGGAGAGCAACATCAAGTGGAGCAAGCGCATGCAGGAAGAGGGCGTGAACGTAATCTTCGGTGTAGAAGGACTGAAGATTCACTCCAAGCTGCTCTATATCGAGTCAAAGAAGGGCAACATCGCCTGCGTGGGAACCGGAAACTTCCACGAGGGCAATGCCAAGATCTATACCGACTATCTGATGATGACAGCCCGTACTAAGCTGGTAAACGAGGTGGCTAAGGTATTCGATTTCATCGACCGCCCATTCTCACCATTCCGCTTCAACGAGCTCCTCGTATCTCCAAACTCCATGAAGAGCCGCATCCTGCGCATGCTCGACACCGAGATTAAGAATGCCAACGAGGGCAAGGAGGCTTGGGTGAAGATGAAGATCAACCACATCACCGATACCGATATGGTAACCAAGCTCTATCAGGCTTCAAAGGCTGGCGTGAAGATAGACATCGTGATCCGTGGCAACTGTTCGCTGGTGCCAGGCATCGCCAAGCTCAGCGACAACATCCGCTGCGTGGGCATCATCGACCGCTATCTGGAGCACAGCCGCATCCTCATCTTTGCCAACGGAGGCAAGCCAAGATATTTCATCGGTTCTGCCGACTGGATGCCAAGAAACCTCATCAACCGCATCGAGGTACTCACCCCGGTATATGACGAGGATATGCAGGCAGACCTGCTCCGCACCATCTCCTATGGTATGAGAGATACGATGAACGGCAGAGTGGTAGATGGCAAGGGCGGCAAGGAGTTTGTGGAAGGCGAACCATTCCGCAGTCAGGAAGAACTTTATAAGGCATATAAATAATAAAGCATATAAATAATGATGAATTTAGCATCCATTGATATCGGCTCCAACGGAGCCCGACTCCTCATCAAGCGCTTCGATCCCGAGGCAATCCGAGAGGAAGACCGCATCAAAAAACTCATGTTCATCCGCATCCCATTGCGATTGGGTAAGGATGTATTCACCCTGGGAAAGGTTTCCAAGGAGCGTGAGAAGATGATGCTCCACATGATGAAGGGCTTCAAGCAATTCATGAAACTCAATGACGTAGAGGCATTTCGCGCCTGTGCCACATCAGCCATGCGCGATGCCGAGAATGGCAAGAAGGTGCTCAAGAAGATAGAGAAGCAAACCGGCATCAAACTAGAAATCATCAAGGGTCAGGAGGAGGCACAGCTCCTCTACAACAACCTGGTAGAGAAAACAGACTCCAACGAGGGCAGCTTTGCCTACATCGATGTGGGCGGTGGTTCCACGGAGGTGAGCATCATCCACGATGGTGTGCTCGCCGAGAGCTATTCCTACAACATGGGTACACTGAGAATGCTGAGCGGCAAGGTGACTGCCGAAACCGAAAAACTCTTCAAGGAGAACCTGACGAGATATGCCGAGCAATACGGCGACATCAGGATCATCGGTTCGGGTGGCAACATCAACAAGTTGAACAAACTGGCACGCCACAGCAAGCAGGACGCCAAGAACCTGACGCTTGCCGAGCTGAAGCGTCTCTACTCGATGATGCAGCCCCTGAGCATCGAGGAGCGCGAGATTTCCTTCTCTCTGAAGGAAGACCGTGCCGACGTCATCATTCCTGCCGCTGAAATTTTCCTCAAGGCATGCGAATACCTGAAGTGTGAAAGCATTATGGTGCCAAACATTTCGCTCGCCGACTCCATCGTGGATGGACTCTACGAGAAGATGATGGCAAAAACAGAGGAATAAACCACTTCATCCACAAATAAAATAAAAGATATGTCTATATCTCAAATTTTTATGCTATCTTTGCACAGAAATGTGCGAAGGTAGCATTTTTTGTTTACCTTTCGCCTCTTCTTGCGTCATACACATAAAAAGGAACAAATGGAAGAAACAGAATTTGAACATATCGCCCAGGAAATGCGCCCCAGGTTGACGGCACATTGTCAACGCTATCTCTCGGCAGGAACCCTTGCCGAAGAAGCCGACGACATCGTGCAGGAAACCCTGGTGAAGCTCTGGAAGATGCGCGGCAAGCTCTCGGAATACCAGAGCATCGAGGCCCTAGGTATGACGATAGCCAGGAATCTCTGCATCGACCATCTGAGACGCAACAAAGCCCAGACGGCATCGCTGGAACAGATGAAGCATCCTGCAGAAATCTGTACGGCAACCGAGCGTACCGACCAGACCATCATCGGCGAAGATACGCAAAGGCGACTCAACAGGGCGATGGACAGGCTTCCAGATACGCAGAGAAGAATGCTGCTATTAAGAAGCGAGGGAAAGAGCCTCGATGAGATTGCCGAAATCTGTGGAGCCAACAAGACTAGCACCAAGACGATGATTTCTGCAGCAAGAAGATCATTGCTGAAAATGATGAAGTCATAAACTCTAAAAAGGAAAGAAATGAAGAAACTAGAAGATATAACCTATCGCCATGAGCTGATAGAGCGCTACCTCGATGCTGATACCAGCGTGGAGGAAGAACAGGCATTGGCTGATTTCTATCGCCATTGCGAGGATAAGGATTTAACGGATGAGGATCTCGACATCAGAAACCTGATGCTGGGAATGGAGAACTATACTCCGAATTTCCATCAAACAGAAATGGAAATGATGGAAGAATTGGACGGAAAAGAAGAGATGAAAGAACTGGACAGAAAAGAAGAAGCTGATGGACAGCCGCAAATGAAAGAGATGTCCCTTGCAGCTTCTAAGAAGCACGAAACAAGATGGGTACGCCTCTCTGCGATACTTCTCGCTACGGCGATGCTGGCAGGCCTCATCTTCCTGCTCTTCCCTATCAAGGATTATTTCTCATCCTCTTCCGAACAACCTGGTCTTGCCAACCTGGTTCCTACAGAGCAGGTGGTTCGCTCGCAGCCATCTTCCGAGGATGAAGACGGGAACCTGAATGCATACGAAAAGATGGAACGTGCCGACTCCCTCTTCCTGGCAGCAACCCAGGATATCGTGACCCCGCAGGAAATGAAGTCAAGCAAGATGGCCCTTGCCAAAAGAAAGAATTTCGCAGAAAGAAGCGAGAACCATACAGAGAAGACTGCAGAAAATACAGAAGAGACCTCTTCTGAAACAGAAAGAAGCATTCATGAAGATTTCAATCAGATTTATGAAGTAGCCTCTGCCGCCCTGCCTTCTGCCGAGCAGCTGACCATCAACCGCCAAGGCGATAACATCGTTATCTCAACCCTGGACAACGAAGGCAACATACAGCATTACACCATCAATGCAGCAGAGACGCAAGATGGTAGTTATCAGCTACTTCCATTGGCACAGTTAAACGATTTATAAAACTCTATACGCTTATGAAAAAGTATATTTTCACCATTGCATTTGCCTTGCTGGGCATAACCAGCAGTATGGCATCCAAGGCAGATACCCTGCGTATCTACACCATTGACGGTGAGCGCATTCCAAACTTCACCGGCAAGGAACTCATCGGTAAAACCATCAAGAATTACCAGGTAAACACCAACGTCCTGCCGGCACCCAAAAGAGATGTGATAGAGATTCATATCATCACCACTACCACACCTCCTGCCCCCAAGCCAGCCCCTCACTATCTGATCAAGGGCAGAGAGCAGGAACTGACTGAAGAGGAATTCAACAAGATTTCTCCCAGCAAGATCAGAGCCATCGAGGTCTTGAAAGAGGGCACCAAAGCCATTCAGGAAAGAGGTCTGAAAGACGATGGCAGAGCCTACATCATCGTTACTCTGGAGAAATAACAGACAAAACGTATCCCTTTTTCTTCAGCGACTCAATCTTAACGGTCGCATCATGCTGAAGAGCATGACGGAGATACGTCATCTGCACATTCACAGCCAGGGAGTTGGCATAGCTTACGGTACCCCACACCGCCTCCTATATCATCTCCTTGCTTACTACATTGCCGATATTCTTCGCCAGCAGACGGAGGATGTCGGCTTGTCGGCTGGTAATGAGCACACGAGAGGAACGGGTACGAAGCTCATTGTTGTTATAGCAGAAGGTGGTTTCTCCGAAATGATACACCTCCTCTTCTATCGTCTCACTCTCATTCATGGAGAACCGCTCCTCTATTCTTGCCAGCAACTCTTCCGGATAGAAGGGTTTGGCAAGATAATCGTTTGCCTTCAGGGAGAAACCTTTCAGTCGATCGTTCTTCTCCGTACGGTCGGTGAGGAAGAAGATAAGCACCTTCGGGTCGATGGTTCTGATGCGCTCAGCCACCTCATAGCCATCCATCTCCGGCATATTGATGTCGAGCAATACCAGGTCGGGCTTCACTTCCGGGAACTGCTCCCATGCCTTCTTGCCATTGCCGGCATAAGTCACATCGTAGCCATGCTGCTGCAGGAAACTCTTCAGCAACATGGAATACTTCAAGTCATCGTCTGCAAATAATATCTTGATCATTTTTTCTGTTGTTTATAGCGTTAAACCGGATGCATCAGGAGTGTTGCGGGATGACGATTGAAATTCTGGTTCCCTTGCCCACTTCGCTCTGCATCATTTTCCTGCCCCCATGGGCCTTCACAATCATATCCACAAAACTCAAACCCAATCCGATGCCCGGCTGCATCATATCCGGGTAAGCATTGCTGCGATAGAACTTCGTCCAGACTCTCTGCTGCTCGTCGGGCGAAATTCCGATACCATTATCTGATACAGAAATCATGACTTCCTCCTTCTCGGTATCTCGGCAGGCAACATGGATATTGACTATGTCTCCAGAATACTTCACCGAGTTCTCCATCAGGTTGCTGACCACATTCAGAAGCTGGTCTCTATCTCCCATCATCCGGTCGGAAGTGCGCTGGTAATCGAGCGAAACATTCACCTCCTTCTGCTTATTCTTTCGATAAACTGCCACCAGATTCTGCAAAGCGGCATGGATATCGAAAGAAGTTATCTGGAGCGGGATATGTTCCTCTGCCCTGATTACTTCCCGGAGTTTGGCGAGATAGGCGGTCAGGTTATCGCTTTCCTCTCTAACCGTCTCCATGATGAGAGCATTCTCATCCTTCTCATCAGTCTTTTGAGCAGAGAATACGGATACACACATCTTCAGCGTCTGCACGGGGCGTTTCAGCTCGTGAATCATCGTATGCACAAAGTCGCTTCGCATCTTATCCACCTTCTTCTGCAGGAGCATCACCTTGATGAGATAAGCTATGCTCAGGAGAAGCATGATGGTAACCAGCAGACTTCCTATCATCTGCCACATCATTCCCTTCAGGATGGGCAGCATCGGCACCTGCATCCTCATTTGCATCGACTGATACTGGATAGGATTGAAAGGCACTTCTACCAGCATTTCGTGATGAAACAAGGTAGGAGGCTCTACGATTCTTGTCTGCCACAGACGATGCTTTCCTGTCTTCATCTCTGCCCCGATGAAATCATTGCCCAGTTTTCTACTGATGAAACGGTCAAAATGCGCCTTATCAAAACGGGTAAGCTGGTAAGTGATGTAAGTATTCAGGCAATCAAAAGAATTATTGGAATCCGTCTCACGCAAATCGAAAGTATCTCTCTTCTCCATCACATTACCGAATCCCGGCTTGCGATACACCACTCCACCAATGATTGTATCCGTATCCAGCGGAGAGCAAACCGTTGTAACGGGACGCTTGTAGTCTGAAAAATATGCCGAGACGACATAACCGATATGTGATTTTTCTTTTACCGCTTCTCCGATATTTGTCTGATAAGTGACTATTGCCTGTTCCGCCTTTTCGGCATTTTTCTTCCCCATCTCTCCCATCGAATAGGTCACGCTATTGTATAGCCAATAAGTCTGCAAGCCTATCAGCAGGAAAGAGGAAAGGATGGCGAGCAGCCAGACTTGTTTGATTCTTCTATTCATATCATTTTTCTTTTTTCGATGCAAAGGTACGAAGATTTCATTATATATAATAAGGTGAAGCAAGATTATTTTGCCAGCGTAATGTTTCAGTAATGATTATTTGCGATTTTGAGCCTGAAAAGCTGTTCCTTTGCAAACGAAAACAAAAACAAGGAAGAATATGAAGAAAGAAACAGTTTTATGCGCGATGCTAGCCACCGCCACCTGTGCAACAGCACAAAACGGGAAATTCCCGACATCCGGAGTTTGCGCAGACTCGGTACAGACGGAAAAAGATTCGATCAAAGCTGATAAGGAGACTGAGATCTATGCTGATAAGGAGGCTGAGACAAAAGCTGATAAGGAAGCCGAGATTCAAGCCGTAACCGTAACAGGTCATCGCCCGATGTACAAGATGAGAAACGATGCCTTGGTTACCCGTGTCCGTAATACTCCTTTGGCAAAGGAGCCAACGCTGGATGATGTATTGAAGCACATACCCGGTATGAAACAAACCGCCGACGGAAGCCTGGAGGTAAACGGACTGGGAGCACCCACCATCTATCTCAACGACAAAAAGGCTACCTCTGCCGAACTCTCTCATCTCGATGTGAAGCTGATAGATGAAATAGAACTCATTACCACTCCTGGTGCAAAATATGATGCAACGACGGGAGCCGTACTGAGAATCCTGACGAGAAGAACAGACGAGGGTATATTCGGCAAGATGCAGGTGTATGATAAATTGAGCGAGGTGAACACCAACCACGAGGAATTGACTCTGGGTTGGGTAACGAAGAATATTTCGCTCACAGGATTTTACGGCTACACAGACAACCGATACAATGTGCATCAGCCACAGGAAGCGCTCGTAAGAGCCAAAGATGGCGAATATCTCTTCGGAACCGACCGCCATGGCAAGAACAAGGCAAATTATAACGCTACAGAACTCAACTTCGACTGGTTGCTCAGCAAGCAACACGAAGTGGGAATACAATGGGAAGGGCTTTGGCTGAATGGCGGTAGAAGCGAGAAACAGCAGCAGTACTATCGCTATCCTAACCCAGCAGGAGAAGATACAAATAGAGAGATGAAGCTTTCTGATGCGGATGGCGAGATGAAGTATTTTGATGCGGAGAGCCAGCAATGGGGACACCAGCGCAGTCACCACTTCAACCTCTTCCATCTGGCTAAATGGTCGAAGCATTTCTCATCACAGATTTATCTGGACTATGCAAGGAACAAGGATTCTGACAGCCAGCCTATCACGGAGAAAGAAGGTAGCGAGATGCAGGAAACCCTCAACCGTTCCAATTCCAACTACGATATCTATAGTGGAAGATTCGAAGTCAAGCAACTCATCTCTGACAAACATTCCATCAACTTCGGTGGCGAATGGAGCCTGATGGAAGGTAAGGGAAAAACCGAAAGTTCTGCCGATATGCTTGGAACTACGGAATACAAAAACCACGATACCAAGACGGCTGCTTACCTGCAATATCAGGGTGAAGCTGGCAGATGGAGCTGGTGGGCAGGCATCCGATACGAGCATCTCACATCCCGATACACCAATCTGTCGGAGATATCTCCCGACAATATGGAGCGCCATTACGACCAGTGGTTTCCATCGTTCGGTATCACTCTCAACGAACCATCGTGGCATCACTCGCTCAGCTTCCGAACTACCACCGCCCGACCTTCTATCAGTCAGCTAAGCGGGAACATCTACTATACCTCGCGCTTTCAGTATCAGATCAGTAATCCGAAGCTGCAGCCTGTCAACACCTATCGTCTGACCTACTCGGTGCAGTGGAAAGATTTCATGGGAATGCTGAGATACACCCGTACCGACCACTCCATCATGTATGTGCATAAAGTACCGGAAGACAAGCCCGTAAGATACGTGAGTACATTCATGAACTTCAACAAGATTCAGAAATACATGGCATATCTCAACTGGGGACACGTCTTCGGCTGCTGGCGCCCAAATGTAAATGCAAGCATCACTTACCAGCGCTTCTCCGTAAATGATCATGGAGAGCTAATCAGTTACAACGGAGCAACTTGGAATGCATCGTTTGACAATTACTTCACGCTACCAAACGACTACCAGCTGTCGCTCTCCTACAGTTTTGACAACGGAGGACAAGTGGGCAAAACGAAGTTCAGCCCCACTCAGAACTGGAGTCTTGGTGCCAACAAATCGTGGATGGACGGCAGATTACAGGTTGCCTTCAGTGCCAACGACCTCTTCCATCAGCAGCTCTTCAAGGAGCGAACCCACGAGCATGCCGTTGACTTCTCCCAGACTGAGGATTACAAGCTATGGAGCTACAAGTTGACCGTAACCTGGAAATTCAACAAGCGCAAGGGAAGATACAACGGCATGAACAGTGCGGAAGATGAATTGAACCGACTATAGCCGGACAAGACTCTCTTATCTTAATGATCTTTATAATTTCAAGTATCCGGGTTATCCCACTCCCAGCAGTTCTACTTCGAATATCAGGGTAGAACCGCCTGGGATGCCCGGCTGCGAGAACTTGCCGTAACCCATCTCGGCTGGGATGTAAAGTTCCCACTGGTCGCCCACGTGCATCTGCTGCATGGCAACAATCCAGCCATCAATCAGGTCGCTCAATCGCATGGCGAACGGCGTACCGCCACGGCTGGAATCAAACTTCTTGCCGTTGATGGTCCAACCGGTATAATGAGCAGTCACGATGCTGCGTCGGCTAGGCTGTGCGCCCTTCGGGTCGCCCTGCTTCAACACCTTATAATATATACCACGAGGCAGCGCCATAACGCCCTCCTCTTTTGCCTTTTCCTCCAGCCAACGCTTGTTGGCCTCAACATATTCTCTTTTTGCCATAAAACTTTATTTATATCCTAAATCAAAAAATATTCTATAGGGTATCTTATTACCCACTTTCACACCTTTTCACACCTCTTCCATACGGATCAGATTCCAGCCATCAAACTGCATGATAATCTTATGCAGTTGGGTTCCCTGTCGCAAGGCCTCAACCCTTGGAGCCACGGCATAACGGCAGATCTGCTCTTCAGCAGCATCCCACTGCTCCCCTATCATCTTCTC
>ERZ507039.910-NODE-910-length-10482-cov-7.089863_pt1 | contig 10482 bp, 10 predicted proteins | sample MGYA00512872_ERZ507039 | MGnify/ENA metagenome assembly ERZ507039
CCGTCGGTGACGGCGTATCTGGTCGCGGGCGTGCTCATCGGCCCGTACTGCCTGGGTCTTCTCGGCATCGAGGGGCTCGGTTTCCCGACGCAGGAGGCTGTGGACAGCCTGTCTCTGATCTCCGAGGTCGCGCTGGGCTTCATCGCGTTCTCCATCGGCAGCGAGTTCCGCGTGTCGGAGCTCAAGCATACCGGCAAGCAGGCGTTCGTCATCGGCGTTTTGCAGGCGCTGACCGCAACGTTCGTGGTCGATATCGCGCTCGTCGCCATCTCGCTCGCGACGGGCGGCAAGCTCTCCATCGCGCAGGCCATCACCCTCGGCGCCATCGCCACAGCGACGGCCCCGGCCGCCACGCTGATGGTCGTCCGGCAGTATAAGGCCAAGGGCCCGCTGGTCGACCTGCTGCTGCCGATCGTCGCGCTGGACGACGCGGTCGGTCTGGTGGTGTTCGCGGTGTCGTTCGGTATTGCGAAGGCGCTCAATACCGGCTCGTTCGACGTGATCTCCATCGTCGTCGATCCGCTCATCGAGATCGTCTGCTCGCTGGCGCTCGGCGCGCTCGGCGGCTGGGTGCTGACGCAGCTGGAAAAGCTCTTCAACTCCAACACGAACCGCCTGAACATGACCATCGCCTTCGTCTTCCTGACCTCGGCGCTGGCCATGGCGGAATTCAAGATCGGCCCGGTCACGATCGGCTTCTCGTCGCTTCTGACATGCATGATGCTCGGCACGCTGTTCTGCAACCTCTGCCCGCTGTCGGGTGAGATCATGGAAAAGGCCGACCGGTGGACGAGTCCGCTGTTCGCGGCGTTCTTCGTCATCTCCGGCGCAGGGCTGGATCTGGGCGTGTTCAAAGACGGTATGATCGTTCTCATCGGCGTTGTGTATATTTTGACGCGCTCGCTTGGCAAGTATCTCGGCGCGCACTACTCCGCAAAGCTCATGAAATGTGAGCCGCAGATCTGCAAATATCTCGGCATCACCCTGCTGCCGCAGGCCGGCGTCGCGCTCGGCATGTGCGTGACGGCGCGCCAGCTCGGCACGGAGGGCAACCTCATCCGCAACATCACGCTGTTCGCCATCCTCATCTACGAGCTGGTCGGTCCGCTGCTGACCAAAATGGCCCTGCAGGCCGCCGGCGAGATCCACCCGATGGAAGACGCCGTCAAGAACCGCCGCCAGATCAATCTGGAAAAGGCGAACGCAGAAAAGAAATAAGGCAGAGCAGCAGCCAATCTCCTGCGCCGGTGCGAGTCCTGCACACGGGAGAGGCAGCAACAAAAAGTACAGAAAAATCCGGAAAAACCCTTTATAGACTGGGTTCTTCCGGATTTTCTGCTGGTTTCACCACGATTGTCAGAGTTTATGAAAAACCGATTGTCCGACTGATTGGAAAAATAGCCAGATTCCATCTTGTCAAAATATTATTCGTATGGTATCCTGATAATGAATAGTACAAAGTCTTGATATTGCAATGTACAAAAATGCTAGTTGGAAGGCGAGGTGTATGCGCGGTTAAACGGCTCCCCGGGCAGCTGGAGCCATCCAGCACAGGCAACCGCGGCAGATGGACGACAAAGCCTCTGCGCGCAAGACACAGAGAAAACGACGCGATTGACAGGGAGGTACGAAGATGAAGAAACGATTGATAGCGCTGCTGCTTGCGTTTGTGATGGTGCTTGGCCTGACGGCAACGGTGTTTGCCGAGGGCGGCATCAGCATAGCGAGCATCCAGCCGGAAGCACCTACCCACACCTACATTTTCCAGGCAGGGGGGGGTAGAAATTGGAAGGCAAATCATCAAGCATAACGAATCGCTGAAGGATCCGGGCGTACCGTCTGCCCCGGCGGGGCAGCGGTTTGTCCGCTGGGATCCGGCGGTCTCCTCCGGTACGCCGGTCTCCGTGACACAGACCCAAACGATCACGGTACAGGCGATTTTTGAAACAGTCTATACCGTCTATTTCAAGCACGAAGGCAGGACGGTCGCGACAAAGGAGCTGACGGATACCCAGCCGTCCGTATCGACGGGCGATGTGCTCGTACCGGTCGGGGCGGATGAGAAGCTGACCGGCTGGTATTTCGGCGAAACACGGTATGAACGCGTTTCAACGGCGGATTTTCCGGCTGGCAGCGATACGCTGACCCTGACCGCCAAAGTGGATAAGGGGCACTGGATCCATTTTAACTCGGCCGGCGGCAGCTACGTTGCGCCGCAGTTTGTGACCGGCAATACGATCCAGCCTGCCGACCCGGCCAGACCCGGTTTCTCGTTTGAAGGCTGGTACGAGGAAAGCGGAAATCGGTTCACATTTGGAAACCCGCTGACGAGCAATATCACGCTGACTGCCCGCTGGAGGAGCAATACTTCCACAAAGTACACCGTCATCCACTGGCAGGAGAATGCTGACAACAACGAATACGCCCTCCGGGAAAGTGAGGAGAAATCCGGCGCGACCGGAGCATCCACCAGTGCTGCCGCAAAGAGCTACGAGGGCTTCACCGCACAGACCATCACCCAGCAGACCATCAACGGCGACGGCTCGACCATCGTCAATGTCTATTATAAGCGGAATGTGTATGCCGTGAAGTTCTTCACGATTAAGTATGAAGGAGGGTGGTTTTCCGGAAAGTATGTCAAGGACAAGGAGATCTATTGCATTACCGCCAAGTACGGCGCAAACATCAGCAACATGTGGCCGGGAGGAATCTGGACCACCTCGCCGGGCGGCTCGACATTCCAGGCAAGTATTGGCACTATGCCGCTGGGGGGCAAAGAGTTCTTCAAAACCGATCAAGGAAATGCGAAAGCGGACTACTACCTGGAGAGTCTTGCAGGTGTCTATGTGCTGGACCATACGGACACCGGCGGAAGTAGCTGGTCAAAGGTAACGGATGAAGACCGCTATCCGATCACCGGCTTTACCTGCAATACGGCAATGAGCGCCAAAAATGGAGCGTGGTACAACGGTGCAAAATTCTATTATGACCGCGACAGATACCAGATCGTCTTCATGAATCACGGCAGCAAGGAGAAAGAACTGGTCAGAAAATATGAGCAGTCTATTGCCGATGCCGATTATACGCCGACCGCTCCGGCCAATATGCAGGACTATACGTTTGGCGGCTGGTTTGACAATCAAAAATGCGAGGGCAGCGCCTATGTCTTCACCGGCAAGACCATGCCTGCCCACAACCTCACGCTCTACGCCAAATGGGTCCCAAAGACCTACTCGGTGACGGTGTATGACGTTGATCGGACAACGGTCCTCGAGACGTTTACAGACGTTCCGATGGGCGGGACCATCCCGGAAAACCAGATGCCGGAGGTCACGCTTGGCACAGGAGATTCGTTCCTCGACTGGATGGACATGCAGGACCATATGCCGTTCCACTTCGATACGAGGATCCATCGGGACTATAAGCTCTATGCCAAAACAGGCAATGCAGAGCAATTTACGGTAACATATGCTCTTGGCGGCGGTTCTGGCAATGCACCTGTCGATTCCAACAAGTATGCAAGAGGCGCACAGGCTGTTGTTCTGCCAGCGACAGGCGTAACACCGCCGACGGGCAAGGTCTTCCTGTACTGGAGTGCAGCGGGAGACAGCACGCGCTGCTATCCCGGCGGAAAACTGACCGTGACCGGCAAAATGACGCTGACGGCGGTCTATGGGCAGACGACGGAGGCTGTCACGGTAACCTACCACAGCAATTTTGCGACGGACGAGCCTTACACGACAGCAGAAATGCCGAATAACAGCACGATCAAGCTGCCGGGATATACTGACCTTGGCCTTCCGGAAAATCCGGGATATACCTTCGCCGGATGGAACACGCAGGCCGATGGATTGGGTAAGACATACCAGCCCGGCGGCAAGGTGCTTGTGGACACAATGGCTCCCGGCAACCACCTCTATGCGATATGGGCGAAGGGCAGCTATCTGCTGACCATCCATTACGTGTATGCGAGCGGCGGAGTAGCGGAGCAGGACCACACCGAAGAACTTGGTTTCGGCGCTCCCTACAGCGTCATCTCACCATCAATTCCCGGCTATACGGCAGACAAGCCTGTTGTGACCGGTACAATGCCTGCAGCATCTGTTACAGTGACTGTCACATATACGGCAAGCACCGGCACGCCGTATGAGGTCCATCATTATCTCGAACGTCTGGAAGGCGCGTATCCTGATGTGCCAAATGAAAAGGATAACCTGCGGGGCGAGACTGGTGCGTGGACAGCAGCTGCGGCAAAGAGCTACGATGGCTTTACGCCGAGGAAATTTGCGCAGGAAAGGATCAAGGCCAACGGTTCGACGGTCGTAGAGATCTTTTATGACCGCAACAGCTATCTCCTTACGTATAAAGACAGTCTCAGCGCAGGAGTCTATGCATCGCAGACCTACAAATACGACGCGGCAGTAACCGCCATTGCGGATCCGACAAAGACAGGCTACACCTTTACCGGCTGGAGTCCCACGGTTCCCGCCAAAATGCCGGCCGAGGCGCGGACCGTCTATGCCCAGTGGAGAAAGACCACGCCGGATACGGTCGTCTTTGACCCGAACAACATTAACGGAAAAACGCTGGCTGCAAAGTCGCTGACGGTCTACTCCGGCTCCGCGCCGTGGGAGACCTTCGAGGTCGTCGTCAAAGAGCCTGCCGGGACACAACGTTCTTCCGGTACAGTCAGACTGTCCGGCGGCAGCCAGTCCGCCAGCTTTACCGGCTTTGACCCCATCACGTTCCCAGCGGCAGGGACCTATACCTTTACCGTCGGCGAGGTCGACCGGAACACCCGGTATATGAGCTATGACCGGAATCTGTACACGCTGACGGTCAAGGTTGAGGAAAAAGGCGGGATGCTTGTGATCAGCGATGTGTATTACACGAATGCCGCAGGCCGCTCCTACCGGGATTTCCCAATCGTCTTCTCCAACACATACGGCAGCTATACGCCATATGTCCCCGTTGTCCCGCCCAAAACGCCGGACAAGCTGAACGCGGATGATCACTTTGCCTATGTGATCGGCTACCCGGACGGCGGTGTACATCCGCATGCCACGATCACTCGCGCGGAGACGGCTACCATCTTCTTCCGCCTCCTGACGGAAAAGACGCGGAAGGACAATCTCACGAAATACCATTTGTTCCGCGACGTTCCGCAGGGTGCGTGGTACAATGCAGCGGTCGCCACCATGGCAAAGCTCAAGATCATCACCGGCTATCCGGATGGCACGTTCCAGCCTGACGCACCGGTCACCAGAGCGGAGTTTGCCGCGATTGCTGCCCGCTTCGATGAGAAGTCGGCCAGAACGACGGCCTCCTTCCGGGATATCTACGGGCATTGGGCGGAACGGTATATTTCCCGCTCGGCGGAGCTGGGCTGGATCCGGGGTTATACGGATAATACGTTCCGCCCGGATCAGAGCATCACCCGCGCCGAGGCGATGGCGCTCATTAACCGTGTGCTGAACCGCAACCCGGAAAGCAAGGACGATCTGCTTCGCAGCATGAACATCTTCAACGACAATCTGGACACTGCCAAATGGTACTACCTGGATGTGCAGGAGGCGGCAAACAGTCACGATTTTATCCGTAAGGCCAACGGGTATGAGATGTGGAAGAAGCTGCGTGCAGATCCGGACTGGAAAGCGCTGGAGCGGTAAAAGAAAGAGCAGGAGAGTACACCCATGGGGATGCCGCGCCTGCGGCATCCCCGACCATAAACGAGGAAGGAAAGAAGACGTATGAAAGCAACCGGGATCGTCAGAAGAATCGATGAGCTTGGCAGAATCGTCCTGCCGATTGAGCTGCGGCGGACGATGGATATTGAGGAGCGGGACAGGGTCGAGATCTATCTGGAGGAAGATCTGATTATTGTCCGTAAGTTTGAGCAGACCTGTCTGTTCTGCGGCACAGCGCGGAATCTGATTGCTTTTAAGGAGAAAAGCGTATGCAGGGACTGCATCCGCGCACTCAACAAAAAAGCCGACGATTAAAAGAAGAGCCCCATATGCACAGACAGCGGAAGCACCGAACATACGGTGTTTCCGCTGTTTGCCGAAAATCAGCAGGAATAGAAAAGCATACAGGCGCCGATTCTGCGCGCTCCATCCGGATACCGAACGTGGAAGTAACAGCGATGACGGAGCAATTAGGAGAGACAGAGCCGGGAAAGTCTGCCTTATCCTTTCACCGCACCGGCGGTGAAACCCTGGATGAAGCACCGCTGCAAAAACACGAAGATCACCGTGACCGGGACGGCCGCGACGATGGAGGCCGCAACTGGCAGGTCTGAAGGCATTTTATGGGCGGTTTCTTGACAAGAACGGCGTTTGCTGGTAAATTGGAAATATAAATAAGACAAAGACCTAATTATAAATTTGGGAAGAGGAGGATGCAGACGATGAAGAAGAGAATCATTCGCGGATGTTTGCGGATCGCAACTCTGGCGGTCGCGGGCGGTGTGCTTGGATGGCTGAGCAGCATCCTGTTCGGTGAGCGTGCGCTCATTACAGAGCTCCCCGTTGTGGTGACCCTGGGCGCGAGCGTTGGCATTTTGTCCGGTGTTGTGTTGTTCCCGGAGAAAGCATAGCTGCAGACTGCAGAGCCCCGGGGAGCAGAAGATAGGAAGCAGACAGAAGAACTGGCGCGAAACGCCGGGAAAGGAGCGGGATATGGCAATCAAGGCAATTACAACGGACAGCTTCCGGGATGATGTGTTGAAAACGAGAAAGCCGGTTCTGGTGAAGTTCTGGGCGCCGTGGTGCGGGTATTGCCGCGCTCTTGCCCCGGCGCTGGAGTCAATTGAAAAGCAGTATGAGAATCTGATTTCTGTGGGGCGTATCAATTTTGATACGGAAACAGCTGTGGCGCGCAGATATAACATTCATAAGCTGCCGACTCTGCTGCTGTTTATCAACGGAGCCGTGGCTGGATTCCTGATCGATCCTTCTTCTGAGAAGGAGATCGACGCATTTTTAAAGAAAATGCTCAGACTGAATGTAGGAGGTCTGTATGGCAAATATGTATGATATTGTGATCATCGGCGGCGGCCCCGGCGGGTATTCGGCTGCATTATATGCCGCGAGAGCAGGGTTGCATGTGGCTGTGATTGAGAAGCGGGCCATTGGCGGGCAGGCGATCCGAAGTGAAAATATTGAGAACTATCCGGGCTTCGACGCCGGGATCGACGGGCTGAGCCTGAGCGAAAAAATGCAGCGCGGTGCAGAGCGGTTCGGTGCGGAAATGGTGATGGATGAGGTGCGCCGCGTACACCTGATGCAGCCAGTCAAGGTGATTGAAGCGGCGAAGCAGACCTATCAGGCACCCACCGTCATTCTGGCGACCGGTGCGCCGCCCAGAAAGCTCGGTGTGGAGGGCGAGGAGGAGATGCTGGGACGCGGTGTTCACTATTATGCCGCTTGCCGCTCTATGATGTACCGGCGAAAAACAGTTGCAGTGATCGGGGAGGGGGAGCAGGCTGCCGAGGCGGCGATGCTCCTTTCCCGCATCGCCAAGCGAGTCTGTCTGGTACATAGAGGCGACCACATGGAGATCAGTCCGGCCTATGCAGGCAAGCTGAAAATGATGCGAAACATTGAACGCTAGGGTCGTCGTTAGTTTCTCATGGATAAAAAGAAACGGCGGCTCTGATTTCTCAAAACCGCCGCTTCATTATGTGCGCGTGTAAAATTGTCTGCCGCACGACGGTTTTTTCTTTTGCCGTCGTGCGGCAGATAAGTTATTATATTATCCAAACAGCAGAGTCGATACGGGAAGTTTTCAAGCAGCGGAGAGTTCTCTCCGATTTGCAACGGCTTGAAAACAAATAGATACTGCCATTGCCGCAGAAATGACGTAGCTTATCATTGTCATACCGTCGCTACCAAACATGAATAACGGAACAAAAGAAAGCACGAAGGCAATTACACTACATACAAAAACAGTTTTTTTGCGTTTTTTCGCTTTTTCGTATCTGCATAAAATGGTAATTCCAAGTATGACAACAGCAACCGTCAATATACCCGTGAGCATTGGAGAAAAGTTTGCATATCCCACTAAGTTCAAATCGAAATACGAATAAGTATGTATCACTCTTTCCGTCGGGCTGGGTGCGAAAATCAAAACAGCTCCAAGAGGCAATAGTTCCAAAATCAGCGAAATAGCATGAAATGCGATGCCAACTGCATAGAAAGCCCTGTCTGTTAATTTCACGGTTTTACCCTCTTTCTTTAAGTAGGTGCGAAGTACAGCAATTCCAATGAAAACAATGCCACCTACCCAATAGTATTTTCTACTTGTTAAGAAAACGGGAGAGATCACCAAGGCCAATCCAATAAGGAGAAGAACAAGATTTACCATATTTGCAAGCATCCGACTTGAGTACTTCAATGAATCTAAAATAATCCTATCGGTTTGGTCTTTCATTTCCGCCTCCTCAATTATTTTGCCCGACAGCAACTCACCAACCGACACGCCTAAAATATCTCCAAGCGGTTTTAGCAATGAGGTGTCCGGCAATCCCTTTCCTGTTTCCCAGCGAGATATTGCCTTATCTGTTACCATGATTTTTTCAGCCAGTTCCTTTTGTGTGTACCCCTTTTGCTTTCGGAGTTCTGCAATAAAGCGGCCTGTTGTTTTTGCGTCCATATATCTTCCTCCTGATGGATAAATCTTAACGCATTGTCATTGAGAATGCACCCTATGAATCATAGAATAAGTGCTTTCATTGGCGAAAAATCCTTTTTTCATTCTAATACAATGCGAGGGAATACTCAAGAACGTGATACGAAACAAAACATCCTACTCTATATTGTTTTCGCCATCCGGCATCCCCGCCGCACATTCCAGCAGTTGCTCCGGAGAGATTTTATAGAGCTTTGCAAGGGCGATCAGATTGGAGGTGTTGGGATCGCTGAAGCCGCTCTCCCACGTGGAAACGGACTGGCGGCTGACACCCAGTGTTTCCGCCGCAAACTCCTGCGTCATCTGGCAGCGGATGCGGTTTTCCTTCAACGCTTCGCCCAGGGATTTGGCGACAGCCTTCTTTTCCTCCCGCACCTCCTTGGAATTAACATACTTTTTGAGTGCCTTTACGATCAGAATATGGAAACATGGAAAGAAAAGAGCCTATGTTGGCACCAAGGTTAGGCGCCAACATAGGCTCTTCGTTTGCAGGGGATTGGAATCAGGAAAGAAGACGAAAACCATCCCGGTATTTTATAGAATGCTTTCGATCCCGCCCATACAGGCAGTGCATCGGAGGTTCGCACACAATTTATTGCACCGGCAGCTCTACCGCAATGGTGGAACCCTTCTCCGAGCTTGCCTCCACCCATACGTAGCCGCCGTGGAGGTCGGCGATCTCCCACACCAGAGAAAGTCCCAGCCCCGCACCGCCGTACTCCCGGTTACGGGATCTGTCTACCCGGAAAAAGGGCTGGAAGATGCTCTGCTGATACTCCTCCGGGATACCGCAGCCGGTGTCGGAGACACGGATCCGGAGCTTTTCCGGCTCCTGTGTGACGCAGACCCGCACCGAGCCGCCTGGGCGATTGTATTTGACGGCGTTTTCCGTCAGGTTGAAGAGCAGCCGGTAGATCAGCGCGTCGCTGCCGGTCATGACGCCGTCGCCATCCGCCGTCAGCGTGATGCCGCGCTTATCTGCCAGCGGCGCGAGGTCTGTGAAGATCTCCTCGACCATGGGCCCAAGCTGAATCCGTTCGTTCCGCGCCACCTGCTGCAGGCTGCTCATTTCCAGCAGTGTTTTTGTCATCTGCGTCAGCCGCTCCGTCTGCTCCCGCAACAAAGAAAGAAATGCTGCTGTTTCCGGCAGTATGTCGGGGTGCTCTGCGGAGAACAGTTCCAGCTGCGCCTGCATCAGCGCAAGCGGCGTGCGCAGCTCGTGGGCAGCGTTGCCAGTGAACTGCCGCTGGGCGGCAAAGGCATTGTTCAGCCGTTCAAGCATCTGATTGAAGGAATGGCTGAACTGGCGGAACTCCGGCAATACGTCCTCGTTGATCTTCATGTCTGCCAGGTTGCTCATCTGCACCTGCTCGACCTGCGAGGCAAAGCTGCGCAGAGGCTTGAGGGCGCGTCCGCTGACAAAATAGGCGAGGATGCCGCTGAGCAGCGTTACCGCCGCCGTGATGTACCAGTTGGTGGTGCGGAAGCGCCCCTGCACCCCATCGACGACGATGGTCAACTCCTCGTTGGGCGCTATGAGCTGCGGGTCAAAGCTCGCCGCTCCGCCATCATTCAGGATCACCGTGCCGCCGCCCTGTAAGCTGTCCGCAATGGTGTCCATATAGTACACACCGGAGGAGCACAGCAGCAAATTCATGGCCACGCAGGTGATGCCGATGAGCAGGACGGACATCAGCGTGATGCGCCACTGCAGGGAAAGACGCTTCATGCTTCCTCGCCTCCCATCAGATAGCCCTCGCCGATGCGGTTGCGGATGGGGTCATAGCCCAG
>ERZ507039.916-NODE-916-length-10437-cov-4.201888_pt1 | contig 10437 bp, 10 predicted proteins | sample MGYA00512872_ERZ507039 | MGnify/ENA metagenome assembly ERZ507039
TCCTTGTGAAGTTCTTCCTTGTAGTGTAGTGCTTTGAAGCTTAGTGATTCATAGTGGTTCATAATGGTTATAGTACGAAAATGATATAATTAGCTTTTACATGCCGTCCATGGCATATAACGCCTTGCCCCGCCATCCTTGGCGGGGCATTGTTGTGTGCGGATATAATTCTAACAGCCACTAAGTGACTGCTTAAGGCTTACTGATGCATTAAACTGTGCTGTAGTGGCATTTTCTTATGTAGTGACAATAATCCACATACACAAACATATGTTCTTGACAATTGAGCGTAATCAATGTAGAATTGCAGTATGGACAAGCATAATGAAGAGCACATTTATGTGGCAATAGATTTAAAATCATTTTACGCATCAGTAGAGTGCAGAGAGAGGGGAAAGGATGCTCTGACCACTAATCTGGTCGTGGCAGATCCAACCCGCACGGAGAAGACTATCTGTCTTGCAGTATCGCCGGCTCTTAAGGCATATGGCATACCGGGCAGGGCGCGCCTTTTTGAGGTGGTACAGCGTGTGAAGGAGGTAAACAAGCTGCGTCTGTCGAAGCTTATGGCGAGTGGACATGCTGCCGGGACAGTGGAGAGAAGCCGACAAATTGAGGGCGAACAATCTGACAGAAAACAATCAGCAGGTGAAAAGCAAAAAAGACTCCAGGCTGAGGGCAATCCGGATGAAAGAAAAAAATATGTAACAGAAATTGATATAACAGAAAATGATATAACAGAAAGCACAATGGCAGGCTTTGAGTATGCATCATATAATGCGAAGCTGCTTGACGCACATCCTGAGTATGAGCTGACATACATTGTCGCACCGCCGCGTATGGCTTTGTATATGGATTACAGTACACGCATATACAATATTTATCTTAAGTATATCGCACCTGAGGATATCAGTGTTTACTCGATAGATGAGGTTTTTATGGATGTGACACACTATCTTCGCACTTATCACATGACGGCAAGGGAGCTTGCGTCTAAGATGATAGACGATGTCCTTAAGGATACCGGTATCACGGCAACCTGCGGCATTGGTACCAATCTGTATCTGTGCAAGATAGCCATGGATATTATGGCAAAGCATGCCATGCCTGATGAGCGAGGAGTGCGTATAGCAGAGCTTAATGAGAATAGCTATAGGCGAAAGCTATGGGACCACAGGCCGATTACCGATTTCTGGAGAGTGGGAGCAGGTTATGCCAAAAAGCTCGAGGCAGCCGGCATGTATACAATGGGAGATGTGGCCAGGTGCTCAACAGGCGGTTCGAATGATTTTTACAATGAGGAAAAGCTGTATAAGATGTTTGGCATCAATGCAGAGCTTCTTATAGACCATGCATGGGGGTATGAGCCGGTCACGATAGCGGATATCAAGGCCTACAGACCGCAGACTAACAGCATCAGCTCTGGGCAGGTGCTGCAGGAGCCTTATGATTACGAGAAGACAAAGCTCATTGTGCGTGAGATGACGGACCTTCTTGTGCTTGATCTGGTAGACAAGAGGCTGGTTACAGACCAGATAGTACTCACTATCGGATATGATATTGCGAATTTGTCTAATAAGGCGGATAGCTCTTCCTGCAATAATTATGACCACGTAGGAAACAATAATGGCAGAGACAGTATTGGCGGTAAGAAAGGGACACACAGAGCTTATACAGGCGAGATTACAATAGACCGCTACGGCAGAAAGGTTCCAAAGCATGCTCATGGCACGGCTAACTTAGGACGTTTTACGTCATCCACGCGCATCATCATGGATGCTGTTATGGAGCTTTATGACCGTATCATAGACCCTTCTCTTCTGACGCGCAGGATTACTGTGGTAGCAAACAGGGTTTGTGATGAGAGCAAGGTGCAGGAAAGTGAACAGTTCGAGCAGCTTGATTTATTTACGGATTATCAGGCAAAGGCCAGGGAAAAGCTAAAAGAGGATGAGGCGCTTTCCAAGGAGAGAAAGCTTCAGGAGGCTATGATTTCCGTCAAGAAGAAATATGGAAAGAATGCCATGCTAAAGGGCATGAATCTTGAGGAGGGTGCCACAACTATTTCAAGGAACAATCAGATTGGCGGACACAAGGCATAGCAGCAACCGCTGTGGTTCTTAATCGGATTTTTCTTAGTGGTTTAAAATAGTTACGAAAAAGTATATAAGGAGCATGGCATGGGAAAATATGATGATATTATAGATTTACCACATCATGTGTCAAAGGTACATCCGCAGATGTCTATATGGGACCGCTCAGCACAGTTTGCACCTTTTGCGGCACTTACAGGTCATGAGGAGGCTATTGCAGAGACAGCGAGGCTGACAAATGAGTGGCATGAGCCTGATGAGGACAAAAAAAGAGAGCTTGATGAGAAAATGAATGAGCTCATGATGCTTTATAGAAAGCGTAATTTCAATTCAGACAGTTTATATGACGAAAATGTCATAAACACCATGACAGAGAATTATTTTGAGGTGACATATTTTGTGCCGGATGAACACAAGGATGGGGGCAGCTATGAGCATGTGACAGGATATCTTAAAAAGCTTGATAGCATAGGGCACCTGATGATAGTTGTGGATGATAATGGTACAGAGACGGTAATTGATACAAGAAGAATATATGATATCGATTTGTGATGATTTTGTTAGGAATGCATTACTTGTAAATGTGGTATAGAAAGCAGGAAATTATAAAGATGGACAAGCAGATAGAAAGAGCCGGTGATGACAATAAAAATAATATTGGTGTGTTATATGGCATCGGTGTAGGTCCGGGAGATCCCGAGCTTATGACGTTAAAGGCTATTAATACAATAAAAGCATGTGACATCATCGCAATCCCTGCAGTTTCAAAAGAGGAATGCTATGCGTACAGCATAGTGCAGGCTGTTTTACCGGAGATAGAGAAAAAACAGATTATGTGCACTCCTTTTCCTATGATAAAGGACAAGGAAAAGCTGGCTATATCACACAATAAGATATACAGTGATATAGTCTGTGAGCTTTTAGCAGGAAAAAATGTGGCAATGCTTACAATTGGCGATCCGAGCGTGTATTCAACATATATGTATATCCATAAGCGTGTTATTCAGGCAGGCTTTACGGCAGTGATGATAAGCGGGGTGCCGTCGTTTTGTGCGGCGGCAGCGCGGCTTGGGATTTCGCTCGGTGAGATGAGGGACGAGATACATATCATACCGGCTTCGTATGATGTGAGGGATACCATGGGATATGGTGGTACCTGTGTGTATATGAAATCGGGGAAGAAGCTTGCAGAGCTGATAGAGATGCTTCGTACAACTGATGGGAGCGATACAAAGACAGATGAAGAAGCGAAAATGACAGTGTATGGTGTGACCAACTGTGGAATGGAGTCGGAGCGTGTATACAGAGGGCTGGATGAGCTTACCGAAGCAAAAGGATATTTGACAATAGTTATAGTGAAATATAGCTAAAATGAGAGTTTACTTTTTGTGCATGATTGCTATAATAGTATGTTGAACCGAGTGTTTACATATATTTGAATAAAGAAAAGAGCTGAAATATCACATGAGTATAGTGGATAAATTTGGAGCAAAAGTAGGCGAGACAGCAGAAAAAGATCCTGTCAAGGCAAGGAAGCTTTTGCTTGCAGGATATAGATTACAGGAAAAGAGATTAGCATTATTTCCGGACAGAAAGCTTCCGATGTCAGGGCAGTATGTTGCAAAGGTTGTCATGAATAATATCATACAGGCACTTGCAAAGCCTGAAAATGCTGCGATGGTCAGTATTTTTGTACCGGGTGAGCTTTTGACAGCGGCAGGTCTCACACCATATTCGGTTGAGGCATTATCGTGCTTTATTGCAGGAACTAAATGCGAGCAGGCTTTTCTCAGACAGACAGAGAAGGAAGGCTTTCCGGAGACTATGTGCTCGTATCACAGGGTTTTTCTGGGCGCAGCCTTAAACGGCATAGTGCCGAAGCCAAAGTGCATGGTGTATACAAACCTGGCATGCGATGGCAATATGATGACATTTCCGTATCTCAAGGAGAGATATGAAATACCAAGTTTTTATATAGATGTTCCATATGAGAAGAATTATGACTCTGTTATGTATGTAGCAAAGCAGCTTAGAGAGCTTAAGAAATTTTTACAGGATGTCACCGGCAGAAAAATCACAGAGGAGTCTGTGAAAAAGGCTGTGGACAAGAGCAAAATTGCATCAAATAATTATTACAGGCAGCTTCACCTGAGAAAAGGACATGATATTGCGTCAACTCTCACCAATGAGCTGTATGCGCTTTTCATGTGTCATCTGCTTGCAGGAACTGATGAATCAGTCAGATATACACAGCTTCTGAAAGATGATGTGAGACGTGCACCGGCAGGAGATGGCTTTCATGTACTTTGGATGCACACCATGCCGTTTTTGCAGGATGCAGTGAAGGATGTGTTCAATTACAGTGACACAATCCATATCGGCGCAAGCGATTTTATAGCTGATGGCTTTAGAAGCATGGAGTCGGATGACCCATACGAGGCACTTGCCGAGAAAATGGTTTACTGCATTTATAATGGCAGCGTGAACCAGAGAATAGAGGAGGCAAAGGAGCTCGCCGATACAGTTGGAGCAGACGGTGCAGTGCTTTTTGCACACTGGGGCTGCAAGAATACAATCGGTGCATCTAGCCTTATAAAGCGCTCACTCGAGTGGGAAGGACTTCCAACTATGGTTTTAGACGGAGACGGCTGCAACCCGGCAAATGCCAGTGATGGACAGATTTCCACAAGGCTTCAGGCATTTGTGGAGATGCTTACAGAGCAGGAACGTAATTAGAAATAATACACCGGTTATTGCGTCCGGTGTGTGGATATTTACTATAAACCAATTTCAGAAAGTGGAAAACAGATGATAAATTATGTTTGTAAATATGCTCCGGTAGAGCTGTTTAAGGGCTTTGGACAGGAATGTGCTGTGCTTGAGGAGATGCCGGAGAATTTCGATAAATCAGATAAGATAGCTCATGCGAATCTCTGTGGATTTGGAAAATCCGTGATACAGGCAGTGCTTGAGGGTAAGGTTGAGGAACTTGTGCTTGTGAACTGTTGCGATTCAATGCGCAGAGTGTATGATATCATAGAGAATACAAAGAAATGCAAATTCCTGTATATGCTTGATCTGCCCCATGAGGATAACGAGTGTGAAAACATAAAATTTGCACAGTCAATTCTTCGTTTGAAGAAAGCATATGAGAGATATTCGCACAGGACATTCGACAGGGAGCTTTTTATAAAGTCGTTTGCAAAACCTGAATCTGAGCGCAAGCCATACATAGGGCTTATGGGTGTGCATGTGAGCAGTATTCTTGAGAAGACAATACGTGAAAATATGCAGATGGATGTGGAAAATATGACATGCACATCCGGCAGAAATCTCATTATTTTACAGAAGGATCTTAGAAATATGGATGATGAGACTCTCTTTTTAGCATATGCAGAGAGTCTGCTCGGACAGATGCCATGTGCCAGAATGAGCAATAATACAAGAAGAAACCAGCTCTTTTTAGACCCAAGTCTTAAGGGCATCATATATCACACGATAAAGTTCTGCGATTACTATGGCTTTGAGTATGCAAGCATAAAGAATAATATTAAGGTGCCTCTTTTAAAGCTTGAGACGGATTTTACAAGCCAGAGTGCCGGGCAGCTTCTGACAAGAATACAGGCATTTGCAGAGACAATAGAGGGCTCAGATGACATGGACCCTACAAAAGGCATAAGCGAGGAGGCAAGAAGAAGGATGGAATCAGGAGTCTACTATGTAGCAGGAATTGACAGCGGCTCAACAAGCACAGATGTGGTGATACTGGATCAGGATGGGAAAATTAAATCGACAATGATTATTCCGACAGGTGGCGGCGCTATGATGAGCGCCGAAAAGAGTCTGGAGAAGGCTGTTGAAAAGGCCGGTATATCAAAGGATGATATTGTAAGGATTGTAACAACAGGATATGGACGTGCATACATCAACAGCGGCGATGACAGCATCACAGAGATTACATGCCATGCAAAGGGCGCGCATTATCTGAACCCCAACGTGCGCACAGTTATTGACATAGGGGGACAGGATATAAAGGCAATCAGTATAGATGAAAATGGTGCTGTGAAGAATTTCCTGATGAACGATAAATGTGCGGCAGGAACCGGACGTTTTCTGGAGATGATGGCAAGGACACTCGGACTTTCACTTGAGGAGATGAGCACCATGGGACTTGAGTGGAAGGAAAACATTGTGATTTCAAGCATGTGTACAGTTTTTGCAGAGTCTGAGGTAGTATCGCTGGTGGCACAGAACAAGGCTGTTTCTGATATTATCCACGGACTAAACATGTCTGTAGCTTCAAAGGTAGGCGCACTTGCAGCAAGGCTTGGGCAGGATAATCCGGGTGAGTATATGATGACAGGCGGAGTGGCAAAGAACAAAGGCATCACAAATGCGCTTGAAGAAAAGCTCGGCGCAAAGCTGTATATTTGCGATGAGGCACAGCTTTGCGGAGCGCTTGGTGCAGCACTTTTTGCATATGAGAAGTGCAGGGAGGCTTAATATAGGGGCTATAGCAAACCACCAGTTGAACTGGTGGTTGCTGACTTTACTCCATGATTTTCCCGTCAATACTTATTGTTACAACTTGCCATGGTATGAATTTTCCACTAGCTTGAAGAGCTTTTTTGGCCGCAATTTCCAGGCCGCCACAGCAAGGAACTTCCATTCTGACAATAGTTACACTTTGAATGTTGTTATTTTGAATAATAGCAGTCAGCTTTTCACTATAATCCACCTGATCTAATTTAGGACAACCAATTAAAGTTACCTTGTTTCGAATAAAATCCTGATGAAAGGCGGCATAAGCATAAGCAGTACAATCAGCTGCGATTAAAAGCTTTGAGCCGTCAAAATATGGTGCATTAACAGGAGCGAGTTTAATCTGTACCGGCCAGTTCTGAAGCTTTGATCCTGAATCTGCGGTTGAAGTGGCTTTTACAGGCTCAGATGTTTCAGTTCGTCTGATCTGCATGATTTTAGATCCAGGACAGCCGGAGTGAGAGGATATTGCCCGGTTTTTGGCAGCTATTTTTTTCTGTGCTTCTTTTACGGCTTCTTCATCATATGCAGGTGCGTCTCTCTCCTCAAATGAGATGGCTCCGGTAGGGCATTCAGGGAGACAATCTCCCAGTCCGTCGCAGAAATGTTCTCTCACCAATTCTGCTTTTCCGTCAATGATATCAATGGCGCCTTCGTGGCAGGCAGATGCACAGGCACCACAGCCGTTACATTTTTCTTTATCAATCTTTATAATCTTTCTTATCATTTTAACCTCCGTCAATAGTATTTAGCGTTTGTTTATGCTAGAATTATAGTATTATAAATACAACTAGTATGTTTGATTTCCAACAGGGAGGAACTATTTTGCAAAAATATTTATCAATCCTAAGAAACAGTCCATTTTTTAAAGGCCTAACTGATAACGAGATATTATCCATATTGCATTGTGTAAATGCAACAGTAATTTCTAAAGAACGGGATTCATATATTTTCAGAGCAGGAGATTCAACCGATGTAATGGGGCTTGTGGTGTCAGGCGGCGTTCTTGTTATTAAGGAAGATCTTTGGGGGCATCGGAATATTCTGTCGAAATGTCATGCCGGAGATTTTTTTGGAGAACCATATGCAGCAAGACCGGGGGCTGTTTTGAATATCAGTGTGGTAGCTGATGAGGATTGTGAGATTATTCTCTTAAATGTCAAAAGACTTCTGATTACCTGTCCAACTGCGTGTGAGCATCATCAGAAGCTGATCCGTAATCTGGTCAGTGTCCTGGCAAATAAGATACTGATTCTGAACGATAAGATCACACATGTTGGGAAGCGAACGACGAGAGATAAACTATTATCATATCTGTCGGCAGAATCTATCAGACATTCGTCGTTATCTTTTGATATTCCTTTTGATAGGCAGCAGCTAGCAGATTATCTTTGTATTGATCGTGCAGCAATGTCTACAGAGATATCAAAGTTACAAAAAGAGGGCTTTATAAAAACAAATCGAAATCATTTTGAATTGCAATTGAGTATAATCAAAAAGAAGAACTATACAATTTAGGCAAGGCAGATTGCTAAATTGTGGAACGAAACAGGAAATCAGTGAATGGGTAAACTCTTTATAAATAACAGCGTTATGGAGGTATACAGAATATGGAAAAAATAGTACAGACAGCAGGAAGAAATGCACTTGGTGAATTCGCACCGGAATTTGCACATTTTAACGATGATGTACTTTTCGGCGAAAACTGGAATAACCAGGATATCGACGTAAAAACAAGAAGTATTATCACAGTGGTTGCGCTGATGGCTTCCGGAATTACGGATTCTTCTTTAAAATATCATCTTCAAAATGCAAAAAATCATGGTGTGACACAAAAAGAGATTGCTGCAGTGATCACACATGCCGCATTCTATGCAGGTTGGCCAAAAGCATGGGCTGTTTTCAATCTTGCAAAGGAAGTGTGGGAGGCAGGTGAAGGAGATTTGCCATACGAAGAGGAAGCAATGCGTGCACATGCAAAAGAGATGGTATTTCCAATCGGTGCACCAAACGATGGCTTTGCACAGTATTTTTCCGGCAGAAGTTTTCTTGCACCGATCTCTACTTCTCAGGTTGGAATTTTTAATGTGACATTTGAACCTGGATGCAGAAATAACTGGCACATCCATCATGCAAAAAGTGGAGGCGGGCAGATCCTGGTATGTGTTGCCGGAAGAGGATATTATCAGGAAGAAGGTAAAGAAGCTGTAGAAATGAAGCCAGGCGACTGCATCAATATTCCGGCAGAAGTGAAACACTGGCATGGCGCAGCACCGGATGAATGGTTTTCACATCTGGCAATAGAAGTTCCGGGCGAAAATAGTTCCAATGAATGGCTTGAACCGGTAAGTGATGAAGAATATAGAAAACTAAAATAGGAATCATTGGCTGGGGTGGAATGGCTCTTAACGCAGCTGCACTGGATACAAGAATAAAAGCAACCGTTGCATCTACCATGTATGATATGACAAGGGTAAATGCGAATGGGTACTTTGATTCTGAGGACAGTGAAGAAGCACGTTATGCGAAGAAACAGTCGCTGAATACCCTCAGAACACAAGAATACTGTAAAGGCGAATATTCCAGAGCTGGTGGTTGTGTTTCTCTTCCGGTTCCAGAGGATGCCCCTTTCTTTGTAAAAGATTACAGTGAGTATTATAAAGGCAGATGTTATCATAAAAGAAGCCTGAATTCCAATGATGGCTGGAACAGTATTGGATGTATGTCATTTATGAATCAGCCAATATTAAAGTACAGTAATGAAATCAGAAGTGCAGTCCTCATTGTTCACGGAGAAAAAGCACACAGCTATTATTTTGGAAAAGATGCTTATGAAAATATGATTAAGGACAGCAAGTACACATCCAATAAAGAGCTGCTAACAATTCCAGGGGCTGTTCATACAGATCTTTACGATAATCTGGATGTAATCCCATTTGATAAAATCCAGAAATTTTTTGAAGAAAACGGAGTTGGTTAATTATGGTAAAAAAGTATTGATCATATCGACAAGTCTTCGAGGAGGGAGCAATTCTGATATACTTGCAAATGAGTGTGCAAAGGGAGCAAAAGAAGTGGGGCATGATGTGGAACTTCTTTCTTTGAAAAGGCTTCCTTAAAAGGCATGGTCGGTGGCGGTGGAATTGATGCAGCAAATACAGCTGAGGATCATGTGGATATAATGAAGAAGGCATATGAACTTGGAAAAAATTTATAAGTTGATAAAATAATTCTAATTATTAAAACTAATAGTAACTCAATATTATCAATAGCAAAGCTATAAGATTTCAAAAAATGGAGTCTTATAGCTATTTTTTTGCGCAAAAATAAAAAAATTTCTCCAACACCCTGTAGGAAAATGGCACAGGAGATGAACGGGAAACACATCACTATATTTCATTGAGCGGGGTAAGCGAAAGGGTGTTGATGCAGTATCTTGCAAATCATAAAAATATCCGAAAGATTTATCTCTGCCTTGATAATGATACTGCCGGAAATGCCGCCTGTGAGAATCTTGCAGAAAAAATCCCAAACGATAAGGTGGTAATGCGATTAAGACCAGTAAAGAAAGACTGGAATGAATGTCTGACAGCAGGAATTATCTGCTTTGGTTTTTTCAATAATTTCTAAGATTGAGGTTGCTTTGAGAGTGCGATTGGTGGAAGCATTGCTTATACACGGAGAACCACTTGTTTTGCAAGATTCATCGATTTTTAAAGAGAAAAAACGGTATTTGTGAAAATTGCCCTTACTGCAACTCCGGCATTACATACAACAGAAATTTTTGGTCAGCCAGTATTCA
>ERZ507039.918-NODE-918-length-10411-cov-5.422364_pt1 | contig 10411 bp, 9 predicted proteins | sample MGYA00512872_ERZ507039 | MGnify/ENA metagenome assembly ERZ507039
CATTCTCGGCTCAACCGGCTCCATAGGCACTCAGGCGCTCGATGTCGCAAGACTTCGTAATTTTACGGTAAGAGCTCTGACTTCAAATTCGAATATCGACCTGCTCGAAGAGCAGATAAGAGAGTTCAAGCCCGAAATAGCGGCTGTTGCCGATGAGAGCAGGGCGGCGGAGCTCAGAACAAAAGTTGCCGATACCTCCACGAGGGTGCTCGGCGGCGAAGAGGGCATATGCGCTGCGGCGCAGCTCAACGCCGATAAGGTACTCAACAGCATCGTCGGCATAGCGGGCCATCATGGCGTGGGCGCGGGTCTTATTGATGACGCCGGGGGCGGTGAATTTTTCCTCCTGCGGGTTCTCGATGTAACCCAGACCGAAGAGGATCTTCTTTTCCTCCCCGGGGGCAAGGGTGACATGGATGTGCAGCGCACCCACCGGTGCCCAGCCGTGGGCGATGCTGCCGCTGCAGTGCCCGGCACGGACGGCCTGCGGGTCTGCCGGGCCGCCATACACGCCGCAAAAAGCATCCCGGGCGGTGTCAAAGCTGGTGACGGGGGTGTTGGACCAGAACACCGCATAGTGGTCGCGGCGCTCCCGGTACTCGGTCTTGTGATAGATGGCACACGGCTCCACCTCCACCTCGCCGGTGGAGAAGTTGCGCTGGAAGTTGGTGCTGTCGTCTACAGCGTCCCACAGGCAGAACTCCACATAGCTGAACACGTCCAGCTCCCGGGGACGATCGCTGCGGTTGGTCAGGGTCAGGCGGTCCAGCTCACAGGCATCGCCCTTGGGCACGAACAGCTCCTGCGCGGCGCAGATGCCGTCCTTTTCGCCCTCCAGAATGGTGTAGCCCAGACCATGGCGGCAGCTGTAACTGTCCAGCGGGGTCTTGGTGGGCTGCCAGCCCGGGTTCCAAACGGTGTCGCCGTCCTTGATATAGATCCGGTGGCCGTCCATGTCCAGCGGGGAGTTGTTGTAGCGGTAGCGGGTCAGGCGGCGCATCCGGGCGTCCCGGTAAAAGCTGTAACCGCCCGCCGTGTTGGAGACCAGACTGAAGAAGTCCTCGCTGCCAAGGTAGTTGATCCAGGGCAGGGGTGTCTGCGGGGTGGTGATGACATATTCTTTATTCTGGTCATCAAAATATCCGAACTTCATAATGCTTCCTCCTTAAAACTGCGCCTTGTCAGGTGGGCAGTGTGTCGATTGCGAAAACGATTAAGGCGCTGCGAAAGAAGCAATCTCATCACGCTAAGCATACCCTATCCCACCCAAAAATGCAAGAGCTTTTTGCAAAAATCTCAACGGAAATTTAAAAATAATCTGCGCAGCCCCGGCGGTTTTCGGGGACTTTCTGCGCTGCGCATACCGGCGAAACGCGGAACGAAAGACCTGAAACCCATTTTAAAAGTAATATATACATACAGCCTCTGACACCGAAAACCATAACGAAACTGCAACGAAAATTTTTCCGTTTTAATCGAAATGTAACGAAAGTGAATCGAGATGCACAATTTTTACAGGTCAAATTGAAACGAAATGCCAAAAGTGATGCAGCTGAGCTAAAACTTTTGCATTTTCGCTTGATTTTTGGTACAGAATGCGCTATATTGAGATTGCGAAAACGATTAAGGAACTCGCGAGAAACATTCCGCAGCTCCTTTCCTTGGAAGGAGGCTATAAGATGCCGTCCCTGAAGGATCTGGCAAAAGAGTGCGGCGTATCCGTCGCAACTGTCAGTAAGGCGCTGAACAACCAGCCGGACATCGCACCGGCCACGCGGGAGCGCATCCGTGCAGCGGCCCGCCGCATGGGGTACCTGCCCAACGCAGCGGCCCGGGCACTGAAAACCAACCGTACTTACAACCTTGGCGTTCTGTTTGTAGATGAAAAGCAGAGCGGCCTGACCCACGAGTACTTCTCCGCAGTGCTGGACAGCTTCAAGGTAGAAGCGGAAAAGCGCGGCTATGATATCACCTTCATCAACCACAACATCAGCGGCAAGTCCATGAGCTATTTGGAACATTGCCACTACCGGGGTGTGGACGGCGTGGTGATCGCCTGTGTGAACTTTTATGATCCACAGGTGGTGGAGCTGGTCAACGGCGATGTGCCGGTAGTGACCATCGACCATGTGTTCAACAACCGGATGGCGATCCTTTCAGACAACGTGGTGGGCACAAAGGCTCTGGTACAGCAGGCATGGGCCTGCGGACACCGGCGCATCGCCTTCATCCACGGCGAAAAGACCGCCGTTACCGAGAACCGATTGGCAGGCTTCTATCAAGCCTGCGAGGAGCTGGGGCTGAAGGTGCCGGAGGAGTACGTCCGCTGCGGTGTGTACCACGATGTGGATCGCTGCGCAGAGGAGACCCGGGCACTGCTGGCACTGCCGCAGCGGCCCACCTGCATCATCTTTCCGGATGACTTTTCCGCACTGGGCGGCTACAACGCCTTGGCCGAAGCGGGGTTGAGCATCCCGGAGGATATCTCGGTGATGGGATACGATGGCATCTATCTCTCCCGGGTGGTCAAACCCTCGCTGGTGACCTACCAGCAGAATACAAAATCCCTTGGCAGGCTGGCAGCGGATAAGCTGATCGAGCTGATCGAGCATCCGCGTGTGACCCTGCCGGAGCAGATCCGGGTGTCCGGCAAACTGCTGGACGGCGGCTCCGTCCGCATCCTTTAACAAAGGCCCACAACTCCCAGCGCGGAGTTTTTGAGAATGAATTTTTTAATGGAAAACCATGAAGGAGGTTTACCCTTATGAAAAAGATCTCTCGTCGTAATTTCCTGCTCGCTTCCGGTGTCGTGACTGTTGGTGCTGCTCTGGCAGCCTGCGGCGGCGGTTCTTCCAGCAGCACCGCTGCTTCCTCTGCGGCTCCTGCATCCTCCGCTGCTGCTTCTGCTCCGGCTGCTGCCGAGGGCAAGGTGCTGAACATCTGGTGCTGGAATGATGAGTTCCAGAGCCGCTTCAACGACTACTATCCCGAGGTCAAGGAGATCGCAGCCGACAAGTCCACCACCACCCTGAAGGACGGCACCACCGTGAAGTGGACCATCAACGCCAACGAGAACAACAACTACCAGAACAAGCTGGACGAGGCTTTGCTGAATCAGGACTCCGCTGCCGATGACGACAAGATCGACATTTTCCTGATCGAGGCTGACTACGCTCTGAAGTATGTGGATTCCGACTACGTTCTGGATGTCAAGAAGGATATCGGCCTGACCGATTCCGATCTGGCCGGCCAGTACCAGTACACCAAGGACATCGTTTCTGTGGACGGCAGCCAGCGCGGCACCACTTGGCAGGCTACCCCGGGTCTGTTCGCATACCGCCGCAGCATTGCCAAGGAAGTGCTGGGCACCGATGACCCCGCTGAAGTGCAGACCTACCTGTCCGACTGGGATAAGTTCAACGATGTAGCTGCCAAGGCTGCTGCCAAGGGCTACAAGATGCTGTCCGGCTTCGATGATGCTTACCGCACCTTCTCCAACAACGTCTCCGCACCCTGGGTCACCGGTACCACCGTTACCGTGGACGAGAACCTGATGAAGTGGGTGGATCAGACCAAGGAGTACACCGACAAGGGCTACAACAACAAGTCCAGCCTGTGGGACAGCCAGTGGGCTTCCGATCAGGGCCCCACCGGTAAGGTGTTCGGCTTCTTCTACTCCACTTGGGGCATCAACTTCACCCTGCTGGGCAACTCTCTGGCAACTCCTACCGCTGAGGGCGGCAAGGAAGAGGTTGGCAACGGCATCTACGGCGACTACGCTGTGTGCGAAGGCCCTCAGCCCTACTACTGGGGCGGCACCTGGATCTGCGGCGCAGCCGGCAGCGACAACATCGAGACCATTAAGGATGTTATGCAGAAGCTGACCTGCGATGAAGCCATCATGAAGCAGATCACCATGGATACGCAGGATTACACCAACAACGAGAAGGCCATGAACGAGATCGCCAGCAGCGATTACAAGTCCGACTTCCTCGGCGGCCAGAACCACATCGCTCTGTTTGCAGAGGCTGCAACCAAGATCGATATGTCCAACGCCGGCCCGTACGATCAGGGCCTGAACGAGAGCTTCCAGAACGCTTTCAAGGATTACTTCACCGGCAACGTGGAGGAGGATGCCGCCAAGGCAAACTTCGAGACCGCCATCAAGGAGAAGTACCCCGAGCTGACCGACGTGGTATGGCCCGCATAAGCGGTTTTACTCCGAACTGAAAATTGAAGCAAAGGGGCGGGCGGCGTATCTCGCCCGCCCCTTTGGTTTTGCTGTGACCCGGCAGGAGGGAGATCTCATGGGAGAAAAAACAAAGAAGAAAGGGTCGATCAGCTACGCGAAATGGGGCTATATCTTCATTGCACCGTTCTTTATCATCTTCGCGGTATTCCAGCTGATCCCTCTGGCATCCACCATCTATTACAGCTTTTTTGAGTATTACCGCAGCGGTCTGAAGATTATCGGACCCAGCTTTGTGGGTCTGAAAAACTACATCACCCTGTTCGCGACCGATCTGCCCAAGTATTTCAGCAACACGCTGATCCTGTGGATCATCGGTTTTATCCCGCAGATCATCGTCTCGCTGCTGCTGGCGGCATGGTTCACCGACCTGCGGCTGAAGCTGAAGGGACAGACCTTCTTCAAGACGGTCATCTACATGCCCAACCTGATCATGGCCTCGGCTTTCGCCATGCTGTTCTTCGCCCTGTTCTCGGATAACGGCCCGGTGAACGCAGTGCTGCTGAGCATGGGCTGGATCAAGACCCCCATCAGCTTTTTGAATACCGTGTGGGGCAACCGTGGTCTGGTGGGTCTGATGAACTTCCTGATGTGGTTCGGCAACACCACCATCATGCTGATGGCAGCCATTATGGGCGTGGATCCCACCCTGTACGAGGCTGCGGAGCTGGACGGCTGCACCCCGAACCAGATGTTCTGGAAGATCACCCTGCCCCTGATTCGCCCCATTCTGGTCTATGTGATGATCACCTCCATGATCGGCGGCCTGCAGATGTTCGATGTGCCGCAGATCTTGACCAACGGCAAGGGCGGCCCCGACCGTACCTCCACCACTATGATCATGTACCTGAATAACCACCTGTTCAGCAAGAACTACGGCATGGCCGGTGCAGTATCTGTGGTGCTGTTCCTTGTGTGTGCAGTGCTGTGCGTCGTCGTGTACTTCTCGCTGACCAAGGAAGATGACGGCCTGACCAAGGCCCAGCGCAAGGAACTGAAAGCAGCCAAAAAGGCTGCTGCCAAAGGAGGGAAATAAGTATGGCACATACGCCTAAAAACCAGTCCGAAAAGGCGATCTTGACCGCCCGCCGTGCGTGGTGCTATCTGGTGCTGGTGCTGATCAGCTTTCTGTGCCTGTTCTTCTTCTATGTGCTGATCATCAACTCCACCCGCACCCACTTCGAGATCCAGAAGGGCTTCTCGCTGATGCCGGGCAAGTCCATCATCACAAACTTCCGCAACGTGCTTACGGACGCCAACATCCCTGTGGTAAGCGGCATCCGCAACAGCCTGCTGGTGTCTGCCTGCTCGGCAGCGCTCAGCGTCTACTTCTCGGCACTGACGGCCTACGGCATCTACGCCTATAACTTCAAATTCAAAAAGGCCGCTTTTGCCCTGATCCTGCTCATCATGACCATGCCCACACAGGTGTCCGCACTGGGCTTTCTGCAGTTGATCTCCAAGATGGGCTTGAAAAACAGCTTCATCCCGCTGATCGTTCCCAGCATTGCAGCACCTACCGTGTTCTTCTTCATGAAGCAGTATCTGGACGCCTCCCTTCCCATGGAGATCGTGGAGGCCGCCCGCATTGACGGTGCAGGCGAGTTCTATACCTTTAATAAGATTGTGCTGCCTATCATGAAGCCGGCTCTGGCTGTGCAGGCCATCTTCTCCTTCGTGGCAAGCTGGAACAACTACTTCATCCCGGCTCTGGTGCTGGATACCGCCGACAAAAAGACCCTGCCGATCCTGATCGCTCAGCTGCGCAGCGCGGACTTCCTGAAGTTCGATATGGGCAAGGTGTACATGATGGTGGCCATCGCCATTCTGCCGGTCATCGTCGTCTACCTGCTGCTGTCCAAGTTTATCGTCCGCGGCGTTGCTCTTGGTGGCGTTAAAGGCTAAAATTGCGACCGCCGCCTGCGGCGGAAACAGGGAGCAATTTTTGGCGCAGCGGTCTGCAAGACGCGAGACCCGCCCAAGGGTCGAAGCGGATGCAGGGCACCGCAAGAGGGCGCTGATGCCGTTGCCCAAAACAGAAAGCGTACGAGCTTGATACAACTTACAATTATAATTAAAGAAGGGCTTGAAACATGAAAGATATCAAAAAATATCAGGGTGTCATCCCTGCCTTTTACGCCTGCTATGACGCAGAGGGCAACATTTCGGTGGAGGGGGTCAAGGCGCTGACCCGCCACCTGATCGCCAAGGGCGTCAAGGGCGTGTATGTGGGCGGTTCCTCCGGCGAGTGCATCTACCAGCACGTCGATGAGCGCAAGACAGTGCTGGAAGCCGTGATGAGCGAAGCCAAGGGCAAGCTGACCGTGATCGCTCACGTTGGCTGCAACAACACCGCCGACAGCATGGAGCTGGCACGCCACGCCGAGAGTGTGGGTGTGGACGCCATTGCCTCCATCCCGCCCATCTACTTCCACCTGCCGGAGTACGCCATTGCCAAGTACTGGAACGATATGTCCGCTGCCGCCCCGAACACCGAGTTCGTCATCTACAATATCCCGCAGCTGGCAGGCACGGCGCTGACCATGAGCCTGCTGAACGAGATGCTGAAGAACCCCAACGTGGTAGCCGTGAAGAACAGCTCCATGCCCACGCAGGACATCCAGATGTTCAAAGACGCCGGTATCGCCGCCCGCGGCGAGGGGAATTTTGTGGTGTTCAACGGCCCGGACGAGCAGTTCGTTTCCGGCCGCGTCATCGGCGCAGACGGCGGCATCGGCGGCACCTACGCCGTGATGCCGGAGCTGTATCTTGCTATGAACGCCCATCTGGAAAAGGGCGAGATCGCAAAGGCTCGTGCCATCCAGTACGAGGCCAACCGCATTATCTACAAGATGTGCTCTGCCCACGGCAACCTGTATGCGGTGCAAAAGGAGATCCTGCGCCGGATGTACGGCTTGGAACTGGGCAGCGTGCGCGCCCCGATGCCCGGCCTGATCCCCGAGGATGAGCCCATCGTTGCCGAGGCACAGGCCATGATCGAAGCCGCCATCGCAAAGCTGTAACAGGATAAAAGCGCCCCTCTCCGTCTCTTTTTCAGAGGGGAGGCGGGCGCTTCTTTTATTGGAGGAAACGCGAATGATCTGCGATACCCTGCAGCATCTGGGCCGGTACAGGGGGCTGCACCCCAACTTGGATACCGCCATTGACTATCTGCTTACCCACGACCTTGCCGCCCTGCCGCTGGGGCGCACCGAGGTGGACGGCGATAAGGTGTTCATCAACCTGATGGACGCCACCTTGCACCCGGACGCGGGCTACCACCCGGAGTACCACAAGCTTTATGCTGATTTACAGGTGGACCTTACCGGCAGCGAGGGCTGGGGCTACACCAATCTGCCCGGCGCGGAGATCGGGGAATTTACCGGGGACTGCGGCTTTCAGGACAGTGCCAGCGTAGTGACCGGTGCACTGGGCGAGGGACGCTTTGTGCTGTTCTTCCCGGAGGAGCTGCATAAACCCGGCCTTGCACAGCACGGCTGTGTCAGCGTGCGCAAGGCAGTCGTCAAGATCAGAATGGAGGAGTAAGACCATGGATAAGGAAAAACTGTTTGCACAGATCAAGGACGGGCTCATCGTGTCCTGTCAGGCACTGGAGCACGAGCCGCTGTATACCAAGGAGGGCGGCGTGATGCCCCTGATGGCGAAAGCTGCCGCCATGAGCGGCGCTGTGGGCATCCGTGCCAACACCGTGCGGGATATTACCCAGATCAAGCAGGTGGTGGACCTGCCGGTCATCGGCATCATCAAAAAGGATTACCCCGGCACACCGATGTACATCACCGTCACCATGAAAGAAGTGGACGAGCTGGTGGCCTGCGGGGTGGATATCCTTGCCGTGCAGGGTACCGGTGCGCTGCGCCCGGACGGCTCCACCTCGGCACAGTTCATCCGCGCCATCAAGGCAAAGTACCCTGAGCAGCTGGTGATGGCTGATTGCGATAACTTTGAAAACGCCATGCTCTGCGCCGAAGCCGGTGCCGACTTTGTGGGCACCACCATGCGCGGCTACACCCCGGAGACCACCGGCATTGACGATATCGATTTTGACTTCATCCGCAAGCTGGCGGCAGAGTGCCCGGCAAAGATCATTGCCGAGGGTCATATCCACTACCCGGAGCAGGCGGTCAAGGCGCTGGAAGCCGGTGCCTTTGCACTGGTGGTGGGCGGTGCCATTACCCGCCCGGCAGAGATCACCGCGCGCTTTACCGGTGCCATCAACGCTGCTAAAAAGTAACACAGGGGAGTGCCTGCTATGAAACACTATCTTGGTATCGACATCGGCGGCACTGCCGTCAAGCTGGGCATCGTGGACGAAGCCGGCGCGGTGCTGGCGAAAGCCGAAGAGAGCGTAAGCTTTGACGGCTACCGCACCCCCATCCTGACCACGGTGCTCAAAGCCGCACAGGCATTCCTTGCCGCGCAGAACATCCCGGCGGAAAGCCTTGCGGGTATCGGCGTGTCTGCCACCGGGCAGATCGACAGCCGCAAGGGCATCGTGGCGGGTACCTGCGGCAACCTGCCCAACTACATCGGCGCACCTATTAAAGCCGAACTGGAAAAGACCTTTGGCCTGCCGGTCACGGTAGCCAACGACGCCAACTGCATGACGCTGGGCGAGGTGTGGGTCGGCGGTGCACAGGGCTATACGGACGTCATCGGCGTGACGCTGGGTACCGGCGTGGGCGGCGGCATCCTGACCGGAGGACGTCTGCTGGAAGGTGCACGGGGTCTGGGCGGCGAGCTGGGACACTACCGCACCCACGCGCTGGACGGCGTGGACTGCACCTGCGGCGCAAAGGGCTGCTGGGAGCGCTACGCCGCCACCACCGCTCTGGTGCGCGCCGCGCAGGAGAAAAACCCGGCATGGAGGGATGGCCGCGCCATCTTTGCCGCCGCTGAGGCGGGCGACAAGACGGTGCTGGCGCTGCTGGACGCATGGACGGACGAGATCGCACAGGGACTGGCGGGCATGGTGCATATCTTCAACCCGCAGCTGATTTTGATCGGCGGCGGCGTGTCTGCCCAGCAGAAGCTGCTCATCGAGCCCATTGCTGCCAAGGTAAAGGCCGCAGTCATGCCCGCCTTTGCCGAAGGACTGGAAATTCGCGCCGCGCAGCTGCACAACGATGCCGGGATGGTAGGCGCTGTGTACTACTTCCGGCAGACGATGGAAAAGGAGTAATTTGGTTATGAAAAAGCATATTCTCTGTCTGGGTGATTCCAACACCCACGGCTACTGCGCCGACCCCAACGACTGCGCCGACCACGGCATCCGCTTCAACGAGGACGAGCGCTGGACCTGCCGCCTGCAAAAGGCGCTGGGCGAAAAGTATCTGGTCACCGAGGAGGGGCTTTCCGGCCGCACTACCGTGTTCGTGGACCCGCTGCATGAGTCCATGGACGCCCTGAGCGTGGCCTACGCCCTGCTCAAGAGCCACGAGGTCATCGACCTGCTCATCATCATGCTGGGCACGAACGACGTCAAGGAGCGCTTTGGCGCAAACGCCGCCTGCATCGGTGCGGGCATGGAGCGGCTGCTGCTCAAGGTCAAGAGCGTGGACTGCTGGGGCGGCAAGGCGCCTAACATTCTGGTGGTGGCGCCGCCCTGCATCAAGGATGGCTTCCACGATGCCGTCATGGGCGCAGGCTGCGTGGAGAAATCCCGCGGGGTCGCCGAGCAGCTGCGCATCGTAGCCGAACGGCAGGGCGTGCACTTTATGGACGCCGCCGAGTGCGAGTTCAACGAGGTGGACTTTATGCACCTGACTTGCAAGGGTCACGCCCGGCTGGCAGAGCTGCTGACCGCAGCGGTGCCAAAGCTTATCTGAATAAAAAGATGTCAGAGCGATCCCGGAAGGTCTGCGGACTTTCCGGGATCGCATTTTCATGCAGGCAGGGGAGAGAGCACGATTTTCGGGACGGCAAGGAAAAGGCGCGCGGTAAGAGCCGCTTTTTTCTGCCATACTGCCGCCTTTTTTGTTGACAAGGCACCGGCTTGCTATTATAATAGTGTAGTCAAAATGGCATTCCTGTGCGGCTTTGTGGCTGCGCGAAAGAAATACAGCTAATAACAAGGAGAGATTCTCAAATGGCACAAGAGATCAAGATGTCCGCTGCCGGTCTGAAGGCAATGCAGGAGGA
>ERZ507039.922-NODE-922-length-10403-cov-4.483185_pt1 | contig 10403 bp, 5 predicted proteins | sample MGYA00512872_ERZ507039 | MGnify/ENA metagenome assembly ERZ507039
TGCAAGCAGATGGCGTGCAAAGTCGCCAGACGCTCTTTGTGCGGTATTGCCTTAGATAAAAAACGTCTCCGGAAGTGCTTTCCGGAGGCTCTGAAAGCAGCGTCATGTCAGTCTGTCAGTTAGGTTCGGCGTGGAGCTGCTTGCATAGAGAGGAAGCGATGTTTGTGCAGAACCCAAACACGAATCGATACCGTTGCCTTAGCTTTTTACTGGCGGGCATGATGGCTGTGACCAGCCTGCCGCTGCCGGCATTTGCAGCAGATGCGGCGGCGGGGGAGGAGATCGCCATTTCGGCAGAACGATTTCCGGACGAGCAGTTCCGGAACTACATTTCCGAACAGCTGGACAGCGACGGTGACAACATGCTGTCCGCGACGGAATGCAGCGAAGTCGTTGATCTGAATGTATCCCAGCAGGGCATTGCCGATCTGACGGGGATCGATGTCTTTTCCAAATTGCAGCAGCTGGATTGTTCCGGAAACACGTTGTCGGCATTGGATATTTCCGGTGCTGCACAGCTGTTGCAGCTGAATTGCTCTGCGAATCCGGATTTGTCTGCACTGAAACTGCCGGAGAAAAACGGTGCGTTTTCCTTTTTGGTGATGTTGGACTGTAGTGACTGTGCTCTGACAGAACTGTCGCTGGATTCCTACGCCCTTTTGGGAACGCTGGACTGCTCCGGCAATCAGCTGGCAGCACTGGATATTTCTGCAAATTCCAATTTGCGGACTGTAAACTGTTCCAACAATCAGCTGGCAGCACTGGACGTTTCTGCGAATTCCAATTTGCAGACTGTAAACTGCTCCAACAACCAGCTGACTACGCTGAACTTTTCCCAGAATGCCAAGCTGGAGGAAGTGGACTGCTCCGGCAACCAGCTGACAGAACTGGACGTATACAATGCCCTTCTTCAGAAACTGGACTGCTCGGAAAATGCCCTGCCGTCTCTGTTCCTGTCGGAATGTTCTGCTCTCCGCGAACTGGACTGTTCCCAGAACCAGCTGGTGGAACTGGACACCACCGGACTGACGCTGGAAATACTGGAAACTGCTGGAAATCAGCGTGCCATTGTGCCGCAGCCGGAACGGGCGGGAGCGTACAGCTATGACCTGAACAATCTGCCGGAACTGGAACAAGACCGCATCACCGGCTGGGAGAACGCTTCTGTGAAGGAAGATGCCGCCAATGTACTGCAAATTCCGGCAGACACCGAACGTGTGTCTTATGGCTACCGGCTGGACAGCCAGCAGGCAGTGCCGGTGGCAACGTTCACCCTGACATTGCAGCCGGACGAAGCGTGTTATTTGCAGCTGAACGAGGAGCATTTTCCGGACGCAGCATTCCGGAGCCTTGTCCGCGACAGCTTTGACACTGACGGAAACAGCTGGCTCTCGCTGGCGGAACTACAGGCAGCCAAGACCTTGACGATTTCCGCAGACAGCGGCATCACAGACCTTACCGGAATGGAACAGCTGTGCTGGCTGGAGAATTTGCAGTGCAGCGGAATTTCTTTAGAACGACTGGACGTTTCCGGATTTTCCGCTTTGAAGATGCTGTCCTGTGACGGCTGCGGGCTGAAAGAACTGCTGCTGCCGGAAGAATCCTCGCTGGAGGTGCTCTCCTGCAAACAAAACCAGCTGACCTCTCTGGAACTGAGCAGGCAGAGCAACCTGCAAGAGCTGTTCTGTGCGGACAACCAACTCTGTGCCTTGCAAATCGACGGCACGAAACTGGCAGGCGGCACAGTGTTTGCTGATGGAAACGTGGCTGCGATCTCGCCGGATATTCTGGGACAGCTGGACTTGTCCCAACTGTCCGGCTTCTCCGCAGAGCAGGCAGAGAACTGGACAAACGGCACGGTGCAGGACGGTGTTCTGACGGTGGCAGACCTTAGCCAGCCGGTGACCTATACCTATTATCTCGATGCCGCCAGGACCCAGACGGTGCAGTTTACCTTACAGCCAGAGGAACTGCTGCTGCCTGTTGATGCAGTACATTTTCCGGACAGTGCATTCCGCAGCTATGTACAGGGACTGGACACCAATGCCGACGGCAGCCTTTCCCGCGGGGAACTGTTTGCCGTAACAGAAATGCTCATCAGCGGGAAGTCTATCTGGGATCTGACCGGAATCCAGTATTTTGTCCGGCTGGAAACGCTGGACTGCTCCGCCAACAATCTGCGGAAGCTGGATCTGACAACGCTTTCTCAACTGAAAACGCTGAACTGTTCCAGTAATAATCTCTCCTCGCTGGTACTGCCGGAGAACAGCCTGCTGGAGGAACTCCGCTGCTCCAGCAACAGCACATTGCAGGAACTCTCTGTTGCTTCTCTGTCTCATCTGCAAGTGCTCTACTGTGCCCAGTGCCGCCTGAAAACGCTGGATCTGACGAATTCTCCGGAACTGACGACATTGAACTGCTCACTGAATCAGCTGACTTCGCTGGAACTGGGCGGACTGTCCCAACTGACCACGTTGAATTGTTCCATGAATAAGCTGACTGCTTTAGACTTATCAGCTCTTTCCGTACTGAGATCCCTGAACTGTGCCAGCAACCAGATTCCGGCACTAGCGGTAGAACAGTGTCCGGAACTGGCTACACTGAATTGTTCCAACAACCAGCTGACCGTGCTGAAAACCGAGTCGCTGCCGAATCTGGAATCGCTGGTGTGCATCAACAATCAGCTGACTGCACTGCAAGCAGCTGATGGCATGACACTACAAAAGCTGAGTGCGGCACGCAACAAATGTACTGTTGCAATGGACAGCCTGAACCGGATCCGCTTTGCAGATCTGGCGGAGAACTTTCAGCCGTCCCGCGTGGTACAGGGCAGCATTACCAATGGTGAGGCAGGTGCAGGCGGTATCTATGTTACAGACCCCAGCTGGAGTGTGTCATATCAGTATCAGGTGCAGGCAGATGATCCGGACAGTGTAATCACATTTACACTGGTGCCGCAGGCAGCGGAGGAAACGGGTGTGCCCATTGATGCAGAGCATTTTCCGGACGAAAATTTCCGCCGTATCGTTGTCCGGTATGACACCGACAGTGACGGACTGCTTTCCCGGTCGGAACTGAAACAAGTCACAGAACTGGACGTTTCGGTCAACGAGATCGCTGACCTGACCGGCGTGGAATACTTTACAGCACTGCAAACGCTGGACTGCTCCAATAATAAGCTGACAACAATTCCCCTGCGGACGCTGGGGCAGCTGGAAAAGCTGAACTGCAACAATAACCAGCTGACCACGCTGGATTGCTCTGCCAATACATTGCTGAAGGAACTCAGCTGTGCATCGAACCAGCTGACGGCGTTGGAACTCTCCAAATTGACGGAACTGACGAAACTGGCGTGCGAGGGCAACCAGCTGACTGTGCTGGAACTGGGCACACTGACACAGCTGCAAACGCTGGACTGCTCCGGCAACCAGCTGACCACACTGGACGTTTCGGCACAGAAACAGCTGGAAACGCTGCGGTGTATGGAAAATCACCTGATCGCACTGGACGTGACCGGCTTGTCGAAATTACAGCAGGTGGAAGTGATCGACAACACCCGAAGCATACCGTTCAATGCCATGGGACAGGTAGATCTGTCTGCCCTTGCAGACGGTTTCCAGCCGTCAAAGGTGCAGCCGGATATGTGGCAGAATGCCACCTGTACGGAGAATGTGCTGACAGTGAACGACCGCTCGCAGGAGATACGCTATGCGTACCAGATCGATGCCGGTGATGCCAGCCGGACGATATCGTTCACATGGATTCCCACAGTCATGGAAGAAGATGCCGTTGCCATTGATACAGAGCATTTTCCGGACGATGTGCTTCGTTCCTATGTGCTGCAATCTCTGGACAAAAACGGGGACGGCATGCTGCAAATTTCCGAGCAGAAAGCGGTAACACAGCTGGACATTTCGAACTGCGGCATTGCCGACCTGACGGGGATTTCTTACTTCCCGAATCTGGTGCAGCTGAACTGTGCAGGGAATTCGATCTCCGATCTGTCCGGAATTTCCGAGAAATTGGAGGTGCTGGACTGTAGCAATACCGCACTGCGGGAACTGAACCTGACTGGCTTCTATCGGCTGACAGAGCTGCACTGCCGCGGCTTGCATCTGCAAAGCCTGAACGTCAATGTTCTGCCGGAACTGCAATTGCTGGACTGCGGGGAGAACGAGCTGACTTCTCTGTATCTGTCCAACCTACAGCTGGAAAAGCTGATTTGTGACAACAACCAGCTGACAACCTTGGATCTGTCCCGCTGTACGGCACTGAAGGAAGTGGACTGCCGCAAGAATCAGCTGACAGGCTTCACGTGGGGAACGGTTTCACTGCGGGTGCTGAACTGTGCGGAAAATCAGCTGAATTCTCTGAACATCAACAATCAGCAGGCTCTGGAAGAACTGGATTGCAGCGGCAACCAGCTGGGCTGGCTGATGCTGACCAATCTGCATCAGCTGGATATGCTTTACGCCGGCAGCAATCCGCTGCTGGCACTGAACCTGTCGGAGCAGGCACCGATGACTGTCTGCGATCTGCAAAATTGTGTGGTTCTGAAAAAGCCGTCCTGCAACAGAAAAGATCTGTATCTGGAACCGACGCAGTGGAGCGGGTTCCGGTTAGACCTTGTACAGACGTGGAACAACGCCGAATGCAGCGGCACAAAGGTTTATATAACAGATCCGCTGCAAAATATCACTTATACTTATAACACAGGAAATCCCAATGTGACTGCATCTTTCACTGTGCAGCTGCAAGACATTCCCATGAACATCGTCGATGTGACGCTGGAAAATGAGAAGAACATTTTCTATACCGGCGAACCGCTGACACCGGACGTGATCGTAGTTGCAGGAGGCAACGAGCTGAAACAGGGCACGGATTACACGCTTTCCTATGAGAACAATCTCAACGCCGGCAGAGGAACGATTCTGGTCAGCGGGGCAGAGGGCTCTCTCTGGTCGGGCAGCGTATCGCTGGAATTTGTCATTGAAAAAGCGGTGCCCAAGGTGACTGTGATATGGGACGATTCCGCGGAATATACCGAAGGAGATGACGTGCCGCCGATACGGCTGGACACTGCCAATACCGAGGGCATTCTGATGTGGACGGCAGACACACCGAGCACTTTCAAAGCCGGCAGAAACCAGCTGCAATGGAAGTTCGTTCCCGCGGACAGTTCCAACTATGAAACCGCGATCGGCACCATTGTTGTTTCTGCCAAGGAAAAGCCGGTCACAACAACGGAAACCACAACAACGACGACTACGACAACAACCACCACCACTACAACGGAAACCACCACCGAAACTACTACCACAGAAACGACCACCACAGAAACCACTGCGACTACCACAGAAACGACTACCTCGCTGACGACTACGGAAAGCACCACTGCGAAAACCACGGAGTCAACTACGGCAACGACAACCACCGATGAAACGTTTACGAAAAAGCCGATCACCACGACAACGACTATGACGACTACTACCGAAGGAACGTTCACCAAGAAGCCGGTCACGACTACCACGACTGCGACAACTACCACAGAGGAAGCATTCACCAAAAAGACAACGACTACCACGACAACAACAACTACTACTACCACTACCACCACAACAACCACTACGACTTCTGCCACAACGACAACGACAACTACCACAACGACTACCACGACAACGACTACTACAACCACGACAGAAACCACGACTACGACGACCACCACAACTACGACTTTTACAACTACGAAAGAAACGACCACCACGACCACCACAACAACTACTACGACAGAAACAACCACGACGACTACAACAGAGAGCAGTACCACGGAAACCACGGAAAGCACCGCAACGTCTACGATTCCCATTCTGACGACGGAAACAACGACGACTGCGGAAACCACGTCGGAAACCAGTACTATCACCAGTTCCGGAACTACCACCAACACCACCGCAGCCACCACGACAACTGCCACTGCGACGACGACCAAGCCAATTATTTTGCCGCGTACCCGTGGTGATGCCAACATGGACGGCGAGGTGGATTCGCAGGACGTTTTCGAACTGCTGCTGTATATTGCGAGAACAGCTGTGGGCGAAAAGGACGTGGTTTTCCACGAGGATCCGACCGTCAACCGCTGGCTGATCCTGATGATGGACATCAACAATGACAATAAACTGGATTCGCAGGATCTCTACTATTTGCTGCTGTACATCGCAATGCATGGAGCCGGAATCAAGGCAACATGGAGCGACGTTCTGAAAAACTGACCGAAGCATTGCCCTATATAAAAGTACCAATTCTTTTTCGTATTATTGAGATGTATTGTCCTAAAAATATATGGATATATTGGGAAATTTTGATTTTCATTTTAGATGAGCAATACAGAACAGAATTGGGATATAATAAAAAGCATTAATGAGAGGCAATATATGATTTTTGAATTACTACAAAAAATGATAGATTCAGCACTTATTCAAAGTATTCAAAATTATTTACTTACAATCAGAAACGCTCTTACACTTTCGACAGCTAGAGCAGTATTTGTATTCTATGGAGTATTTTTCATTACATATTTTCTTTTCTTTCGTTGGTTCTTGTTTTCTATACTGTATGGAATAAAAGGAAAGAAAAAAAAGAGCAAAAAAAATGCGTTTTGGAAGCAGCATCGAACATTAGCTTGGTTTTTTTTGAAAAATGGTGTTATTGAAAAAATGGAAGGAACTTATCCAAAAGCTTCAAAGCTATGCGTAGTTTACAATATTGTGTCATTATCCTTTATCTTATTTGGTACGCTTTTTCTTTTGCTTTCTATAGTTTCTTCGCTTGCTTATCAGCTATTTTTGGATACCGCATATCTATATATTATTTTAGTTTTCTTCCCATCAACTATTTTTGAATTTATATTTAAGGTCTTAAATAGGAACAAATAAGCATGATTTTTAATATTTTTTCGAGCAGTGAAATAAAATTTTCCATATATGAAGAAAAGGTGAAATGAGGTGTGCTTCGCAGAAAATGAGAATATCAGAATTAGAAGTAGAATATGAAGATATACTATGGTTTGCTATTGACAAGTTTCACAGGGTTATTGCATTTACATCTGGTGTTTATGGGCATGTACCAGAATTTGTTTGCCGTTCAAAGGAAGAAACTATCTTAATCGAAAATTACTTTGATAATTGTGGAAAAAGAACGGAGATAAAGCATATAAAAGGCATAGAATTTGGTGAGAAATTAATTGGATTTTGTGAATATATGACTCAAAAAGGGATATATTGCTTTGATTCATACAATGGCAATGAACATGTTGAGTATTATACGAAAATTTCTTCGCCATGTGAAGCGTTAGTAATAGAAAATGTTCCAGAACCTATCGCATCAATTCTTAAAAGTCATATTATTGATGTGGATGTAGAAATGGTAGATATTATTCATGTATGTAACGCATACTAATTTTTAAATTTGGAATCCTCATTTTATTCATTATACATATTTAAGTTTATAAATTCTATAGCTGCTTGAACGACAATGAGACAGATTGGTTTCACTATTCTCCATTAAAAAAATCCGCCTGAAGTGTTTTCTTCAGGCGGATTTTTGTTGTTTCATGTTGTTTTAATAAGCGGCGGTTGTGGTACCAGTTTCAGATGCCGGTTCTGTAGAACCGCTGTCCGGCGTGACAGCTCCGTTTGTCAGGGTGATGATAAAGCCGCTGCTGTTGTCACCGGAAACGGTGTAAACCGCATTTTCCGGCAGGGAAACCGTTGTGGTGCCGCTGGCATCTGCGGGAACGTAGTAGATCGTGTAAGACTGTACGCCGTCAGAATATGCCAGCCCGCCGGATTCCATGGTGTAATTCCGGAGATAGTCCAGGTATTCCTCCAGACAGAAGTTGTTTTCGTGCATGATCGCCGCGTGGATTTTGCCCACATACCGGAAGTGGTGCGGGGCGTAGGGTGTGCCGGTGGTTTCTGTCTTGTCGCTGGGATACCGCAGAATGAAGCCGTATTCCCACGAGTTCGTCACCATCCACTCATTGCGTTTGGTGATGTAGGGAACAACTTCGCCGGTGCTGGTGATCAGACCAATGTCAAAGCCGTAGCCGCTGCTGCGGTCAGGGAGAACATTGGTATAAATGGAGGTGCTGCTCAGTGTGGTGTCCAGCGTGCTGTAAACCTGTAGATTGGCATAGCCATTTGCAGCGGCGTATGCATCGAACAGACTGCACAGCGGCTCCGTGATTTCCGACTGCATTTGCAGGGAAGTATCTCTGGGCTTGACGTTGGTGTCCGTCACGGCGGAAAAGTCTGTCCATGCCTGTGCACCGGCATAGGGATGTGCGGCATCTACCAGAATCAGAGAGCCGTTTGCCTCATCGGCTGCGGTCAGCTGTAGTACTGTTCCGCTGGGTTGTGTTGCTTCGGTGGTATCAGCGTTTTCCTCTCCTGCGGAAGAAGTGTCAGAGGCGGACGGCGTAGAAGCAAATCCGCCCACGCCCACAATATTTTCGGGAACATTCTGCAAGAAAACGCGGTAAAATGCGTCCAGTGCGAAGATCCCGACAATCAGGAGCACTAACGCAAGGAGAAAGCCGGCGGGACTCATGTGTCTTTGTTTCCGTTTGCTCATAGCGTGGAACCAGCCTCCTTTCCTGTGAAAGCTGCTGTTTCGGTTATGCAGCCGGCACAGCAGTATCAGTAGTATCGGTGAACGTGTCTGTAGGGTCCACGGCAGAACCGTTTTCATCGGTTTCCACTGGGCTTAGGTCTGTCGGCATAGGATAGCCGTTGTGGATCAGACCATAGATTGCAAAGGTATCGAATACGGCTCTCCAATAAGTAGGGCCTTTGGCGGTGACAGCGATAAAATGCTTGCCCTCGGTGTCAGTGGCATAGCTGACCAGACAGTTGCCTGCCTCATCAGTGTAGCCGGTCTTTCCGGCATCAATGGAAATGCCGGTGACTTCGTTGCCGTACATGCGGCTGTACATGGTGCTCTCCAGCAGAATGCCTTCCGGGTGCTGCTCTGTGGCAGTGGTGGTGTACTGATAAGTGCCCAGAATTTCGCGGCAGGTATCATTTTTCATGACCGCAGACATCAGCATGGCAATGTCTGTGGCAGTGCTGTAGTGGTTGGGGTCGTAAAGTCCGCTGGCGTTGGTGAAGTGGGTATTTTTCAGCCCCAGCTCTTCCACCTTTTCGTTCATCAGCTTGACGAATTCGTCCTCAGAGCCGCAGAGATAAATGGCGATCGCGGTGGTAGCATCTGCACCGGAGGGCAATGCGATCCCGTACATCAGATCTTTCAGGGAAACGGTTTCCCCTTCTTCAAAGCCGGCACGGGAAGCTTCCGCTTCGATCAGCGGGGCAATGATCTCGTAAGTCATGGTAAATGTATCGTCCATGTTTTCGATATGTTCCGCCGCCACCAAAAGCGTCATGATCTTTGTCATCGATGCCGGATAAATGCGTGCGTCCGGATCCCGCTGTGCCAGAACGGTGTTGTTTTCCACGTCCAGCAGCACAGCATGTTCGCTGGAGATATTCGAAGCGGTCAGTTCTGTGAGGTTGTCTGCCGGTGTGGGATATGTCAGCAGGGCAGGCGGTTCGGTGGGAGCCTCTGTGGGGGCTTCCGTCTGTGTAGCAACCGGAGCCTGTGCATTTGCCGCCGGAGAAAGCTGCTGCTCCACCTTGGGCTTGCCGGTCTGTGTCAGAAGTACGATGATAAATACTACCACGATAAATCCGCAAAGGACACCGATCATGGTATTGATCCAGAGTTTTGTATTGTGGGGATTTTTCTTTCTGCGAACTTTCATTGCTGCACCTCATACCAAAATTCGATCTTTTCAGGGCGTGTCCTTGTCCAAACACGGAAACACGTCCGCAGATTTTGTGCGGCAGTTCCACGGCAAGGAAGCAGAAAACCTGTTTTTTGTCGGACTGCCTTTACAATTATAATCCATTTTTACCGTTTTGTCAATGGATTTAGAGGATTCTTCATGGAAATCTGCAACATCGCCCCGCAGGCTTGCCCAAGGGCAGCAATTTTCTAGGGCAGCCATGTCAAAACCGTCCGGCGGAATTCGCTCGTACCTCTTGGAATGTGTAGGGGGCGATGCCCACATCGCCCCGTAGACTTGTCCGAGGACAGCAGTTTTCTAGTGCGGCCGTGTCGAAACCGTCCGGCGGAATTCGCTCGTTCCTCGCTGTCCGCCTGTGGCTTGCCAACGCCGGTGGTTGCCCTTGCCTGTATTTGCAGTGTTGGCTCTTTGAGGTATTGCTTGTACAGACGGTAAACCTTATTTTGTACGGCGTTCGCAAGCTTGTGTCATTAAATTAGGCTTCCCTTTAGGGCACCCGAAGGGCGTGCCTTGTGCTGAGCTGTCACCGCAGGTGACT
>ERZ507039.941-NODE-941-length-10303-cov-4.542545_pt1 | contig 10303 bp, 8 predicted proteins | sample MGYA00512872_ERZ507039 | MGnify/ENA metagenome assembly ERZ507039
AAAATATTCTACCTTATTATATCATTAATTACAATGCCTGTGTAAAATTTATATGATAGTATGTTAACAGTGTGTTACTGTTCGGGAGTTTGACAGTAACCAGTGTTATTAAACAGTAACAGGATTACCCTAATATTCAAAAAAATACTTGACACAGTGAATTTTGTGACCTTATAATGAATCCGCATAGTTAAATAAATGATATGTCCACAAAAACGTTGATGGAGAGAGTAACTGCAGGGGAAAGCAGACAGCGAACCGGGGAGGGTGTGAGCCCGGTGGTGAGTAAATGCAGTGAAGATCACTCCGGAGTTGCAGCTCTGAAGGGTGTACAGACAGGTAAGAGCTGACGGAAATCCCCGTTAAAAGATTCATGTATCGGCAGAGGATGCCCGTACAATGTAACAGGTGGTATAGCGAACGTCAATAAACCTTCGTCCTTTTACAAAAGGGCGATTTTTTTATGGGCTTATTTTCGTTCTTAAAGGACACTGGAAATATTTTTTAGCGTATATAAACGTCCTGCATATTTTCAGGTGTCTGATACAAATAATTTAAACAGGAGGTAAATTACTGTGTACCAGAAAGTTGATACGAACTTAAACTTTGTAGACCGTGAGAAAAAAGTAGAAGAATTCTGGAAAGAAAACCATATCTTTGAGAAAAGTATGGAGAACAGAAAAGAAGGAGAAACCTATACATTCTACGACGGACCGCCTACTGCAAACGGTAAACCGCACATCGGCCATGTACTTACCCGCGTTATCAAGGATATGATCCCGAGATACCGTACAATGAAGGGCTACATGGTTCCGCGTAAAGCAGGATGGGATACCCACGGACTTCCGGTAGAGCTGGAAGTAGAGAAGAAACTTGGTCTGGATGGCAAAGAGCAGATCGAAGAATACGGTATGGAGCCATTCATCAAACAGTGTAAGGAAAGCGTCTGGAAATACAAAGGAATGTGGGAGGATTTCTCCTCTACTGTTGGTTTCTGGGCTGATATGGAACATCCATACGTAACTTACTATGACGATTATATTGAATCCGAATGGTGGGCATTAAAAGAAATCTGGAACAAGAAGCTTCTGTATAAAGGCTTCAAGATCGTTCCTTACTGTCCAAGATGCGGTACCCCTCTTTCCGCACAGGAAGTATCCCAGGGATACAAAACTGTAAAAGAGCGTTCCGCAGTTGTAAGATTCAAGGTTGTTGGTGAAGATGCATACTTCCTTGCATGGACAACAACACCATGGACACTTCCGTCCAACGTTGCACTCTGCGTAAACCCGGATGAGACTTACTGCAAAGTAAAGGCAGCAGACGGATATACCTATTATATGGCAGAAGCACTCCTTGACAAAGTCCTTGGCAAGCTTGCAAAAGAAGAAGGCGAGAAAGCATATGAAGTTCTGGAAACCTACAAAGGAACAGACCTGGAATACAAAGCATACGAGCCGCTTTTTGCATGTGCAGGAGAGGCAGCAGCAAAACAGAAAAAGAAAGCTCATTTCGTAACCTGTGATAACTACGTTACTATGAGTGATGGTACAGGTATCGTTCACATCGCACCTGCATTCGGTGAAGACGACAGCAGAATCGGACGTAACTATGAACTGCCATTCGTACAGTTCGTAGACGGACAGGGTAACCTGACAAAAGAGACACCATACGCAGGCGTTTTTGTAAAGAAAGCAGATCCTATGGTTCTCACAGATCTGGACAAAGAAGGCAAGCTCTTCGATGCTCCGAAATTCGAGCATGATTATCCACACTGCTGGAGATGTGACACACCACTGATCTACTATGCAAGAGAATCCTGGTTCATCAAGATGACAGCAGTTAAGGATGACCTGATCAGAAATAACAATACAATCAATTGGATCCCTGAGAGCATCGGTAAAGGACGTTTCGGCGACTGGCTTGAAAACGTTCAGGACTGGGGTATCAGCCGTAACCGTTACTGGGGAACTCCACTGAACATCTGGCAGTGTGAATGCGGACATATGCATTCCATCGGAAGCCGTCAGGAACTGTTCGAGATGAGCGGTGACGAAAAAGCCAAAACAGTAGAGCTTCACCGTCCATATATCGATGAGATCACACTGAAATGCCCGGAATGCGGTGGAACCATGCATCGTGTACCGGAGGTTATTGACTGCTGGTTCGACTCAGGAGCAATGCCTTTCGCACAGCATCATTATCCATTTGAAAACAAAGAATTATTTGAGCAGCAGTTCCCTGCAAACTTTATCTCTGAGGCAGTAGACCAGACCCGTGGATGGTTCTACTCACTCCTTGCAGAATCCACACTGCTCTTCAATAAAGCACCATACAAGAACGTAATCGTTCTGGGACATGTTCAGGATGAGAACGGACAGAAGATGAGTAAGTCCAAAGGAAATGCAGTTGATCCATTCGATGCACTGAACAAATACGGCGCAGATGCCATCAGATGGTACTTCTACATCAACAGTGCTCCATGGCTTCCGAACCGTTTCCATGGCAAGGCTGTTGTGGAAGGACAGCGTAAATTCATGAGCACACTGTGGAATACTTACGCATTCTTCGTATTATATGCAGACATCGACAACTTCGACCCGACCAAATATGAACTGAACTATGACCAGCTTCCTGTAATGGACAAATGGCTGCTCAGCAGATTAAACACAACTGTTCAGGCTGTAGACAATGATCTGGCAAACTACAAGATCCCGGAAGCAGCAAGAGCACTCCAGGAATTCGTAGATGAGATGAGTAACTGGTATGTAAGAAGAAGCCGTGAACGTTTCTGGGCAAAGGGAATGGAGCAGGATAAGATCAATGCTTACATGACTCTGTACCATGCACTGGTAACCATCGCCAAGACAGCAGCTCCGATGATCCCGTTCATGACAGAAGACATCTATCAGAACCTGGTAAGAAGCGTGGATAAAGATGCTCCGGAGAGTATCCATCTCTGCGACTTCCCAACTGTAAACGAAGCATGGATCGACAAAGATCTGGAAGCAGACATGAAAGAGCTTTTGGAGATCGTAGTTCTGGGACGTGCCTGCAGAAATACAGCAAACATCAAGAACCGTCAGCCGATCGGAACCATGTATGTAAAAGCTGAGAAGAAAATGAGTGAATTCTACACTGACATTATCGCAGATGAACTGAATGTCAAAGAAGTGAAATTCGCAGATGACGTAGAATCCTTTATCTCCTACAGCTTCAAACCACAGCTTCGTACAGTAGGACCGAAATACGGTAAACTCCTTGGAGGAATCAGACAGGCTCTCACAGACATCAATGGAACAGCAGCAATGAACGAGCTGAGAACCAACGGTGTCCTGAAACTGGATATCAACGGAAACAATGTAGAACTTACAGAAGAAGACCTTCTTATTGAAACAGCACAGACAGAAGGCTATGTATCCGAATCTGACGGTGAAACATCCGTAGTCCTTGATACAAACCTGACACCTGAACTGATCGAAGAGGGATTCGTACGTGAAATCATCAGCAAGATCCAGACCATGAGAAAAGAAGCTGGCTTCGAAGTTATGGACAAGATCGTAGTATACGCTCACGGAAATGACAAGATCCAGGATGTCATGAAAGCACACGAAGATGAGATCAAGTCAGAAGTACTTGCAGACGAAATGGTACTTGGCGAGACCGATGGTTATGTGAAAGAGTGGAACATCAACAAAGAAGCAGTAACTATGGGTGTTAAGAAACTGTAATTGACAACATTCGGTCAATTACTGACAAGGTACTGATAAGTTACAGGTATTTCACAGAAAACCCGAGACATACCGCGCGAATTTATGCGATTAGCATAAATTCTGTGCATCGCGAAGCGTGTTGCTGTGAACGGAGTGAACAGTAACACATCAGGAAGGATGAGACAGAAAATGGCGAAGATATTATGTGTATGCATCAGTAAGGAACGCAAGACCTGCTCGCAGAACATTCATGAATGCGAAGCTGATCTGCAGGGACTTGTGGGAGATGTGCATTATGGAATGGGCGGAAGAAAGCAGGTCAGTCTTCTTCCTTATGAGAAAGTAAAAGAATATTTTGAACATTCAGGAGAAGATTTCAGATATGGCCGGTTTGGAGAAAATCTCCTTGTGGAAGGGATTAACTGGAACAGTATTGCGGAGGGGAACAGATTTCGTTGTGGAGATGTACTTCTGGAAGCAGTCAGAATCGGTGCGGGTGGTCCTGCATCAGATGCCTATAAGGGAGAAAAGGTATGCACGCCCATGGAACCCTGGTTTGTATTCTGTCAGATTCTGGAGGCAGGGAGGCTGAGAGAAGGAGAAATCATTCTCCAACAGAGATGAAAAATATGTAATTCTTCAGCAGTGGACTGAATATTATGATGTTATAGCAATTTCCAAAATACTGAAGACAATCTGGTTTATAAAAAATAAGGCTCTAATGGAGTATCTTAGTGATATTATTCTCTGAAATTGCTATAGAGTTCAAAAGGTAAAACTAATATATCCGTCAATTGACCCGGTGGTTATAAAGGTATTGAAAAGACTATAAAAATGTAATATACAAGAGGAGGAATTAGTGCGTGGAGGGAATCAGTGTAGAACAGGCAGTGGAACAGATTCTGCAGCATACGCCTGTAATAAACGAGACAGAAGAAACAGAACTGAATAAAGCAGGGGGAAGAATCCTGGCGCAGGATATGGTGGCAGGGTTTGACAATCCTCCTTTTGACCGCTCTCCGGTAGATGGCTATGCGTGTAAGGCAGAGGACCTTGCAGGTGCCGCTAAAGAGCATCCGGTGAGGCTGAAAGTCATGGAAGAGATTGATGCCGGACAGTATTCGGAAAGAGAAATCCAGCAGGGACAGGCAGTGCGCATTATGACAGGGGCTGCAATCCCCAATGGCTGCAATTGCTGTATTTATCAGGAGGATACCGATTATGGCGAAGATACGGTAGAAGTTTACAGCGAACAGAAGCGATGGAGTAATTATTGCTTCGCAGGAGAGGATTTCAAAAAAGGAACTACACTTCTGAAAAAAGGAACACATATCGGATATGTGGAGGCTGCAATTCTGGCCGGAATGGGAGTGGCGAAAGTGCCGGTTTACCGTCAGCCGAGAATCGTGCTTCTGACTACAGGAGATGAGGTGGTAGAACCGGGAATTCCATTGCCGGAAGGAAAAATTTACAACAGCAATATGACCATGCTGTCTGCCAGACTGCGTGAACTGGGAATCGAATCTTTCCATATGGAAGCAGTCAAAGATGATCCGACGGTTATGTCTGAGAAATTAAAAGAAGCAGCAAAAGCGGCAGATATGATCATCACTACGGGAGGTGTATCTGTAGGCAAGAAGGACATTATGCATGAGTCCCTGAGACTGATGGGGGCAGAGCGGATTTTCTGGAGGGTAAAGATGAAACCGGGAATGCCTACACTGTTTTCTGCATATAAAAAGACTTCCGATATAACTGCAACAGATCATTGCGCTTCAGAAAGAGAGATTCCGATCATCAGTCTCTCCGGAAATCCTTTTGGTGTTGCAGTCAGCATAGAACTTTTGATTCGTCCTGCACTGGAAAAAATGATGCAGGATCCATCAATCGGTCTGAAAGAAGTAAATGGCATTATGGCTGATAACTTTGAAAAAGGAATCAAGGGCCGCCGCTTTATCCGGGCATATCTGGAAAATGGAAAATTTCATCTTCCCAATGGTCTTCACTCTAACGGAGTCCTCAGTTCCATGGCCGGCTGCAATTGCCTGATTGATACAAAAACCATGGAAAATCAGGAAAGCAGAAGCCTGAACGCAGGGGATAAAGTGAGCGCGATTTTGCTTTGAGAGGAGCAGCAAACAGGTGGAAAGAAAAAGAATATTTGCAATTAGCGGTGTAAAGAATTCAGGGAAAACAACTCTGATCTGCAGGCTTTTGGAGATTTTTAAAGACAAGGGTCTTAAAGTGGCGGTGCTGAAGCATGACGGGCATGATTTCGTGCCGGACGTACCGGGAACGGATACATACTGTCAGCTTCAGTCCGGAGCCTACGGCACAGCAGTTTTTTCAGCAGGCAAATATATGCTGGTAAAACAGCAGCCGCAGATTTCCGAAAAAGAGCTGGCAGAATTTTTTCCGGAGGCAGATCTGATCTTACTGGAAGGATTTAAATACAGTACTTATCCGAAAATTGAAATTATCCGTAAGGGAAATTCGGCAGAAAGTGTCTGCAATCCGGAAAAACTGATGGCGATCGCCACAAACCTGGATGCAGAGGAAAGAGATGCACTGTCTGTACTGGAAAATGTTCCATTCTTTGAACTGGACAATGCAGAGTGTATTGCAGAATTTATTCTGTCGGATTATTTCCGGTAAAGAGTTTCATACGGTCACGTCGCGCGGCACAGATAAGGGTAAGGTGGTATTCATTGGCCATGGCAACTGCTTCGGCGGAAGGGGATGCCTTGCTTGCCAGAACCGGAATCCCGGCGCGGATTGCCTTGATCGCCATATCTGTAGGGATACGTCCACTGGAATAAACCACGCATTTCTTCAGGTCAATATTATGGCGCAGGGCATAACCGATGGCCTTATCCAGAGCATTATGGCGTCCGATATCTTCGCACTGAAAGAGCAGTTCTCCGTCACAGGCAAGGAAACAGCTGTGAGTTGCCCAGGTCTGGCTGTGAAGCGGGGTACCATTGGCGAAACAGTCTGCAAGGTCAAAGATCCACTGTTTTTTCCATGGGACAGGTGTAACTGGCGTCATTGGCTGATCTGTGATAAAATAATCATTAAGAACACGATTTCCGGTGCAGCAGGTCGGAGTAGGAGCAACATAATCTTCATTTTCCTCATGAGACTGCCCGGATTTATTTTTACTCAGGATCACGCGGGCACGTTTGCCGAATTCACAGATGTAGATCTGCTCCACATCCTCGGCAGATGAGATGATACCTTCCGTAAAGAGGCGGCCGAGAACCAGTTCTGTCAGATGTTGTGGGATACAGACCAGTTTCATGGTCAGGCGTTCATTTACATATACATCCATCATGTGTTCCACAAGGATTGGTTCTGTTTCTTCATGAGTTTCCCCGTCACGACCCAGAAACTCATAGGTAACATTCTCGAGCAGATTCAGGTTATGGTATTGTTCGTTGATTTTCATAGGACAGTTCCTTTCGTCCGGTAAGGATTTTAATAATCTTGATACATTAAGTATAGACTGCGGAGTATGGAGTGTCAAACGATTATGAGAGAAAATATTGCCTGTGATTTTGACGGCGAATAACAGAAGAAAAGGTTACAAAGGTTGCGGTTCACCCGTATCCGGTAACAGGAAAATCAATTATTAGAAAGTAAAAGGCAGGTAGAGCCGATGATAGACAAATATGGAAGAGAAATAGATTATTTAAGGATTTCCCTGACAGACAGATGTAATCTGAGATGCATTTACTGTATGCCGGAAGAAGGCGTAAAATCCCTTTCTCATGCAGAAATCCTCACATACGATGAGATTCTCCGCATCTGCAGGTGCGCAGCAGATCTGGGAATCCGTAAGATTAAACTGACAGGCGGTGAGCCTCTTGTTCGTAAGGGCTGTGCAAGTCTTGCAAAACAGATCAAGGCAATCCCGGGAATTGAGAAAGTGACATTAACAACAAATGGAATCCTGCTCGCCGAGCAGCTGGATGCATTACTGGATGCAGGAATTGACGCCATTAATATCAGTCTGGATACTTTGGATCCGGAACTGTTCAAAAAAGTAGCGAGACGTGACGGACTGGAAAAGGTATTTGAGGGAATCGAAGCAGCGCTTGCACATCCGGGACTTTCCCTGAAGATCAACAGCGTTCCGGTGATCAAGGAAAAAGAAAACTTCATCGGGATTGCAGGACTGGCGCAGAAATATCCAATCCATGTGCGTTTTATCGAGATGATGCCAATCGGATTTGGAAAACAGTTCCCATTCCAGGATGAAGAATCTATCAAAGCAGTACTGGAAGAAGCTTACGGTCCGATGCATGCAGTCAATGAACGCTACGGAAACGGCCCATGCCATTACTATGAAATCGCAGGATTTAAGGGAAAAATCGGATTTATCAGTGCCATGACTCACAAATTCTGCAGTCAGTGCAACCGAGTACGTCTTACATCCGAAGGATTCATGAAAGGATGCCTCCAGTATCAGAAAGGTACAGACCTGCGGGGGCTTATGCGCGGCGGCTGCATGGATTCGGAACTGAAAGAAGCAATTTATCAGGTAGTCTGGAATAAACCGGTGAGCCATAATTTTTATCAAACGAAGACAGAACAGGATGAAATCAGAGGAATGTCACAGATTGGCGGGTGAGGTATGTAAGACGCTCTAATCGCTATACAGACATTTCTGTCTGTGATTTTATATATAATATGAAGAAAAAATCAATACTTTTATTGATGATTTATATAAACAAAAAGGAAAACTGATAATGAGAAAGAAAGAAATTTCTATGATTATTCTTGCTGGCGGTGCCAGCAGCCGCATGGGACGGGACAAATCAGATCTGACGATAGATGGGAAGACATTTCTTGAGATGCAGATAGAAAAGGGGGAAAAGCTTGGAATCAGTGATATTCTTCTGTCTGGCTATCATGGTGAAAATAAATATAAATATCCCATTATACCAGACCGCTTCCCGGGAAAAGGTCCGTTGGGAGGGCTGGAAGCCTGTTTTCGTAAAGCAAAGAATCCATATTGCCTGGTACTTGGTGTAGATGTTCCTCTGGTTCCGGCAGAGGAACTGGCTGCACTGATTCGCCAATCTCTGCATTCAGATGCAAAAGCAGTGATACTGAGCCACGGCGGGCATGAGGAACCTCTTATGGGAGTATACTGTACAGACCTGGCAGATGCCATGCTTGAAGAAATCACAGAGCGGAAAGGCGCAGTCTTTGCTTTTCTGCGGAAAAATGGATACGAATGCTACGAAAGCCAGGCTGCGGCCTGGTATTTTTCCAATATCAATGATTCGGAAACATATAAAGAAATAGCGGGAAATCATTTTAGATTCAATTGGAAAACTGTGATGAGAGTCGACAGAAACGTTTGATTGCTTATTACAGGAATAGCTGACAAAATGAACTGTTGATGTATTTTCAACATTAAAGAATAAGGGTGGTGATTATAGCTGAGTATAAGAATTGGTATTTGGCTGGAGAATCGGGAATGAAGGATGAGAGAAAAAAATTAAAATTAATTATATTACAATGCATAGCTGTGATAACTGCAAATTTTATTACAATCTGGTATTTCGAAGAACTTTTTTTCAGGGGATTTTGGTATGTTATTTTTGCATCATTTATTTTTACTTTTATATATATCATACGGAGTTTTTGCTGTTTGAGAAAGATTCGTGTATTTTGGTTTGCGGCAATACCAGTTTTTCTATTTGGAATATATCTGGCATTTTTGTTTAATGATGGAATAAAAAAATTAAACTTTCAGGTATATAAGGAAAAAAGGACTGAAATTGTTCAGATGGTACAGAATAACCAGATAAAAATAAGGAAAGATATGGAATTAATCGAACTACCAGAAGATTATAAAAAATGTTCTTCAGGTGGAGAAGCTGTAGTCCGGAAAAATAATGGCAGTTATACAGTGGGATTCTGGTATACACAAGGCTTTTTGGACAGTGGATTTTCTTTATTTGCCTATAGTAATGATGACAGTCGGACAGATGTAGGACGGATTTTGCGGACATTCAAAATAAAAAAGAATGTGGAGGTAACAGACAATGGCAAAATCATTATTTGAGGAACTGGGCGGCAAATACGAAAGGCAAGGGGATTATTTGATACCGTGCTTAACTGTACCCGCCGAAGAAGAACAGGCAATAGGCATCTGGGGGCAACGGCATTTAGATTATCTAAAACAGTACCGTAAAGTTACATACACCAATCTTCTTACAAGCGGCAGGCTAAACGCCTACCTTGCCGACATCAACAGACAGGCACAGGAACGCTTTGAAAGGCTCATAGAGGGTATGAAACAGGCACAGGGCATAACGGAACAGCTAAAGGCAGAAAACGCCTTAGAATGGACAGGATGCCTCAATAACATAAGGGCTTGTGCGAGGGAGATTGTGGAAAAGGAAATTATTTTTGCATAAACAGATGATTAGTGGCAGGGGGAAATCCTGCCGCTTTTTCTGCTTTAGTTTGTCAGCTTGACAAATAAAGGGTTAAGGAATATAATTAGATTCAGTATTATACAAGGAGTTAATAAATATGCGGCAAGGTATTCTTAAATAAACTGTCAATTTGAT
>ERZ507039.944-NODE-944-length-10281-cov-3.233816_pt1 | contig 10281 bp, 6 predicted proteins | sample MGYA00512872_ERZ507039 | MGnify/ENA metagenome assembly ERZ507039
AAGAACTCCACCGATAGCAAGACCGGCAGCAACAACACCGATAAGCTCACCGATCTGCTGCTTCTTAGGAGTTGCACCAAGAAGATAACCTGTCTTTAAGTCCTGTGAAGTATCACCTGCGATCGCTGCTACGATACAGATTACAGAACCAATAGCAATTGCTGCTTTCATTCCGTCGATACCGGTTTTGCCGGATGCTTTGATAATCATTGTTGCGATCAGAAGAGTAGCGATAGCCATACCTGATACAGGGTTGTTGGAGCTTCCTACAAGACCAACCATACGGGAAGATACAGTTGCAAAGAAGAAGCCGAAGATTACGATAATCAGCGCACCGATCGGGTTAACCGGGATAGCCGGAACAAGCCAAATGATCGCAACCATTGCCACAATACCGATCAGGATAACGTTCATTGGAAGATCCTGTGCAGTTCTTTCTGTACTTGTATTCTTGCCACCCTTCATGCTCTTCATGGAATCACGGAAGGTTGCAATGATCAGAGGCAGGGATTTGATCAGAGAAATAATACCACCTGTTGCGATAGCTCCTGCTCCGATATATTTTACATAAGTACTCCAGATTTTAGATGCTCCGCCTGCTGCATAAAGAGCAGAAATTGTTTCTGTTCCGGGATACATAACTGTATCAGCTCCGAACAGACAGATTACCGGAATCAGCACCATCCAGCCAATAAGAGAACCAACAAACATAAAGGATGCGATTCTTGGTCCTACGATATATCCAACACCGAGAAGTGCAGGATAGCATTCCATACCAATTTCACCTTTGAATCCTTTAAATGCTACTGCAACGTCTGCAGGGATTACCTTTAAACCGTCAACGACAAATTTAAAGATCGCTGCGATTCCCATACCTGAGAATACTGTCGCAGCGTTTGCACCACCCTCTTCACCTGCAAGAAGAACATCTGCGCAGGCAGTTCCTTCAGGATAAAGAAGTGTTGCATGCTCTTTTACGATCAGTGCGTTACGAAGTGGTACCATAAAAAGTACACCAAGAACACCACCGCAAAGTGCGATTAATGTGATTTCCACGATACCCGGCATTTCACAAAGTCCTTCTTCTGCCCAAAGGAACAGAGCTGGCATTGTGAAAATTGCACCGGCTGCCAGTGATTCACCGGCTGAACCGATTGTCTGGACCATGTTGCTCTCCAGAATGGAGTTCTTTTTCATGATCTTGCGAATTACGCCCATGGAAATAACTGCTGCCGGAATGGAAGCAGATACAGTCATACCTACACGCAGACCAAGATAAGCATTGGCTGCACCGAAGATAACTGCAAGGATAACACCCATGATGATGGATGTCACCGTAAATTCAGGTGTGATCTTGTCAGCCGGAATATACGGTTTGAACTCTTTGTTTTCGTTCATGATTTCCTCTCCCTTTTGTATTGATTTATAAACATAGAACATTATAGCGAAATTTATACAAAAAGGCAAGGTGAAAAAACTGGTTTTTTATGCACTTTAACATATTAACGCGCTAACTCGATAATCTCTTAACATATCAACACGCTCAAACAGCATATTTTTGCCCTGTTTTATCAGTCTATTCATCTGAATCCAACTGTTTAATCAGGTATCTCCCGACAATTCTGGAAAAATTCGAAATATCCCGGATATATGCGAAATCTTTGCCAAATATCTTTTTTTCTGTGGAAAGGTCTTTTTCTTCCCCTGCAAAGACTCCCAGAACACTTACTCCAAGGTTTCGCAGGTGCCGCACTTCTGTGGCAGTATCATTGATCGCATATTTTCCCATATAAGGTTCCGGGTTCTTTGCGTGAGGTCTGTTTACGATGACATCATATGGTTTTCCATCACTTAATACAATGAGGATTTTTTTCTCCTCAGATCTCTGAAGCAGACCGTATCCTACGGTTTTGATAGCAAGTCCATCCCTGTTATTGGAAGAAGTTACATAATTAAAAATATTTTCATTAGCTGACTGTGGATCATCGTACTCACGGAATCTGTGAAGGATCGTATAGTCCCAGAATGTGCAGAAGCTCATGACACGGTGAGGCAGGTTTACATTGCTTAATGCTTCACTGATGATATAAGCCTGTAATGCCACATCTCCCTGCCTGGACATCTGGGAACCGCTGGCATCGATCAGCACATCTACTACGAAATCAGATGCATCAGATTTCAATTCTCTTTTAAACAGATTTGCTTCACTGCTTCTGCCCACACGCCAGAGTCTGGACGGAATGATCGTTCCTCTGTCTGACAGTACTTCCTGCGTCTCGCTTTTCAGCACCAGTGTCTTTCGTAAAAGGTCTGTGAGGGATGCGATGTTCTGCTTTACGATTCTGTGTTTGTCATGGTAGAGCCAGATATTCTTATTCTTTAATCGCACTGCATATTCGTACTGATAGTTTCGTTTGACCGGATTCTTGAGAATTCCTTCTGTAAAATAAAGGCTGCAGTCCCTGTGAAGTTCCCTGCACATCAGATAATTCATTCGCTTCTCTTCTGCAGGAGTCAGATAAGTTTTTCCGAAATTCAACTCAACATAGGTGTATGCTTTCTCAAGTTCTTCCTCTGTGAGAATTGTAATTTTGTGTTTGGTCTGGCGCTGTTTTTCCATTTCTTCAGTGACAGCAGTGTCTTCCATGTCCGTAATCTTATTTGTCATCTGTTCGATGTAACTCTCCAGAGCTTCCTCATAAAGTTCTTCTGTAAGAAAATCTTCCCAGTCGTATTCTGTCAGTTCTTCCAGGGTGACTGCCATAACCTGTTCCAGTGTTCCATGATCTTTCTCAAAATTCGGATCAATGATAGTGTTGTAAAGACTGTCAATAATACGGATCAATTCTATAGTGTCTGCAGCTGTTCTGGCTTTGTAAACCATGTCGCGGATTTTTCGAAGACGCTCTTCTACATAATGGTTTCCATTCTGTAAACGGTCACGCAGGATGGCAATCTTCAATCGGCCAAGAATATCTCCGTATGCGGGCATCTGTTCAAACTCCTGATCCAGGATATCCTCGAATGCTTCCTTCTGCATCTCCCGGACCCCCGGACGCTCCTGACAGATTTTATCCCCGATTGCTTCTTCTACACATAGCTGTGCTACTGCAGTCAGTTCTCCCTCTCCTGCCTGGCAGAAAACTTTTTTTACCAGATATAAACCCAGCAGATTTCTGTCATAATATTTTGCCAGAGCGCCCTGCTTGATGCCGTCATACAGAGCAATTGCTTTTGAGCGCAGATACAGGGAAACGTCTACTTTCATATTTAACGTGTAATCCCCGCTGATAGTCCAGAGGAGATTGCGGATCCTGTTTTCCAGTTCCAGACGGTAATCGTCGATTTCTACGATTTTCTCATCTTTCATATACATCATCCCTTGTCCAGTCTGCCGGAATTCTGGTTTTCACAATATCCTCTACGATTTCTTTCTCGAAAATGTCAAAGGTCTTGTTCACCACTCCCATAGTAACTGCTTTTCTCGGAGAAAGTCCGGTTTCTACAATCTTCATGGCTGCAAGGAGACCTCGCAGATCCAGAGGTTTGGTGGAAATTTCACTGTTTGTGGCTTTGAGCTGAAGATCCAGGAATACTCCGATGAACTGTGTTCTGGCGTTTTCTTTTATATTCGGGAACATCCGGCGGAAAATAAATTCCAGGGATTCTTCAGTCTGAGCCGGCATGTCTATGACCAGAAATCTGGATACCAGCGCTTCATTGAGTTCTTTGGTTCCTGCATAACCGTAATTCATAGTTCCGATAAAACGGGCAGCCGGATGAAGATCAATTTTGTCATAGCCCGGGACATCGATGGAACGGCGATAATCCAAAGTTGCATGAAGAACGGAAACTGCATCGTTCTTTGCCATATTAATCTCGTCGAGGATTCCGAAACCACCGTATTCTGCACACTGATAGATAGTTCCTTTGCGGAGCTTAACTTCGTTGTCCACGAAAGTGTCTGTGCCGATCAGATCTCCGCTGTTAGTATTTACATGAAAAGAAACATTGTACGCGGGACGGTTGAAAATATATGCCAGGTTCTCTGCAAGGATATTTTTTCCTGTTGCCTTCGGACCAGTGAGTAATAGATTCTCCCCTTTGAGCAGTCCGGCAATGGCCATTTCCAGAATGTCTTTTCCGTAAAATGGAATGGATGGTTTCACAATCCTGTCTACGGTCTCCGGTGCCACCTCATACCGGCTGCGGAATTCTTCTACTCTCTTTATCAGTTCAGGGGCTACCTGCTGCTCCTCCAGAAATTTCAGTTCTTCCATTTAGTTCTCCTTTATATAACTATTATAGTCCAGTTTGTGTTATAGAAAAAGGCCGCTTATCTTTTACAGATTCACGACCCTTTCATTATAGCATTCTTCTTTATATTTTTACAACATTATACTTCAAATACAAGATCTCCATAAGAAGGCATCGGCCACATTTCCTTATCTACGATCATTTCCAGTTCATCCACCGGCTCACGTAAAGCTTCCATTGCAGGAACCACCTTTTCTCTGCAGAATACGGCTCTGTCCCGTCCCTCTGCATATTCCGGGGTCTTCTCAACCAGTTTGCTCAGCTTACTCATGGCACTGTTTGCAGCCTTTAAGAGTTTTGATGCTTTCTTAAGCAGGTCAAGCTGTACACTTACATCGATCAGCCCTTCGCCTGCTGTCTTCACTGTATTGATGGATTCGCCAAGAACAGTGGTATATTTGATAACTGCCGGAATGATCTGCTTGGTTGCCATGTCGATCATGGTCTTTGCTTCAATATTGATTGCTTTAGAGTAAATCTCATATTTAATCTCTGCACGTGATTCAAGCTCAGCTCTTGAGAATACATCAAAAGATTCAAAGAGTTTCACTGCCTTCTCTGTAGTAAGTGCAGGGATTGCATCTACCATGCTCGGAAGAATCGGAAGTCCGCGGCGTTTAGCTTCTTTCTCCCATTCCGGCGCATAGCCGTTTCCGTTAAATACGATCTTCTGATGATCTGTGGCATATTCTTTGATCAGGTCATGTACCGCCAGTTCGAAATCAGGAGCTTTTTCCAGACGGTCACATGCTTCCTTAAATACTTCTGCTGTGATCGTGTTCAGGACTACGTTACATGCGGAAATAGAATCTCTTGAGCCTACCATACGGAATTCAAATTTATTTCCTGTGAAAGCAAAAGGTGAAGTACGGTTACGGTCTGTAGCATCCTTCATGAAATCAGGCAGAGTCTTAACACCTGTTTCCAGCTTACTTCCCTTTTTACTGTGAGTTGCTGTTCCTGTGCTGACCAGCTGTTCCAGAACATCCTCAAGCTGCTCTCCAAGGAATACGGAAATCACTGCCGGCGGTGCCTCATGACCGCCAAGTCTCTGGTCATTTCCCACATCTGCCGCAGATTCACGCAGAAGATCTCCATGTTCATCTACTGCTTTCAGGATACAGGTAAGGACCAGAAGGAACTGAATATTTTCATGAGGTGTTTTGCCCGGATCCAGAAGATTGATTCCGTCATCTGTGGTAAGAGACCAGTTGTTATGCTTACCGGAACCGTTCACACCTGCAAATGGTTTCTCATGAAGGACACAGCGCATTCCATGACGGCTGGCAACCTTTTTAAGGATACGCATCATCATCTGGTTCTGGTCTGCTGCGATATTGACCGGTGCATAAATCGGTGCAAGCTCATGCTGTGCAGGAGCAACCTCATTATGCTGTGTCTTTGCAGGAATTCCAAGCTTCCAGCATTCTTCATTTACCTCTTTCATGTATGCGGAAATTCTCTGACGGATACTTCCGAAGTAATGGTCATCCATTTCCTGTCCCTTCGGAGGCATAGCACCAAAAAGGGTTCTGCCTGTATAGATCAGGTCTTTTCTCTGAAGCCATTTCTCTTTATCAATCAGGAAATATTCCTGCTCTGCTCCTACTGACGGAGTTACTTTCTTAGAAGTTGTATTTCCGAAAAGTCTCAGCAGACGGAGTGCCTGGGTGTTGATTGCTTCCATAGAACGAAGAAGTGGTGTCTTCTGGTCAAGTGCTTCTCCTGTATAGGAACAGAATGCAGTAGGAATACAGAGTGTTCCGCCTGCTGCATCATGACGGACAAAAGCCGGTGATGTACAGTCCCATGCTGTATATCCTCTCGCTTCAAAAGTTGCTCTTAATCCACCAGACGGGAAAGAAGATGCATCCGGTTCACCTTTGATCAGTTCTTTTCCGGAGAAAGACATCAGGACCTTGCCGTTATCCATCGGAGCTGTGATAAAAGCATCGTGTTTCTCTGCTGTCACACCTGTAAGGGGCTGGAACCAGTGGCTGTAATGTGTGGCACCTTTCTCGATGGCCCATTCTTTCATCTCGTGTGCTACTACATCCGCAATTTCCATAGACAGTTCTTTGCCCTCTTCTATGGTTTTTTTCAATTCTTTGTAGATTTTCTTCGGAAGTCGTGCCTGCATGACGGAATCATTAAACACGTCACATCCAAAAGTCTCTACTACATTGATATACTCACCCATTTTATTTCTCCTTTTTATTTATTAACGGGGAAATTCCAATTGATCTGGTTTCCTCATTTTTTGTACTTTTCAGATACAGATTCAGTGCTTCGTGGCAGTTTTCAATCTCTATCTGTGTATGACTGCCGCCGTATTCACCGTCCAGAGTCCATGGTACCGGTTCTTCTGAGGTAATGGTCAACCTGGCTGATTTAAAAGAATGGATCAGATCTGTATTGTCCTCTGCTGTCAGCATTGCAGTCATGATCTCCTGCAATTCCAGCGGATTCTTCGGTCTTGTGATCATGGTAACTTCAAAAAGTCCGTCATTCATATCCACGTTCTTGCCTGTAAGGTTCTTAAACCCTCCCACTGAACGGGAATTGGTGATCATCCCAAAGATGAAGTCATCCTCCACAGTTAATTCTTCGGATTCAATTCTCATATGGTATGATTTGATATCAAAAAGGCGTTTCACTCCCTCAAGAAGATAGGCTACATGGCCAAGGATATTCTTGAGATCCTGATCTGTCTGATAGGCTACATCTGTGAAAAGACCGAAAGCTGCTATATATGTAAAGCTCTGGTTATTGAATCTGCCGATGTCACAGTGATAAAGTTTCTCTTCCATGATCATGGAAGCGGCATCTGTCATGCTTTTCGGCATAAAGAGACTGTTTGCAAAGTCGTTGGTGCTTCCTGCCGGAATGTATCCGATGGGAATGGAACTCTTCTTTTCCATCACTCCGGTAACCACCTCATCAAGAGTCCCGTCTCCGCCGCTGCATACGATAAGGTCCACTTTGGATTCGTATTCTTTGGCTTTCTCATAGGCATCTTTTGGTTTCTGTGTGGAATAGATAATGACTTCATAACCGCCTTTGTTGAAAATATCTACTATATCAAGCAGGTTTGTTTTAATCTTGCCTTTACCTGCCTTGGGATTGAAAACAAAGAGCATTTTTTTGTTCATTTCGAGCAACTCTCCTTTTTTCAGGGTTTAAATGCGTAGTTTTCAGAGTACGCAGATTTCTATTTATATAATATAAGAAAAAAGGGTGGAAAAGTCAATGGGGTTTGGCGGGCAAAAAAATTGGGGACGACAGGAAATATTTTTGGTTTCAGGTGCGGTTTCGCGGGCTAATAACTCTAGGTGTGTGGAAATCTGCTAAAAACATTCAAAAATTGCTCAAACTCGCTTCGCTCAGACAGTGAGCAATTTTTGAATAACGCAGATTCCCACGCACCAAGAGTTACTACGCCCACTGCAAATGCACCTGAAACCAAAAATATTTCCTGCCTGTTGGCTAGCTACGGGACTGCCGGGCTGTTACTGCTCACTTCGTTCACAGTAATGCGCCTTGCAACGACAGGCTATGCAGATGAGATTTTCTCACAGAAAATTTTGCAGGATGGTAACGCATAAAACGGGACTGGTGAATAATTGCAATTTTTCCTAATTTCTTATGGTAAGTTGTATTTTAGCGTGATAAAATGGGGATTGTATTTATTTGTATTTATTATAGAAGGGACTTATTACAATTACAAAGAGAATTTTTAAAATGAATTTGTATAGAAAGGATTTCTTATTCATATGATTAAATTAATTGCTTCAGATATAGATGGAACTTTGGTAAAGGATGGGACTCTGGCTATTGACAGGGAGTATATGGAGGTTATCGGAAGGCTGATTGATAAGGGGATTGTGTTTGTGGCATGCTCCGGACGGCAGTACAGAAGTGAGAGAAAACTGTTTACCCCTGTCGCAGACAGACTGCTTTATATCTCTGACGGAGGAACTGTTGTACGGACTCCGAAGGAGATTCTGAAAGTGGATACTCTGCCTGACGAAATCTGGAAAGGAATGTGTTCTATGGTAAGAGAGGATATGCCTTCCTGTGATTATTTTATTTCCACACCTGAACGCTGTTTCGCAGAAGACGGAGGCAGCCAGATGTTTCACTGGCTGAGAGATTCTTACGGATATGATATCCATGAAGTTCCGGAAATGTTAAAACTCGAGGGGCAGCAGGTAAACAAATTTGCTGTCTACCACCCCAACGCCTGTGAGGAAATGTGCGCCCCTTTATTCACTCCCACCTGGAAAGACAAAACAGTTATGGCTGCCGCCGGCAAGGAATGGATGGACTGTACTGCCCCAGGTTCCGGCAAAGGTCCTTCCGTTGCTTTCCTTCAGGAATATCTGGGAATTTCACCTGACGAAACCTGCACTTTCGGAGATAACCTCAACGATATTGAAATGCTTCAAAATGCCGGTCTCAGCTACGCAGTCTCCAACTCCCGCCCCGAAGTCCGGGCTGCCGCCAAAAATACCTGCCCGCCCTACTGGGAAAACGGAGTTCTGCAAATTTTGAGATCTTTCCTGTAAAAGATACTAATTACTCCAGTTCATACCAATACACAGCGCAGAAACATATTTTTAGCAGCTTAGAAGTTCTTAGGCTCCGAAACCGCACACGAAATGAAATATGTTTCTGCGCGTCCCCTTTTCAATATTTAAGCTTCCATTACCGCATCCTTCATAGCTTTTACATACTCTTTCACATACGGTACACAGTCCGCTCCATGTTCTGCACACAACTTAACAATAGCAGATCCCACAATAGCCCCGTCCGACTGTGCTGCCATCTTCTTCGCCTGCTCCGGCGTAGAAATACCAAATCCCACAGCACATGGAATATCCTTCACAGCCTTCACTAACTTCACCATAGCTCCGATATCCGTAGTAATATTAGTTCTTGTTCCTGTAACACCAAGAGAAGAAACACAATACACAAACCCTTCCGCATCCTTCGCAATCTGTGCGACCCTCTCATGAGAAGTCGGCGCAATCAGAGAGATCAGATCAATACCGTATTTCTTACATACAATATCAAACTCTTCTTTTTCCTCAAATGGCACATCTGGCAGAATCAAACCATCCATTCCGATTTCTGCAGCTGTTTTAATAAACCGCTCCGTTCCGTAAGAAAATACCACGTTTGCATAAGTCATAAACACCATAGGAACAGAACTGTTCTTTCTGATCTTTACCACCATGTCAAATACCTTATCTGTAGTCACACCACCGGAAAGTGCTCTCACATTTGCTCTCTGGATCACCGGTCCCTCTGCTGTAGGATCAGAAAACGGAATCCCAAGCTCGATCAGGTCTGCACCAGCTTCCTCCATTGCATAGACAAGCTGCTCGGTGAATTGGCTGGAAAGACCGACCGCACAGCGCGTTTCCGCACGGTGATAGCACTTATTGAAGGCAGTGAAAGCATTGAATTTGAGGGAAAAATAGAGGGAACAATTGCCACAGAGCGTCATGGAGAAGGTGGATTCGGATACGACAAAGTGTTTCTGCCGGAAGGCAGCGACCGCACTTTCGCAGAAATGGAGTCGGCAGAAAAAAATGCCATCAGCCATCGTGCAAGGGCTACAAAAAAACTTATAGACTATTTAAAAAAGACACTATGATAAAGAAAATATGTTTGGCAGTTGCATTACTGATTGTGATGGCTGTTGTACCGGCGAAGTCCCAGCAAGTGGGCAGTTGGAGCATTTATCCCGTATTTTCGGGCAACAACAACAATTCGCTTGTCGACACCGACAACAAGGTGTTCTATCTCGCCGACGGTTGGTTGTATTCCTACGACAAAGATAACGATGAATCGGTGTTTTATACGAAAATGAACGGAATGTCTGACACTGACATTTCGGGCATATACTATAACTACGACAAGAAATTTTTGCTTGTGGCATACAGCAACTCAAACATC
>ERZ507039.960-NODE-960-length-10161-cov-3.070948_pt1 | contig 10161 bp, 8 predicted proteins | sample MGYA00512872_ERZ507039 | MGnify/ENA metagenome assembly ERZ507039
ATGTTGAAAGAGTGACATTTACGCCTGAGGAGGTATGTAAGCTTACTGTTGAGTTTTACAGACGCAATTATATAGAGGGACTTTTTTTAAGCTCAGGTATCATAGAATCGCCCGAGCATACCATGCAGCTTTTATATACCACGCTTTTTCTTTTGAGAAACAAATATCATTTCAATGGGTATATACACATCAAGGGTATACCGGGAGCCTCATCTGAGGTTCTTGAGATGATTGGATATCTTTGTGATAGGATGAGTGTTAATCTGGAGCTGCCCACAGCGGAAGGGCTTAGGGCAGTTGCTCCGAATAAGGCGCGTAAAAACATTCTTACACCTATGAGATTTATTCAAAATGGTATAAAGGACAGCCGAATGTATCATGGCAATAGCAGTATGAAAAACCGTATGTATATAGATGAGCAGGCATATTATGAGCAGATGGCCGAAATAAAAGATAGTACTGCAAGATTATCAGAGTATCACAGAAGCCTTAGGGTTGCTACAGATTGCGGGAAGGCTGATAAGCTTGCAGAAAAAAGCTGGGAATCAAGCTTAAGTATCAAAAGACCGGACAGATATTATGTGCCGGCGGGGCAGAGTACACAGATGATTGTGGGAGCAACCGGAGAGAGTGATTATCAGATTATATCTGTAGCAGAAGCAATGTACAACAGGTTTGATATGAAGAGAGTATTTTACTCGGCCTTTGTGAATGTTAATATGGATGAGTCATTACCGGGTATCGGGCAGCCGCCACCGTTAAAGAGAGAGCACAGGCTTTATCAGGCAGATTTTCTTATGAGATTTTATGGCTTTAAGGCAGGAGAGCTATTGTCGGAGGATAATCAGAGCTTTAATGATTATATTGATCCAAAGTGTCAGTGGGCTGTAGGTCATCTGGAGTGTTTTCCGGTTGAGATTATGACGGCGGATTATTATACACTTCTCAGGGTCCCGGGAATAGGCACTAACAGTGTCAGGCGTATTATAAAAGCCAGAAAGCATGCAAAGCTTTCGTTTACAGATTTAAAGAAAATGGGTGTCGTGCTCAAAAGAGCACTGTACTTTATCACCTGTGATGGTCGTATGATGTACAATACAAAGCTTGATGAAAGCTATATTACAAGGCATCTCATATATAACGAAAGGCCGGATACTATGCTTTTAGCTGATAATAAATCATGTACTTATGAGCAGATGAGTATATTTGATTTTATATCTGAATAGACAATATTTTTGTAAAGCTTCAGGGAGAAGTATGCATGGATAATATAATACTTAGATGTGATAATAATATAAATGGGATTTTTACCGCTATATATGATGCTTTTGTATACAAAAATCAAATGCAAAAAGAAAATCACGAAGTATACCGGGACAATATTTCTATTGAGATAGGCATTGGAGGAAACTATACACTTTTTTCAAAGATGATAGATATTGAAACAGATGAGGTAAAGGTCCAAAAGACAATTTTGACAATTCAAAAGAAGCTTGGTTTTAAGATATATGAGACTGTATTTGATGCTTTGTGCCATTATTCTGATAATAGAGCAACAATAGTGCTTGGATTTCTTGTCAGAGCATTTAAGGTGGGACAAAGGATTATGGAGCATATGACCGATAAATATGTTATGGAGGTATTTGAGCTTTCAAGAAAGGTAAATAAAGAGGCTGACAAGATAAGAGGGTTTATTCGTTTTAGTGATAATGGAAACTATCTGCTGGCGCACTTTGAACCAAAATGCGATATGATACCGGTTGTTATGTGGCATTTTGTGGACAGGTATCCCGGTGAAAATTTTGTAATCTATGATGATAGAAGAAGGTATGCAGTGGTCCACCCGAGGCTTAAGGAGTGTTTTTATATCAATGAAAGTGAATTTAAACAGCTTGAGAGAAGTGTGCCGGTGAAGACAGACAGTTTTGAGCAGTTATGGAAGGTGTATTTTGAGCACACTGATATAAGGGAGCGGTTCAATCCACAATGTCAGCGCAATCTTTGTCCAAAGTGGTATAGGAAGAATATGGTGGAATTTACCTGATTTTTGAAAGAAATCAATTGTTGCCGGTTACACTGTGGTGTGTGAACAGTAATATAGTGACAGAAATACCAATAAATGATACAATTTATACATGTATACTTAAACATAACGATACTATATCAGGGTGATGCTATGCAGATATCAAATTTGGTAAGTCAATACAACAATTCAGTGGCAAATGGTGAGCCTATGACAGGAGCAAAGGGCGTTGAGAAGCTGGTATCTTCTTTAAATGAAATGTCAAAAGGGATGATATTTGAGGGAACAGTAAGTAGTGTCCGTGGCAATCAGGTTAAGCTTGCCTTGTCAAATGGTCAGCAGATTTTGGCAAGGCTGGCAGGAAAGTTTTCATTTGAACAGGGACAGTCTGTGTTTTTTCAGGTGAAAAATAATGATGGAGGCACTATAGAAATAAAACCATATACAGTTGATGGCGAGGGAGCCAACCTCACACTTATGGATGCGCTAAAGGCTGCAGGTCTGTCGGTAGATGGCATAAATTTGTCGATGGTGAACAAGATGATGGAAGAGCAGATGCCAATTGATAAGACAAGCCTTAATCAGATGTATCAGCTTGTGCAGGATAATAAGGATATTAATGTGACTACACTTGTTGAGTTAAAGAGGCTTGGAATTGAAATTAATCAGGTAAATGCAGCTCAGTTTGAAAATTATGCTAATGACAAACAGGCTATTACAATTGCTATGGATAGTTTGATAGATGAACTGCCGAATGCTCTTTCAGCCGAAGATTTATCAATGTATAAGCTTGTAACTCAGGCGAGGGATATTTTAAATATTGTTACAGAAGGGCTGCCGGAAGAGGCATTTATATCAAGTGAAGCTTCTGATATGTCACAGTATGAGGCAATAATGCGTGATAATCAATCGGCACCTGTAGTAAAAAAACACTTTAATATTGCTGAATTATTTGAATCATTAAACAGTGTTTCCGGTGAATCACAGGACATTCACACAACGCAGAAAATAAACAATGCTCCGGCAATAGATACCATCCTTTTACAGGAGAATGAAACAAAATCAAATACTATTGGATTTCTTTTATCGGATAAGCAGATAGAAGAGCTTAATGAACAGGTCAGGATGCTGCTTCCGAATTTACAGGAAAACAATATTTCTTTGTATTCAGAGGAGAGCAGTGTCGTAGGAATACTTAACGATATAAACAGTATGTTGGAAAATACACCGGCAAATGTCAATACACTGAGAAATTTGTTTTCAGGAGAAGCCTTTAAGCTTATGTTGAAGGAGGCTTTAGAACAGCAATGGATGATTAAACCGGGAGATTTAGAGAAGAATCCTAAGAAGCTTGATGGCTTGTACGATAAAATTGAAAAACAGATAACAAATATGGAAATTATTTTGAAAACATCAGGAGTGGTGAATCCTAAAGCAGAGGCACTGGCAGATAATATCCGTGGAAATATTGAATTTATGAATCAGATAAACGAGGCATATACATATGTGCAGGTTCCATTGAAGATGAATGAAAAAAACGCCAGCGGACAGTTGTATGTGTATACAAATAAGAAAAGTATGTCTAATCCGGACAAAGAATTATCAGCATTTTTACATTTGGATTTAGAGCATCTCGGTGGGACAGACGTGTCAATTAAAATGCTTCATAGGAAGGTTACAACTAATTTCTATTTGGATAGTGATGAGTCATATGCACTGGTAAAGCAATTTCTGCCGGTGTTGGAAAAGAGATTACAGGATAAGGGCTATAATTGTGAATTGAATGTAAATAGTGATTCGAAACAGATGAATTTTGTCTCTGGATTTCTGAAAAAGGATTTGCCACCTACAGGTCAGGTGCATAGATATTCCTTTGACATGAGGGCGTAGCAGTGTATAAGATAATTTACGAATAGTCACAGATGATTAAAACTTACTTTAGAAGGACAGGTGAGTTGTATGCATGGCGAAAATGATAATCGCAACAATAATGGAATAGACACAGGCAAAACAGCCGTAGCTATAGAGTATGTGCCGGGAGAAGCAGCACCTAAAATACTAGCTACAGGCAAGGGCGTTATTGCTGACAAAATTATTGAGAGGGCAAAGGAAAGCAATGTGCCTACATATAAGGACGATAAGCTTGCTGATACACTGTCTAGGCTTAAAATAGGTGATATGATTCCAACGGAGTTGTATGAGGTTGTTGCAGAGATACTTGTTTTTGTTAATGATCTGGATAAGCTTAAGGCAAAAATTGACCAAAGATAGTGTGTAGGTTATATGATATGTGAGGCAGTTATGAATAAAAGAAGTGTTGGAAGTATATATGAGCAGCTTGCAGCTGAGCAGTTAATAAATATGGGATATAGTGTACTTGCCTGCAATTACAGAAACCGCTTTGGAGAGATAGATATAATAGCAAAGGATGGAGATACAATATGTTTTTGTGAGGTGAAATATCGTAGAGATAACGGCTGCGGCAGGGCTCTTGAAGCAGTTGGTTATAGCAAGCAGAAAAAAATCATATCAGTTGCAAGGTATTATCTTATGAAACATGGTTTGGATGAGTGGACACCATGCAGATTTGATGTGATAGCAGTGGATGATGACGAGGTTACTGTGTTGAAGAATGCATTTGAGGGCAGTCAATAACTATTGGCTTGGCAGTTACGGACTGGTATTACGGAACTGTTAATTTATAAACGTTTGACCAGACTATTTCATGAAAACAGATAAGGAACAGGAAATTTTAAACAGCAATAGTTATCGGTAATATATAGTTGCATAGATATAAATATGAAGACAGACATTGATAAGAATATAAAGATTGATAAGAATATAAAGAAGGAAAAGAATATAAAGATGGATAAGAATATGCAGGCTGAAAACATACACAAAAATGTTGATGAAATTACTATAAATGATTTTGTTGCAAAGAATGATAAAGATGTTCTGGAATTAAAAAAGCACGTCCTTTCAAGCGGAAGTGTTGTTCCTTTGTTACATTTTAGGAAGCTAAATGAGCTTTCTATGATAGAGCATTGCTTTACAACACGTCTTGGTGGACTCAGTGAAGGGATGTTTGAAAGCTTAAATCTAAGCTTTACACGTGGAGATGACGAGGAAAAGGTCTTAGAAAACTATAAAAGGGTGGCGGAGGCAATCGGAGCAGAGGCAGGACAGATTGTTACGACAGACCAGACACATACTACCAATGTTCTGAGAGTTGGAAAAAAGCAGTGTGGCATCGGGGTGACAAGAAAGAGACCATATACAGATGTGGACGGACTTATCACGAATGAGCCAAATGTTGTGCTTGCCACATTTTATGCTGATTGTGTACCGCTTTATTTTGTTGATCCGGTACATAGGGCAATAGGGCTTAGCCATTCAGGCTGGAGAGGTACTGTAAATCGCATGGGAAAACAGACACTTATTGCTATGAACAGGGAGTTTGGTACCGAGGCACATGATGTTATAGCTGCGATAGGACCTTCAATATGTCAGGACTGCTATGAGATAAGTCAGGATGTTGCAGAGCATTTTGTGGATGAGTTTGCGACAACAGACGATCCTCATGCGAGTGATATTCTGCTCTATAAGGGAGCTGGCAAATATCAGCTCGACCTTTGGGAATGTAACAGGAGAGTGCTTGTGGAGGCAGGAGTGCAGGAAGACAATATTGCCATAAGCAATATATGTACTTGTTGTAATCCCTCTCTTTTATTTTCGCATAGAGCAAGTCATGGAAAGCGCGGAAATCTTGGAGCTTTTATGTTTCTTAAGTAATTTTCGCACAATCTATTAAGGAAATAATAAGAAATGCCTAAAGCTATATATGTTAAAATAGGTGTATCACGTTGGATAGTACACTGTGCGGGAACTGATGCTGCCAGACAGTTTTTTGGTTCTTTGAGTTAATATAAAAGGCGCAGCGGTGCTGGCGTATATGAACAGGGGAGAACGATATGCAGTTAAATTATCGAGATTCAAAGCCTATTTATGAACAAATTAAGGAAGGCATCAGACGAATGATTGTTATGAATGTTATTAAGCAGGACGAAAAGCTACCGTCTGTACGTGTGCTTGCCTGCAAGTATGCAATCAATCCTAACACTATCGCAAAAGCATACAGGGAACTTGAGGAGGAAGGCTATCTTTATACTAAAAGTGGTAAAGGAACCTTTGTTGCTGATGCTAAGACAGCCAGGCAGAGTCTGACAAGGAATTTGAAAACACTCTTTGATCAGGTGGTGACAGAGTTATTTGTGCTTGAAACACCTGTTGAGGAATTGAGAACAAGAATGGATGATGCGAAAGAGCAGCTGAGCATGGAAGATGACTTAGTCAGATTTGTAACACAAGATATGCAGACAGAAGATGTTGTGACAGAGGGTAATGATGATACAGATAAATAATTTAGTGAAAAAATTTGACGATTTTACGGCACTTGATGGTGTGAATATGAACGTGGAAAAAGGAGCTGTCTATGGGCTTGTAGGCCCAAACGGAGCCGGAAAGTCTACACTTATCAGACATATTACAGGAGTAATGAGACAGGATGCAGGGGAAGTGTTTATTGATGGTGAGCCTGTATATGAAAATGCAAGGATTAAAGGACAGATGGCTTATATACCGGATGATATGTTTTATTTTTTGCAGTCTGATACAATTAATATGATGCATTATTATAAGGGAATGTATCCAAATTTTGATGAGAAGCAGTTTTACAGGATGCAGGAGTTTTTCCCATCTATAGATGTTAAAAGAAATATCAGAAAGCTTTCGAAGGGGATGCAGAAGCAGGTTGCCTTCTGGCTTGCACTGTGCTGTAAACCAAAGCTTATTGTACTCGATGAGCCTGTTGATGGGCTTGATCCTGTTATGAGAAGACAGATATGGTCTATCATGCTTGATGATGTAGCTGCAAATAATACTACAGTTGTTGTGTCGTCCCATAATCTGCGTGAGCTGGAGGATGTATGTGATCATGTAGGTATTCTCAATAATGGAAAGATTATGATAGAGAGGTCACTTACGGAGCTGCAGGGCAATATTTCAAAGATTCAGATTGCGTGTCCGTATGGTATGCCTAAGATACCACAGGATTTTAAAGTACTTCATATGTCAAATATAGGAAGAGTATACACTGTTATAGTACGTGGAGAGCCAGATGCTGTAGTAAAGGCGATTACAGATGGAAAAGACAGTCCGCAGGTAGTTGATGTACTGCCTCTTACTCTGGAGGAAATATTTATCTATGAGATGGGAGGAGAGGACTATGAAGTCAAAGATATCATTTATTAATAGAACAATGCTGCAAAAGAATGTAAAGCTTTACTGGCCAATCTGGACACTGTATACAATAGTGCTATTACTCAACGGTCCGTTTTCCATGTGGAGCAGATTTAAGAATGCAGAGTTTATTTATGGCAAAAACTGGCATAAGTATATGCTTGATATAATATCCCCGGCTATCAGCATGGAGGCAGATATGATTTTTATTTTTGTCATGGCATTGGTTACAGGCATGGCAATGTTCAGTTACCTGTATAATTCGAGAGCTTGTAATATGATTCACTCTATGCCTGTGACAAGGCGGCAGCTTTTTTCGACCAATGTGTTGACAGGTCTGCTGTTTATGTGGATTCCGCAGATAATTAAGTACATTATGTCGTTTGTTATATGTATATCATATGGAAATACTAAGGTGGTACATATTGGAATCAATCTGCTTGCTGCAATGGGAATATCATTTTTTATGTACAGCCTGGTGTGTCTGTGCGCAATGATTACGGGACAGCTGGTTTCTGTGGCTGTGATGTATGCGGTTGTCAATCTGCTGTATGGAGGAGCGGTTATTGCCATTGCCAATGTGCTCACATATGTATCATACGGGCTTCCATATATGGAATTTGTAAGGAAAATAAGTGTTACGTGGTTTGCACCCATGCTACAGCTTCTCAATCGGGTAGGCTTTCATCCGACCATGAAGAAAGCAGGAGATGATTATTACTGTATTAAATATACTTTCAGAGGCACAAATACTATCGTAGTCTATGTTATCGCGGCTGCAGTTATATACTTTATTTCTTATAAGATTTATAAGCATAGAGATTTGGAAAATGCAGGAAGTTTTATAGCTATTCCAAAGCTTAAGCCGGTTTTCAGATGGGGGCTTGGCTGTCTGGGAGGACTGATTTTATCTACTGTTACAGCATCGCTTTTGCTTGGGCTTAGAATCAGCATTGGTGTTCCTGCGATTATGATGCTTGCAGTGGTGCTTGGAATCATAGCCTTCTTACTTTTAGAGATGATTATAAGGAAGAATTTTAAAATTTTTAATAAAGCACTATTTAAGGAAATTATTGCTTTTGGTGCGTTTGTTGTAGTTGTGTTTGGAGGCATAACGGTTTACGGAAATGTGGAGGAAAATTATATACCGAGGCTTGCGGATATTGATTCTGCCCGTATAGCCATAGATTTTGATGTCAATCTGGAGGGAAAGGATGTTGAAAAGATTTTAGAGACTCAAAAGATACTTATGGCGCAGAAAAAGGATTATTTTAAAAAGAGATATAATGATTCCTGGTATATTACAATCTCATATACATTAAAAAACGGAGAAAAGGTCAACCGTGTATATTATACAACCGATGATTTTAATCCACATAAGCAGTGCAAGGCGATTATGGCGGAGGAAAATAAACCACAGAATATTATTAATGCCATAATGCAGTGTGATACGACAGACATTACATTTATCAATGGCTCGGCAGAGCAGTATAATGATAAATATGTAGATGTGCTGAATGAGAGCTTTAACGGAAAAGTTGCAGCGGATATTTTTGAGGCTGTGAAGAAGGATGTTGAGGCCGGTGTGATGCAGGAATATAATTTGCAGAGAATGCTTGACGGAGTGGATAAGGATAACAGCTATATGTACGATCTTATGCTGAATTTTACAGTGCCAAAGGGCAACAGGATTGGAAAAAGCTGGAATGTCTATGGCTTCACATGGTATGAGGAGCTGTTGGATATACTGGGGGTAACAAAGGAGTATTCTGATTTTGGGGATGCCCGTTCCGATGGTATTGAAACGTATTCGGTCAACATTAGTTTTGGCGAAAACTGTACTAATCTGATAGCTGTTCTTAAAGAAAATGGATTAATTTCATCAAAAGAACCACTTTTGACGTATGAATAGTTGTCTCTGTAAATGGTATTGTGATATAATTACTCTGTTATAGATGTTTTGTTTATTATTTTATCGTTATTCTGAATAGTTACAATTAGTCTATAATCTAATATGAATTTAGAACAGGAGAGTATATGAGCAGACCAGTAGTGGCCATTGTAGGCCGTCCAAATGTTGGAAAATCAACTCTCTTCAATGCGCTTGCAGGAGAGAGGATATCTATAGTAAAGGACACTCCGGGTGTTACAAGAGACAGAATATATGCGGATGTATCATGGCTTGATTACAATTTTACCATGATTGATACAGGTGGTATTGAGCCGGAATCAGGAGATGTGATACTGTCGCAGATGAGAGAGCAGGCACAGATTGCCATCGACACAGCAGATGTTATTATTTTTATCACAGATGTGAAGCAGGGGCTTGTTGATTCAGATTCAAAGGTGGCAGATATGCTTCGCCGTTCACACAAGCCGGTTGTATTAGTTGTCAATAAGGTGGACAGCTTTGAAAAGTATATGACTGATGTGTATGAGTTTTATAACTTAGGAATAGGTGATCCACATCCTATATCGGCAGCTTCGATGCTGGGACTCGGAGATATGCTTGATGAGGTTGTAAAGCATTTCCCGGAGGATGCGGGAGAGGATGAGGATTCTGATATTCCGAAGATTGCTATTGTAGGTAAACCTAATGTTGGTAAGTCCTCTCTGATCAATAAGCTGCTGACGGACAAATTCTGTAGCACCGATGTCAAGACCTCTGGTAGGCTGGCTTGCCACGATCACTTTTGCATGATCGTTCAGCTCTCTGGCTATGATCAGCTTCTGCTGGTTTCCGCCTGACAAAAGCTTTACAAGCGTATCAATCCCCGACTTTCCGGATGCGCGCACCTGATATTGTTTCATTTTTTCTGCTGCATTTTTACGGATAGCTG
>ERZ507039.962-NODE-962-length-10155-cov-5.504059_pt1 | contig 10155 bp, 7 predicted proteins | sample MGYA00512872_ERZ507039 | MGnify/ENA metagenome assembly ERZ507039
AGTCAAAGACAGGCAGGGAATCACCCACCTTACTTTACGGCTTAATAAAAGAAGCATCCCGGATTGGGATGCTTCTTTTTAATTAATTAGCGTTTAGTTGTCTTTTTCATCGTCCTCGCTCATTGAGTAGACCTGACGCTTACGTGCCATCTCATCGCTATCAAGATATTCGTCGTAGGTTGTGATCTTGTCGATCATTGAACCGTTTGGCAGGAATTCTATGATTCGGTTGGCGGTTGTCTGGACTACCTGGTGGTCACGGCAGGCAAAGAGGATTACTCCCGGGAATTTTATCATTCCGTTGTTTAATGCTGTTATTGACTCCATGTCGAGGTGGTCTGTAGGCTCATCGAACATGAGTACATTGCTTCCCATGATCATCATGCGGGAGAGCAGTACACGAACCTTTTCTCCTCCGGAGAGTACACGCATTTTCTTTACTCCATCCTCACCGGCAAAGAGCATACGGCCAAGGAAACCTCGCACATATGTGGCGTCCTTGATTTCTGAGTACTGTGTGAGCCAGTCGACGATTAGCTCATCAGTATCAAAGATTGTGGTATTGTCCTTTGGAAAGTATGACTGGCTGGTTGTGACACCCCATTTATATGAGCCCTCGTCAGGCTCAAGCTCTCCGGCAAGGATTTTAAACATAGTTGTTTTTGCAAGCTCGTTTCCTCCGACAAATGCAATTTTGTCATCGTGGTTGACAGTGAATGAGATATTGTCAAGTACCTTTACACCGTCGATGGTTTTTGAAATACCCTCGACAAAGAGCACATCGTTTCCGATTTCACGCTCAGGACGGAAATCAATGTATGGGTATTTACGGCTTGATGGACGTATTTCATCAAGCTGGATTTTTTCGAGGGCACGCTTTCTTGATGTAGCCTGCTTTGATTTAGAGGCATTGGCAGAGAAACGCTGGATAAATTCCTGCAGCTCCTTGATTTTTTCCTCTTTCTTTTTGTTTGCTTCCTTCATCTGACGGACAATAAGCTGGCTTGATTCATACCAGAAATCATAGTTTCCTGCGTAGAGCTGGATCTTACCGTAATCCATGTCGGCGATGTTGGTGCAGACCTTGTTGAGGAAGTATCTGTCATGGGATACAACGATGACCGTGTTCTCGAAATTGATGAGGAATTCCTCAAGCCATGAGATGGCATCGAGGTCTAAGTGGTTGGTAGGCTCATCGAGAAGCAGTATGTCAGGATTTCCAAACAGTGCCTGAGCGAGAAGCACCTTGACCTTTATTGCACCCGGCAGATCTGCCATCAGAGTGTAGTGATCATCAGTAGGTACACCGAGACCGTTTAAGAGAGTAGCTGCATCCGACTCAGCATTCCAGCCGTCCATATCGGCAAACTCAGCCTCAAGCTCGCTGGCACGGATTCCGTCCTCGTCTGAGAAATCCTCCTTCATATAGATGGTTTCCTTCTCCTTCATGATATCATAGAGACGCTTATTACCCATGATAACCGTATCAAGTACTGTAAACTCATCGTACTTGAAGTGATCCTGCTGTAAGAATGACAGTCTCTGTCCCGGAGTGATTGCGATATCACCGCTTGTAGGCTCAAGCTGCCCTGAGAGAATCTTTAAAAATGTAGACTTGCCGGCACCGTTTGCACCAATAAGTCCGTAGCAGTTTCCCTCTGTGAATTTTATGTTGACATCCTCAAATAAAGCTTTTTTACCAATTCTTAATGTAATATTGTTTGCACTAATCATTTTGTCTTTATTCAATCCTTTCCTATTTAATAACCTGTTCGTTTCTGTAACACATCGTTTCTATTTTAACGTAAAACCAGTATTTTGCAAGTGTTTTACAGGCGATTTATAGCCATTGTGCCCTTTTGTACATAAATTTTACCTTGTTAATAAATATTTTAGGGTTTTTGTACAATGTATTGCTAAAAAAACTTGATTTTTTGCAGCGCACAAACTAAACTATTATGTAGAGACATTCTGATTCATGTCTATAATTGAACATTTATTTTACAGGAGGAAATATCATGTCTAGAGCAAAACAGTCGATGGATGGAAATACCGCTGCCGCTCATGTAGCATATGCCTACACAGAGGTTGCCGGAATCTATCCTATCACACCTTCTAGCCCAATGGCTGATACAGTTGATCAGTGGTCAGCAGCAGGACAGAAGAACATTTTCGGAAGCACTGTAAAGGTAGTTGAGATGGAGTCTGAGGCAGGTGCCGCTGGTACAGTTCACGGATCTCTTGCAGCTGGTGCACTTACTACAACATTTACAGCTTCACAGGGACTTTTACTTATGATCCCTAATATGTACAAAATCGCAGGTGAGAATCTTCCTTGCGTATTTGACGTATCAGCTCGTACAGTATCTTCACATGCACTGAATATCTTCGGTGATCACAGTGATGTATATGCTTGTCGTCAGACTGGTTTCGCAATGCTTTGTGAGACAAATCCACAGGAGGTTATGGATCTTTCACCGGTTGCACACTGTGCAGCACTTGAGGGAAAGGTTCCATTCATCAACTTCTTCGATGGATTCCGTACTTCTCATGAGATTCAGAAGATCGAGAAGTGGGATTATGAAGATCTCAAAGAGATGTGTCCAATGGATGCAGTTGCTGAATTCAGAGCACACGCTCTTAACCCAGAGCATCCAGCAGCTCGTGGATCACACGAGAACGGAGATATCTTCTTCCAGCATATTCATCATTTGCACAAGCAGCTTTGTGCTGGGAATCGTCATGCCGGTTTCAATATGGCTGATATGTGTAGACCCCACATCAGTCATCGCAGCCAGCTGCTCCTGCGTCATGTTTTTCCGTATGCGCGCTTCCCTGAGCCGTGCGCCTATAAATGCGTAGTCTATCATACAAACAAGTCTCCTGCAGATGAAGTGTTCTTAACTTGTATTGTATGTGCATTTTGGGCATGTTTTAATATCCTAAATGTGCAACCGCCCATATACTTATAGTTGCAAGGAAATTTATGCCGTTTTTTGGTACATCAGTGTATTATTTGCCTAATTAAGTCAAATTTTTTCGTTCAACTATTTTTCCGTCTGAGGTTCGCCGGCTTCTTTTTTGAAAAACCACAGTCAGCGAAACGCCCTTTGCGTATACAACTGCAATTGTTCGACCTTGAGCGTATTCGTAAGCAAAAGCAGAAGCAAATGCAGCCCTTGAAAGGGCGTTATAGTAAATTCGTTCATTTCACACGCCGGAACGTCTTTCCGGTCTTCTCCTCAAGAAATCGTTTGAATTCCTCCACCGTCCCGCCGGTAAGAGTACGCTTGTCCAGAGGCTGCGCATAGCGTTTTTTCATCAGAAGGATGATGTAGTCCTGCGACTCAGCCAGTGCGTCGATCAGCTCGTAGCGGAAGGTGGAGGTGGTGGCCGCCGTAACGACAGTATAGGAATCCTCGCCGAATGCGACATGATATTCCTTTGTGCCCGCCAGCGCGTTTTTGCGGGCGATCATGCCATTGAATCGGTCCTGAAACAGCAGAACGGACAGCAGCATCACCTCTACCAGCAGGGAAGTCACCGTCCTGACATCAAGCGCAAAAGGCTCTCCATCAAATGGGATCAGCAGCAACGCGTTGAATAAAAAGACGCTCCAGCCGAAGATGGCCCACATAATGCTTCTCTTTCGCCGCAGCACCCTGCGCATCGCGCGGGCGGCTATGGTCATAGATCGATTTGTGATGTCGCTGTGAATTTCAAATGTCATACATCTTCTCCTTGTAAATAACTCTGCATCCGCAGGTTTGGCGGTGCATTGCAGTCGCCCTCGGACGGCAGAAGCTCCTGCTTGTTCATTTTACCATGTCGAAAATAAAGTCCATGTTAAGTTCCTAAATCTCTAACAGGTCATCTCGAATGTAGAGGCATCAAGACACACATTGAAAAGCCACACTCTTATGTGCTGCCCTGTTATCTTGTGATAAATCCAGCATCTGTCTGACTTGGCGCGGTAAATAGCACTTTTTGCAGCATTTCACCCACTTTTAACGGTTTTAATTGCAAACTATTCCCTGTATAATGACCTCGTAAGATAGTTTTGACACCACAACATCTATTTTGAATGGAGGATCAACTTGAGAAGATTTGTTTTTGTTTCGCTTATCTGCGCAAGCATTCTCGCGATGACAGCCTGTGGCTCTACCGGAGCGACCACACCCACCCCGGGAAGTAACGGTACGGCCGTTGAGCAAGGAGTGCTGCGTGTTGCAGCACTCTATGACATCAGCACCATGGATGTTTCGCAGACCACAGACGACTACATGGTGCCTATGAACGTATTTGACCGCCTGTTTGAGTCTGAGGTTCAATCTGACGGCAGTACGGCCATCGTTTCCAGCCTCTGCGAGAGTCATATGGTTTCTGACGATGGTCTGACCTACACCTTCACGCTGAAAGACGGGATCGTCTTCTCCAACGGCAATGCATTGACTGCCGACGATGTCCAGTACACATTTGAGCGGCTTCTGACTGCCGGCGGTGTGAACGACGATATTTCTCTTGAGGTCGTCGGTGCTGAGGCTCTGCAAAACGGCGAGGCCGACACACTTGAGGGCTTTGCCGTAATCGACGATACACATTTTTCCATCACGCTCAACACCGCGAACGCAGGTTTCCTTGCAGAGCTCACCTCTCCTGCTATGTCCATTGTGGATAAGGAAACCGTAGAGAGCGTCGCCAATTTTGGTTTAAGCTGCGAGGATACCGTCGGTACCGGCCCCTATAAGGTAACGGAATGGGTCGTAAACGACCATTTCACCCTTGAATACAACGACAAATACTGGGGAGAAGTACCTTCCGTAAAGAAAGCGATTGTTTCCATCATTCCCGACCCTTCCACCCAGAACCTCATGTATCAGAATGGCGAATTGGACATCATTGACCTTGAGGCTCTTGATTCCAGCATTGTCGAGGCCACCTATAAAGCGCAGTACGCCGACAAGCTTGTTGTCAGCTCTCGGGTGGGACTTACGTACTTTGCACTCAACGAGAACAACCAGTACCTCTCCGATGTCAACGTGCGCAAGGCACTGCAGATGGCAGTTGATGCCGACACTATCGTTTCCTCCATCTACGCTGGGAACGCCATGGTTGAAAACGGCATTATTCCTAAGGGCGTCTGGGGCTTTAACAAAGATCTCACACGTTCCGCTTACGATCCCGAAGGTGCGAAGGCACTTCTTGCCGATGCGGGCTACGCCGACGGTGAGATAAGTTTCGAGCTTTCCATGGACTCCTCCGCCTCCAGCAATCTTCAGCTCGTCTATCAGGTCGTGCAGCAGAACCTGCAGGCGATCGGCATCAATGCTGGGATAAAAAGCTATGACGAGTCGTCTTGGCTCGACCTGCGTAAGTCCGGCGAGATGGACTCCTTCATCGCCACATGGACGATGGACTATAATGACCCCGCCAACATTATGTACACCTTCTTCGGCAGTGCCGCCAAGACGCGCATCCGCAGCTTGAACTACTCTGACACCGAGGTCATGGCGCGTGTTGCCGCAGCCTCCGGCATCACGGATGACGCCAAGCGCATGGCAGAGTATCAGGCACTTGAAAAGAAGATCGTCGTCGATGATGCCGCTTGGGTTCCGCTTCTAGGCAGCACCCACCTATTTGCGATTGGCGAGCGCGTTGAGAGCTTTATCCCCTACTGGGCAGGGTTCAGCAACTTCTACGTTAATGACGTAACGCTCAAGTAATTAAAAATACATATCAATGTGCGGCAGGACACCCGATATTTCGGGTGTCCGCGCTGTGTATTCAGGAGGCTGAGTTTTTGACAAGAAACATACTCAACCGCGTCATTCAAGCTGCGATAGTAATGCTTGGCGTGGCGCTGCTTATCTTCATAATGCTTCGCATCGTACCGGGCAACGCTATTGTCACGATGATGGGTGAGCACGCAAAGTTAGAGACGATCGAGCGCATGACACGCGAGCTCGGGCTGGATCAGCCGATATACGTACAGTTTTGGCGTTACATATCCGATGCTGTGCGCGGTGACTTCGGCACGAGCTACTCCCTCAACCGCAGTGTGACGGAGCTTATCGGTGTGGCGTTTCCCAACACCGTTCACCTCGCGCTTGCTGCAGCACTCATCGCGTGGGTGACTGGTATAGCCTGCGGTATAATCGCCGCTGTGAAAAAAAACGGGATGCTCGACCGGTTCTTCATGGGCGTATCTCTGCTTGGCGTATCTGTACCAGTTTTCATGGTGGCAATGGTACTGCAATACTTCCTGGCGTATAGGCTTAACTGGCTCCCTATCTCCGGCGTGGATAGCTGGACCGGATACATTCTCCCCGCCATCGCCCTTGGTTGGAATAGTGCAGGCAGTATTGCACGCCTCACACGCTCTACTCTGCTGGAGGTCATGCAGGAGGATTATATCGACACCGCACGGGCCAAGGGTCACCGTCAGATCGGTGTTATCATCGTGCATGCGCTGAGAAACGCACTGCTGCCGGTGATAACAATGATGGCAGTACAGCTTTCCTCTCTTCTCTCAGGTGCTGTGATATGCGAAACGGTGTTCTCTGTCAACGGCATAGGCCGTCTGCTTGTGCAGGCAATTGAAGGGCGCGATATTCCGCTCCTGCAGGGTACAATACTCTTCTCAACGCTTCTTGTCATTCTCGGCAACCTTGTGGCCGACTGCCTGTATGCCGCACTTGACCCACGCATAAGTAAGGAGGTGTGAACATGAGAAAATCTCCCGAACTTCCAAACGAACTGTGCGCACAGCTTGGCGAGGCGGAGACCTTTGCCTCTGCCGTAAAACGCCTGTGGCGGGAAAACAAGATTGCCGCAGCTTCCGCCATTGTGATACTGCTGTTTATCCTCGCTGCAATTCTTGCGCCGGTACTCACACCCTACACCTTTGACAGCATGGACCTGCACAACCGCCTTGCCCCACCGTCGCGTGCGCATCTGCTCGGTACGGACGAGGCCGGGCGGGATGTTCTGACACGGATGCTGTACGGCTCGCGGGTGTCGCTGCTGGTCGGCATAGTACCGACTGTGATTTCCATGCTTGCCGGAGCGATACTTGGCATAATCGCCGGGTACAACGGTGGGCGGACGGACGCCGTGATCATGCGCATTGCGGACGTCATGCTGGCGTTCCCGTCGATGTTCCTCGCAATGGCGATAATGTATACTCTCGGTGATGGGCTGATCAATATTTTCCTTGCCTTAGCACTCGTCAACTGGGCGAGCGTTGCGCGCATCGTGCGTGCGGAAACGCTTAAGCTCAAGGAGACGGAATTTGTAGAGGCGGCACGCTCCATCGGCGTGGGGAAGCTGGTGATCATGCTCCGGCATATTTTTCCAAATTGCGCGCCTTCACTTATCGTACTCTTTACGCTCAACATTCCCTCCGCTATTCTTTCAGAGAGCTCGCTAAGCTTTCTGAGTATCGGTATAAAACCTCCGCAGGCCTCATGGGGACTGATGGTAAACGCCGGGCGGCAGTTTCTTTATAGCCAACCCTGGCTTAGTCTATCGCCGAGCGTCGCCATTATGGTTGTCGTGCTGGCGTTCAATTTTCTCGGCGACGGCCTGCGCGACGTACTCGACCCGCATCTTAAAAACCAGTAAGGAGGAAGAATAATGGACAACGCGACCGTGCTGTGTGTTGAGCATCTATGTACCAGCTTCTTCACACAAAATGGCGAGATCAAAGCCGTTAATGATGTGTCCATATCCGTCCCGCGCGGAAGAATAATCGGCATTGTTGGCGAGTCTGGCTGCGGGAAGAGCATGACGGCGCGCTCCATCATGCGGCTTCTGCACTACCCAGGCAGAATCGTCAGCGGCAGTATAAAGCTCGCAGGCTCGGAGCTGCTAGAGCTCTCTGAGCATGAGATGTCCGCTGTACGCGGCGAGGAGATAGGTATGATTTTTCAGGAGCCTATGACGAGCCTTAACCCTGTGATGCGTGTCGGACTTCAAGTGCGTGAGACGTTGCTGCTGCATCGTAAGATATCGCCGCAGGAGGCAAAGGCAGAGGTTCTGCGCATATTCCACAAGGTCGGCATATCCGAACCGGAACGGCGTTATAACTGTTATCCGCATGAGCTGTCCGGCGGGCTGCGCCAGAGGGTGATGATCGCGATGGCAATGATATGCCGTCCCAAGCTCGTCATCGCCGATGAGCCAACCACAGCATTGGACGTGACCGTCGAGGCACAGATACTCCAGCTCATGCGTGCGCTGCGCAATGAAACCGGCTCCGGCATTGTCATCATCTCACACAATCTCGGTGTCATAGCACAGCTGTGCGACTACGTTTATGTGATGTACGCCGGCCGCGTTGTGGAGCAGGCGGATACGTTTGATCTTTTCGCCCACCCCATGCACCCCTATACCGCAGGTCTCATGGCTGCCGTCTCCTCGCTTGCACGCGGCAATGGTGCGCTGGAGATCATCCCCGGTGCTGTTCCGAATCTATTGCATCTGCCAGCGGGGTGCAGCTTTTCTCCGCGCTGCTCCAAGTGCGGTACGCACTGCGGCGATGTCGTGCCGGAGCTAAGGGAGGTGTCTTCCGGTCATCTTGTGCGCTGTATCAACATACCGGAGGTGCGCCTATGAACGAAATTCTGCTTGAGGCCAAGGGACTGACAACGGAGTTCACTCTGAAAAACAGGAAAAAAGTACACGCCGTTTCCGACGTGTCACTTGAGATATTCAAGGGTGAAACGCTTGCCCTTGTGGGTGAGTCCGGCTGTGGCAAATCAACACTTGGACGAACGCTTATCCGGCTCATAAAGGCAACTTCCGGCGAGATAACATTCGGCGGAGTGGATATCACCTCACTCCGCGAGAAGGACTTCGGCCCATACCGTCGCCGTATGCAGCTCATATTTCAGGATCCCTACGCCTCCCTTGATCCGCGCATGACCGTGCGTGACATTGTGGCGGAACCGCTGAAAACGCATAAACTCTGCCACACAAGGGAGGAAATGACCGAACGCGTGCTCTCGCTTCTGCGCGATGTCGGCATCCCGGAGGAGTTCCTCTTCCGCTACCCCCACCAGTTCTCCGGCGGGCAACGCCAGAGGATAGGTATTGCACGCGCCATCGCCCTCGACCCGGCACTCATTGTCTGCGATGAGCCGGTCTCCGCACTCGATGTTTCGGTGCAGAATCAGATACTCAACCTTCTTCGTCAGCTCCAGCATGAGCGCGGGCTGAGCTATCTGTTCATCAGCCATGATCTGTCCGTTGTGCGCTTCATCTCCGACAGAATATGCGTAATGTTTCTCGGGAGGTTATGTGAAATCGGGCGTACAGCAGAGGTTTATTCCGCACCGCTGCACCCATATACACGTTTTCTCATCAACGCCATTCCCAAGGCTGACCCAGCCGCACGCTTTGAGGAAAAGCCGCTTCTGACAGGGGAGCTGCCAAGTCCCACTGACCCACCGCCCGGCTGCCGTTTTCACACGCGCTGCCCCTACGCCAGAGAGTGCTGCCGCCGCGAAGTGCCGCAGCTGCGCTCTGTCGCTGGCCGCCTTGTTGCCTGCCACCGTGCAGAGGAACTGCACCGATAGCGAATCGTCGCAGAGGGATGAGCTTTGCGAAAGAAGCGGCAGCGTTTAAGGTCCTGTACTTGGCGGACGACATCTGCGTTTATCTGCCCACCGGGAGCGTGATCTCAAATACGGCGCCGCTTTCCCCGTTGTAGGCGCGGATCGTACCTTTATGCAGGTGAATGATCTCCTTCGTCAAGGCAAGGCCGATGCCGGATTTGCCGCTTTTCCCCATGTAGAAGCGCTCAAAGATGTGGGGCAGGTCTCCCTCGGCAATGCCATCTCCATCGTCCTGTATCCGGATTATCACATTCCGTTTGTCGGGCCGGCAGGTCAGACACAGCTTACTGCGGGCATACCGCAATCCGTTGGTCAGGATATTCGTGACCGCCCTGCGCATCTGCGTGTCATCGCATTTGACCATGACGGGTTCTTCAGGGAAGTCCGGCGCGATGGTAATGCCGGTGGCAGCGGCTGCCGGTTCCACGGCGCGTATGCTGTCGTATAGCAGTTCTCGAATATCCGTTTCGGAAAGGGTAAGCGGCTGCCGCCCCATATCGATTTTCGAGATGTCCAAGAGCTCCTCCACCAGCTCCGT
>ERZ507039.968-NODE-968-length-10124-cov-4.403615_pt1 | contig 10124 bp, 7 predicted proteins | sample MGYA00512872_ERZ507039 | MGnify/ENA metagenome assembly ERZ507039
GGCTGCGCTGGTTTTCTGCCCCGATGCGCTCCAGCTCGTACTGCCCGGCGGTCATCTGCATCAGGCGGGTGTTGGCATGGCGCAGGATGCGGTCCAGATAGTTCATCTGGATATAGGCTTCCAGCCGGATCTTCTGCTTGCTGGTCAGGGTGCCGCCTGCCGTGGCGGCAAGGGCGCTCACCCACTGCCAGCGCTGTTCCAGCTGGGTGCGGGCGGCAGCGGCTGCGCGGTATTTTTCTGCCGCAGCGCAGTTGGGCAGCAACTGTGCTGCCAGCTGCTGTTCCTGCTCGCGCAGAGCGCTCCGGGCAGTGGTGAGCCGGGTCTGCCGGGCCTGCAGATCTTCCAGCGGCTGTGCGGGCACGGCCTGTGTTGCGGCGGTCTGCTGCGCCTGCAGGGCATCCACGGCGGCCTGCGCGGCGGCCTGCGCCTGCTCCGCCCGCTTGAGGGCAGCCTGTGCCTGCTCCATGCCGGTGCGCAGAACGGTGCGGCGGGCTTCCAGTGCATCCAGCGCAGCCTGTGCTTCGGCTCGCTGGGGGTAGGGCAGGGCAGAACGCTGCCCGGCGATCTGCTGCTCCAGTGCGTCGGCCTGTGCGGCCTGCGCGGCAGCAGAGCGGTCTGCTTCGGATGCCGCCTGTTCCAGTGCCGGACGCTGGCGGGTCCTCGTCTGCCGGTCGGCCTCCAATGCGGTGCGGCGGGTGCAGTCGGCTGCGGCCCGGCGCAGGGCTGCGGTGCATTCGGCCTGTGCCGCGTGCAGTGCGGCGGTCTCCTCGGTAAGCACGGCGCTCATTCCCTTGAAGGTCAGCTGCACCGGGCCGTCGGGCGCGGTGAACCGTTCGGGCAGAAGGTCCTCGGCATCCCGGCGCAGAGAGCGGCGGGCTTCCTCTGCGGCAGCGTTGGCGCTCTGTGCGGCGGCGCTGGCATTCTGGGCAAGGGCATCTGCGGTCTCGGCTTCCTGCTTGGCAGCGTCCACCTGTGCCTGCGTGGGGGCGGTGCGGGGCAGCTGGGCCTTGGCCGGGTGGTGGGTGCTGCCGCACACCGGGCAGGGAGCACCCTCGGTCAGGCTCTGGGCCAGCAGCCCGGCCTGTGCGTCCAGAAATGCCCGGTCCAGAGCATCCCGGCGGGTGTGCGCCTGCGCCTTGGCTTCGGCGGCGGTGCGGTAGGCCTCCTGTGCCCGGTGGGCCTTCTGGGCCAGCTGCTGGCAGGCGGTAAGCCGCTGGGTCAGGGTGGAAAGCGCTGTGCCGCGCTGGGCCAGCTCCTTTTCCTTCGTTTCCAGCGCCAGCCTGCGGGTGGAAGCGTCGGCCAGAGCGTCCAGCTCCTGTTCATCGGCAGCAAGCTTTGCAGCCAGCTCTTCCAGCTGGGCGCGCTTTTGTGCGGCCTGCGCCCGGGCCAGCTGTGCGGCGTTCCGGGCAGTGCCTTGCTGGCAGCAGAGCCGTTCCAGCTCGTCATAGGCGGCAAGGGCGGCTTTGGCCTGTGTGGCCTGCCCGGCCAGCAGGTCCAGCTGTGCGGCATCGCCTGCATGACGGGCGCTCTCGGTCCGGGCGGCTTCCAGTACGGGCTGCGCGGCGGCAAGGGCAGCCTGCTTTGCAGCCAGCTGCTCTGCCAGCTGCCGGGCCTGCTGTGCCGCACCCAGCTGCTGCTGTACGGCGTCCAGCTGCGCTTCGGTGTCCTTCAGGGCGGCAGCTGTGCTTTCCTGTGCGGCCCGCTGGCGGGCCAGCAGGGCGTCCAGCAAAGCAAGTGCGGCATCCGGCTCGGTCTGGGCACTCAGCGCGGCAAGAGCCTCGGCGTCCGGGTCATCGGGGGCGTACTGGATGCCGGAGAGCAGGCTGTCCAGCTTTGCATTCTGGGCGGTGCGCTGCTGGCTGAGAGCAGCGCTTTCGGCCTGCAAGCGCTCCTGCAGGCGGGCGTAGCGCTGGGTGCGGAATAGCTTGCGGAAGATGCGGCTGCGCTCCTCGGTGGAGGCGTTGAGCAGCCGGGTGAACTGTCCCTGTGCGATCATGGCGATCTGGCAGAACTGGCTGTAATCCAGCCCGATGATCTCCATGACGGCGGCGGTCACGTCCTTGGCTCTGGTCACCGGCGGGCGGGTGTCGGGAAAGGTGAGGACGGCATCCGCCTTCTCGGTGGTGAAGCCCTCGCCGCGCACCTTGGGACGGGTGTATTCCGGGTTGCGGCGCACGGTATAGCGCTGGCCGTTCACCTCAAATTCCAGCTCCACAAAGGTGGGTGTTCTGGGGTCGGCATACTTGCAGCGCAGCATGGCACCCTCGCGCACACCGCCGCTGGAATGGTCGTACAGGGCGTATGTAATGGCATCGAACAGGGTGGTCTTGCCCGCGCCGGTGTCGCCGGTGACAAGGTACAGGCCGCCTTTTCCCAGTTTTTCCAGTTCCAGCACGGTCTCGCCCGCATAGGGGCCAAAGGCCGAAAGGGTCAGTCGCAGCGGTCTCATACGGTGTCGCCCTCCTTCCAGATCTCCTCGATCAGTTCCTGGCAGAATGCCGTCTGCTCGGCGGTCAGGGGCTGGTTATTTTGCAGCTGGTAAAAGGCAGCCAGATGTTCCAGCGGGGAGATGCTCTCGGTGCGCTCCGGGGCGCAGATCTCCTGCTGCTGGCGGGTGCGCTGGTTATCGTAGTCCAGCTGCATCAGGTTGGGGTAGATGACCCGCAGCCGCGCCAGCGCATCCGGTACGTCCTGCTCGTCGGTCAGGGTGATGTACAGATAGTCGTCCACGGCGGTGCCCTCGTAGCAGCGGCGGTCGGTCAGTTCCATGTAGCTGCCCCGCAGCCCGCGCAGCTCGTGCCGGGGGGTCAGGGGCGCGGTGGTGATGTGCACCTCGCCCTTTGCACCCAGCTCTACAAAGGTAGCGCTTTTGCGCTGCCCCGCCTCCGAGAAGGAGTACTTCAGCGGGGTGCCGCAGTAGCGCAGGGTCTCTCGCCCTACCTTCTGCGGGCTGTGCAGATGCCCCAGCGCCACATAGTCAAAGGCATCGAACAGGGCGGCGTCCACGCTGTCAACCCCGCCCACCGAGGGTTCCTCGCTCTCGCAGGCGGCAGCGCCCGCCACAAACTGGTGCGCCACCAGCACGCTGCGGTGGCCGGGGTCCAGTGTGCAGTGCCGCAGCACACAGGCAAGGGCGTCGTTGTAGCTCTCAATAGGCTCGTCCGGCCAGACGTGCCGCACCATGGCGGGCTTTAAAAAGGGCAGTAAGTACACATCCACCGTGCCGTGGGCATCCTGCAAGGGGATGGGCTGCGGCGCACCGGTGAACACCGGGCTGACGTAGACCCGGCTGTCGGCCAGCAGGGCAGAGCCAAAAGCCACCCGGTCGGCAGAATCGTGGTTGCCGCTGATGGCGAACACCGGCAGCTTCCGCGCCGCCAGTTGGGTAAGGAACCAGTCCAGCAGTCGCACCGCTTCGGCAGGGGGAACGGGCTTGTCGTAAAGGTCGCCTGCCAGCAGCACGCCGTCCACAGGGGTCTCATCCAGCAGGGTCAGAATTTCTTCCAGAATATATCGCTGGTCCTCCAGCATGGAAAACTCGCACACCCGCTTGCCCAGATGCAGGTCGGACAAATGCAGAAAACGCAAACAGGAACACCGCCTTTCAAAAAACGCTTTGCCCTATTATAACGCAGCCGCCGCTGCACGCGCAACCAAGGAGAACAGAAAAACGGACAACTGCTGTTTGCCGTTGCGCCCCCTTCTGTGAAAATGGGACACCGGAGCGTCCGCAGACGCTCCGGTGTCCCGAAATTTAAAATGATTTTTCCGCTGAATATGGCCAAAGCGCACGCGGAGGCCATTCCAAATCGTTTTACGGCCTGCGTATATCAGAACATCTTTTCCCAAGTGGCGTAGCCCACGCTGCCGTCTGCCGTCAGACCGTTGCGCCGCTGGAACCGCTGCACGGCGGCAGCGGTGGACGCACCGTACTTGCCGTCATCCTTCAGCCGCTCGCCCAGAGAGTTGAGCTTCTGCTGTACCAAACGCACCGTGCCGCCGGAGGAGCCGGTGTGCAGCACGATGCCGGGGTATGGCACCTTCAGCCCGTGCTTTGCGGTGTAGCGGGTATAGAGCACGTTCCATGTGTTCTGCCCCACCTTGCCGTCCATGTTCATCTTGTTCTTCAGCTGGAACTCTTGTACAGCACGCTGGGTGCCAACGCCGAATTTGCCGTCCACCTTCAGCGCATCGTACCATGTGCACGCATCGCGCACGCCGTTGAGCCACGTCTGTACAAGTGCCACGTCCGGCCCGGAGGAGCCGCGCTGGAGCAGGGAATAATAACCGGGAATCGCCATAGAGGGATCCCTCCTTTCCCTCCATGCTATGCTCCGGCGGGGCACGGCGTCACCCCGCCAGCAGCACCGTCTGCCGCCGGGCGGTCAGCCGGTGCGCCCAGTCCACCAGTCGGAAGCGCAGGATGTACTGCCCGCAGACAAGGTCGTTTTCCGCAGGTAAAGCGTAGCCGCCCTGCGCAAAGCTGCACAGCCCCGGGTACAGCACACACCACCAGTTGCGCCCGCCGCCGCTGCCGATGTCGATGCGCACGGCATCGTACCGCCCGGCAGGCAGCTGACCGGTGGGATAGCGCCGGGCGGGGAAGTACATATTCACGAGATACACCCGCACCGGGGCACGGATGCCCTGTGCGGTCAGCGCCCGCTGCGCCGCCAGCTGAAACTGCAAAAGCCGCCCCGCCGCCCATGCCCGTGCCTCCGGTGCGCTTTGCGCCGGGCATTGCCGCATCACGGCCAGCACTGCATCCCGCACCCGGAGCTTGGCGCTCTGGTCAGCTACGGCATCACTGGCCGCCCGGATGTGCAGCCGCAGGGTGTCGGCGCACAGCGCTGCCCCTGCATCCAGCTGGGTGCGCCCCCAGCACAGCCCCTGCAAAGCGCCGCACAGCGCAAAGCCCGCCAGCAAGCTGACGCACAGCAGCCGCATTTGTCGGACGGAAAGCGGCTTTAAGAAAAAACGCACCATAAAAAACAGACCCCTCTTCTGGAAATGATAACCAGAGGATGGGTCTGCTGCGGCGGAATTATACAGAAAAATAAACCCTCTCAGTCATTGCTGCGCAATGACTGAGAGGGTTCGTATCAGTTCTTCAACGACTGCATGGGTGCGGGCAGGCGGCCGCCGCGGTTGATGAACACCGAGGGGTCGTGGCTGTTCACCGGCATGATGGGGCCATAGCCCAGCAGGCCGCCGAAGTCCAGCACCTCGCCGGCCTTACGGCCGATGGCGGGGATGACGCGGATATGCTCCGCCAGCGTCTGCGCCGGCATGGCGCGGGGGTTGTGCGCCGTCACGGTCACGAACCGCTCGGCCAGCGGTGCCAACAGCGCCAGCATCTCGTCCACGTCCTTATCTGCCATAATGCTGACCAGAAAGACGAATTTCTGCCCGGGGAAACGGTCTTTCAGGCTCTGTACCGTGGCGCGCATCCCGTGGGCGTTGTGGCTGCCGTCCAGCACAAAGGCCGGGCTGTGGCGCAGCAGTTCAAAGCGCCCGGGCCAGCTTACCTGCTCCAGTCCGGTGCGGATAGCGCTTTCCGGGATATTCCAGCCCTGCTGCCGCAGCACCCGCAGGGCGGTAATGGCCAGCGCGGCGTTGCGGGGCTGATAGCTGCCGATGAGCGGCAGCCGCACCCCGTCCAGTCCGTCAAAGCTGAAGGTAACTGCATCCAGATCCCCGCCGGTGATTTGCAGCTTTGCAAAGTCCACCTCGGTAAAGGGGGCATTCTGCTGTGCCGCCACCCGGCGCAGCACGGCGTCTGCCTCCGGTGCGCCGCCGTAGCTCACCACCGGACAGCCCGGCTTGATGATGCCCGCCTTGGCAGTGGCGATATCTGCCAGCGTAGGGCCCAGCTCCTTGACGTGGTCCATGCCCAGTGCGGTGATCACCGCGCAGGCAGGCTTTTCGATGACATTGGTGGAATCCAGCGTGCCGCCAAGTCCCACCTCCAGCACCACGATATCGCACTGCTGCTGCGCAAAATAGAGCATGCCCAGCGCGGTGATGATCTCGAACTCGGTGGGCACGTCCTCCATAGCGTCGGCGGCGGGCTTTACCTGCTCTACCAGCGCCACCAGCGCCTCGTCCGGGATCTGCTGCCCGTTGATCTGGATGCGCTCGTTGAACCGGTTGATGAAGGGCGAGGTATACAGTCCCACCCGGTAACCGGCGGCTTGCAGGCAGGAAGCCAGCATCGCCGCCGTGCTGCCCTTGCCGTTTGTGCCCGCTACATGGACGAATTGCAGCTTTTTGTGCGGGTCGCCCAGTGCCGCCAGCAGGGTGCGGGTGCGGGTAAGCCCGGGCTTATGCCCCGCCCACTGCACCGCGTGGATGTATTCCATTGCCTGTTCGTAGTTCATAGATACTGCCTCGATTCAAGGAATAATATTAAAATTTCGGAACACCGGAGCGTCTGCAGACGCTCCGGTGTTCCATTTTATAGAACTCTTACTTCTTTGCCAGCTTCATCAGGCTGCGGTTTTCCAGCAGGATGCGCAGCAGTACAACGTTCACGGCGCTCAGGATGAGGGCGTTGGGGATGCGCACTGCCAGCGTTGCCCACGGATAGCCGTAAAACAGGCGCAGCGCCAGCGAGGTGATGACCATAGAGCCCACAAAGTGCCCCAGCAGCACGCTGGCTGCAAGCCGCAAATTTGTGGAAAGGCTGCTCAGCTTCTGCCATGCAAAGCCCGCCACCAAGCCGATGGCACCCGCGCCCAGCGTGATAAGCGGGTTGATGGCGTAGCCCGCCAGCACACCGCCGATGATGTCGGCCACCGCGCCCACCGCAAAGCCTGCGCCGGGGCCGAACACCACCGCTGCCAGCAGCACCGGCAGGCTGCCCAGATTGAACCGGACGAAACCGGTGGAGATGCTGAGCACCCGGCTGAACACGATGCTCATTGCCACCAGCAAGGCCAGCATGGTCAGGGTACGCACCGAAGTTTTTTTGTCGTTCATTGTAGTTGTCCTCCTTAAAAAGGAACAGCAGGCAGGACGCAAAAACGCCCTCCCCTGTGACAAACCGCACAAAGGAGGGCGTGAATTCCAACAACATTCACTTCCGGGCAAAAACCGCAGACGGCTCTCGCCTGCACCCAAGTCCATGCAGCAGCGGGATGCAGACCCTGCACCGCGGTCAATACCTTCGTCCGCAGCACAACTCCCCGTTGATGCGGCACTTAACGCGCAGGGTCTTACTCTGTTGATGATGCCATTATAATCCTTTTTTTACCGCACTGCAAGCGCTCAAACAGACATCTTTGCCAAAGGAGCGTTTTTATTTTTGGCAGTGTTGTATAAACGTAGGACTTTTGCCCGCTTACCTCCCTCTTTTCTTTTGGCGCAGAACGTGGTAAGATGAACACAAGATACCAAAGGGGAAACTGCCCCGGAAAGGAAATTTTCCATGAAATTCAGCGAAATGACCTATACCCGCCCGGACATCGATGCCCTGCTGGCACGGTGCAAGCAGCTGGCTGCCAAGGCCGCCGATGCGCAGGACGGCGATGCCCTCATTCAGGTGTACTACGAGCAGAGCCGCGCCTTTGCGGACTACACCACCGCCTCCCAGCTGGCCAACATCCACTACACCTGTGACACCCGCGATGCCTACTGGAAGGCTGAGCAGGACTTTTTTGATGCCAACGGCCCTGCTGTGACCAACGCCAGTGTGGAGATCAGCCGGGCATTTCTGGCAAACCCCTATGTGGATGCCCTTACCGAGCACTTTGGCACCACCTGCGTAGCCGGTATGAAGAACGCCGTGCTGGGCATGGACGACCGCACCGTGGAGCTGCAGCAGCAGTTCAATGCTCTGGTGAGCCGCTACCAGCAGATCTACGGCGGCGCACTGGTGGAGCTGGACGGCAAGCAGCTGACCATCCCCCAGCTGGGCCCCTACAAGGAGGATCTGGATCCCGCCGTGCGCCGCGCCGCCTACGAAGCCGAGGCCGGGTACTTTGACGCCCACCGGGACGAGCTGGACGCATTGTACACCAAGATCGTCAAGAACCTGAATCAGCAGGCCAAGGTGCTGGGCTACAAGGATTACAGCGAGCTTTCCTATGTGCGCATGAACCGCATCGGCTACGGACAGGCCGAGATTCAGGCCTTCCGGGATCAGGTTGCCCGGGACGTTGTGCCCGAGCTGCAAAAGGTGATGGCCATGCGCGCCAAGCGCACCGGCATCACCCACCCCACCTTTACCGACCTGCCCATCATCTTCAAGGACGGCAACCCCAAGCCCATCCCGGGCTATCAGGCACGCATGGATGCGGCCCGCACCATGTACCACGAGCTGAGCCCCGAAACGGCGGAGTTCATCGACTTTATGCAGGACAACGAGCTGTTTGACGTGGAAAGCCGCCCCGGCAAGATGTCCGGCGGCTACATGACCAGCCTGCCCAGCTACAAAGCGCCCTTCATTTTCGCCAACTGGAACGACACCTCCGGCGATGTGGACGTGCTGACCCACGAGTGCGGCCACGCCTTTGAGGGCTATGTGGCCGAGCGCGACCCCAACGTGCCTGCCGATCTGGAATGCCCCGCCATGGAGAGCGCCGAGATCCACTCCATGGCCATGGAGTTCCTCACCGCGCCGTGGCACCACCTGCTGTTCGGCAAAGATACCGAGAAGTACGCCCTGCTGCACGCCGAGGACAGCTTTGTGTTCCTTGCCTACGGCTGCGCCGTGGACGAGTTCCAGCATATCATGTACCAGAACCCGGACCTGACTCCCGACCAGCGCAATGCCGAGTGGCTCAAGCTGGAAAAGAAGTACCGCCCGTGGATCGATTTTGACAATCTGCCCTTCTACGGGCGCGGTGCCGGTTGGCAGCGCCAGCTGCACATCTACGAGTGCCCCTTCTATTATATCGACTACTGCCTGTCCACCATGGCAGCGCTGCAGTTCTTCCTGCTGAGCCTGGATGACCACAAGGACGCATGGGAGCGCTACCTCAAGCTGGTGCGCCGCGCCGGTCTTGCCAGCTACACCGAACTGCTGCAGACCGCTGGGCTGAAGGTGCCCTTTGCCGAGGGCAGCGTCAAGGGCATTGCCCAGCAGATGACCCGCTGGCTGGAAGAGCATCAGGTGGACTAAAGACAAGCGAAAGTCGTTTCGTGACTGCGGCAGGGCGTTTCGTGTCAGTTTTCTTGCTTTTCCGCCGGGCTGCGGTATACTGAAACCAGCATCATCCCCTTCGAGAATGGAAAGGAGTACCGACTTATGAGATCTTCCCGTTTGTTCCGGCGCGTCATCGCCGGTCTGTGCGCTGCCGCCATGCTGTGCGGCGGCATGGCCGCTTCGGCTGCTGCACCCGCACTGCCCGCCGCCCCCGCTGCGGTGGAAGCCACCAACGCCGCCCCCAGCGATGCCGAACTCAAGACCGCTTTTTCCAAGTTCACCATCACCTACGACGAGGAGGCCGGCGGCTGGGATTTTTCCTCTCCGCAGGAGCAGGCCAGCATGGATAAAAAGTCCTGCGGGCTGTACCCCTATATGTTCTTGCAGGACGATAGCATTGCCTTTAATATGATCCTGACCTATGTGGGCAGCAAAAAGCTGGACATCAAAACGGTCAACGTATCTGCTGATGACGAGCTGTACACCTTTACCTGTGACGAGGAATACGGCGGCGGCTACGATCAGGATCTGGGCTGCTGGTTCGATCTGGAGCTGTTCCAGCTGAGTGACGAGGAGGTCAGCCTGCTGAGCGAGTGGCTGAACGCCAAGAGCGTCACCGCCGTATTCGTTGGCCGGGACGGCACCACCCAGAGCTATGCCCTGACCAAGGAGAACCGCGCCGCCATTCAGGAGATGGTCACCGCCTATAACCTGATGCTTTCCTCCACCGTAGAGCAGTGCGAGCCCATCCTGAGCAGTCTGGCAAAATAAAAGCAATTTTTATCCCAAACCCGGCGCGTCTGCGGATGCTCCGGGTTCTTTTTTGCGAAATTTCAATTTTTTTGCAAAAAATGCTTGCCAAACCAGCAAAGCTGTGCTATACTAATCAAGCTGTGATGTGCTGCTATAGCTCAGTTGGTAGAGCGCATCCTTGGTAAGGATGAGGTCTCCAGTTCGAATCTGGATAGCAGCTCCA